>ENA-OSEO01000993-OSEO01000993.1-sediment-metagenome-genome-assembly--contig:-NODE-993-length-59605-cov-4.755997_pt1 | contig 59605 bp, 67 predicted proteins | sample MGYA00237883_ERZ534232 | MGnify/ENA metagenome assembly ERZ534232
CTACGGCAGAGTTCTATTAAGTGTTTTTCTTGTACACATTTGCGATACTTTACATTTTTCCTATAGTATGCTTGTCAAGGTTAAGAATCCCCATATTTACAACTAACCCTGGCAAGGTTTTGAACCTTGTCAGGGTTGATTTTTAATTTTCTGAAACAAAATGGTTTTCGAAACGCTACTTGATGAATTTGAGGATCGCGTCGCCCCAGTTGCCCAGCAGCCAGCGCATCATGCCCTCCATAAAAGCGGGCGTCTTCATGGCCATCAACTTTTTCATCTTCTTTAGGTTCCCGCCGATATAAGGCGGATAACGCACGGCCGGATCGAAACTGGTGCCGTGATCCAGCACTGCGCGGGCATTGGAGAACTCTCTGAAACCCCACTCGCCGTGGTATTTGCCGATGCCGCTGTTGCCCACGCCCCCGAAAGGCAGGCCGGGCACGACCAGGTGGTTGAGTGTCTCGTTAACACACGCGCCGCCCGATGTGGAATGCAGCAGCACTTTTTCCACCAGCGCCTTGTCTTCCGAGAAAATGTAGAAAGCCAGCGGTTTTTCGCGCCCTTGCACAAACGTCAGCGCTTCATCCACGTCCTTGATGGACAGCACCGGTAACACCGGGCCGAAGATTTCTTCCTGCATCACCGGCGCGTCCGGCGAGACATTCTTCAGGATGGTGGGAGCGATATAACGGTCATCGCGGTCGGTCTGACCGCCGAAAACGATCTCTTGTCCCTTCATCAACCCGGATACAAAGTCGAACTGTTTGGTATTGATGATGCGAGCGTATTCATCGCTTTTTTGCGGATCGTCGCCGTAAAACCCGAGCAGGACGGCTTTAAGCTCCTCGATCAGGGCATCCAAAATGCTTTCGTGTGCCAGCACGTAATCAGGCGCAACACAAGTCTGCCCGGCGTTGAAGAATTTGCCCTGGGCAATACGGCGCGCCGCCACCTTCAGGTTGGCGGTCTTGTCCACGATGGCGGGACTCTTGCCGCCCAGTTCCAGCGTGACCGGCGTCAGATACTTGGCAGCCGCCTGCATGACGATCTTGCCGGTTTTGGCGCTGCCGGTGAAGAAGATCTTGTCAAAGCGCTGCTCGAGGATCAGATCATTAGGCGTGTCGTCGTCGATCACCAGATAGGCATCCGCGTCCAGATACTCGGGCAGGATGCGCCCCATGGTCTGGAAGACGGCCTTGGCTGTGCGCGGCGGTTTGATCACCGCGGCGTTGCCTGCCGCAATGGCTGCCACCAACGGACCGAGCGTAAGCTGCATGGGATAGTTCCACGCGCCCATGATCAGGCCCACACCCAATGGCTCAAAGATCGTACGGCTATGGGCTGGTTGCAGAAAGGCGGGGGTCGAGGTTTTCCACGGGCGCGCCCAGGCTTCCATGTGTGCCAGCGCGTGACCGACCTCGCCCAGCAGGAAACCGATCTCAGTGGCAAAACATTCGAAGGTGCTCTTGTGCAGGTCAGCCTTTAAGGCTTCCTGATACTCCGCTTCCCGCTCGGTCAGCATGCGCTGCAAAGCCAGCAGTTGGCTGCGCCGCCATGCCAGCGGCAGGGTCTTTCCACTCTTATAAGTGGCTCTTAATCGATCGATCTTTTGAATGAGTGTTTTTTCGTCCATGGCTCTTGACAGTCCCCTGTGCAATAATGACAGGATTTACCGTTCTTCTCCTTCCTTAGGTCAAAGAATTTGAAAAAATCCGGACAAGTTTAATAATTCTACAAATAATGAAATTACTTGGCAGTTATTTTACACTTGTTTAAAAAACTTACCCTCTGTTTTAACAATAAACGCCAAGGATGGTTGCTTTTTTCAACCCGCCATTAGGTTTTTTTCTTTTTCGGCTTGGGCATGGGTAGTTCGTCTGCGGTGATACGCACCAATTCACTGATCCAATCTCTGTCTTCGAACTTGTCCTCGATCAAAAAACTCATTTTAGCGCCCGGATAGGGCGGCGCTTCAACGACTTCGCCGATGAACGCGCGTCCATTCCCGGTTGGCTTTATATAAAGTTTGTTGTCACAAACCAGCGCGACCACCTTTTCATCACAGTAGATCGCGTATTCTCCGAACATTTTGCGGTAGCGGATTACGCCCGCGCCTTCCATCTGTTCGGCCAAGAATTTCACAAACTCCTCATCGGACGCCATTGGGATATCCTTTCACTTTGTTTTTTCTAATTCTATACTCATTCCACGTTGCGCACACAGCGGTAACTGTGGCGCGGATTCCCGCCCGCCTTGTAGGTCGCGTTCACCCAGCCGTTGTATGAGACAAAGTAGGCCTGTCGGTGGTCATATTCCTCAGCCGCCCAGTAGTAAATGGGCTCGATGTCTGGCGCCCATAGGGGAGTCTCTTTATCAGGCCGGAGCGTGCATTCCATTTGCACATTCTTCTCCCCCGTCCAAATACAGCCGGCGTTGTCTCCATGCCTTGCCAGCGAACTGGCGTAATCCTTCACCGTCGGCATGCGCCAGTAATATTGGGGCTCGACTTGCAATGTCAGTCCGTCTTCACTGAGATACAGGCACAGGTTGAATTGCTCCATTTCTTCGGACGAAGCAAATTGCCCTGCGTGTGTATCATAGCCCGGCTTGTCGTCCATGCCGATCGGATCGACACCATATAAAGCGATCATATTCCACGAGGGATACCCGCCGTAGTCCTGTTTCCAGTTCCAGCCCGGGCCCTCCGGCGCCCACTCGCGTGTGATTCCGTCGCCGCCCGTGATCCTTCTGATCCCGCGCCCGCCGTCGTCCTGGCGGGTCAGCACCACCGGCAGTGAATAGGCTGACATGCCGATCGCGATCAGCAGCACAGGCACTAACGCCAACAGATACCAGAAATTTCGCCGCCACCATATGGGATGCGGCGTCCAGCCCTGCGCGATTCGCCGTCTGCGGTTGCGCCCTTCCACCAGCAGCAGCGCCCCGAGGAACACCAGCGGACCGCTGATAAAGAAGCCTGCCAGGTCGCGATCCATGGTGAGCCTTCCGTCCACAAAATGGATGTCAAGGAAGAAAATTGTGAAGAACCCGCCAAAGAGGATGATCAGCCATCCGCCCACGCGTGGCCATTTAATACCGGCCAGCGTCAGCAGCAGAAAAGCCGTGCCGGGTATAAGATAGGCAAGTTTAATATAGAAAGGTCCCCACCAGCCCTCATGGTACATTTCACCCATGCTCCAATAACTCCACACAGAAGTGATCGCGCTCATGATGAAATATCCGATCCAACCCGGCGTGCGGTCATTGAAGATTTTCTTCAACACATTAACTTTTCTCCTCGGAAACAACCCCACAGAAAAAGAGAATTACCCTATTAATAATACAACCCCTGCAATGACCAGACTGGTTGCTGCGGAAATAACACATCCAATTAAAAACCCGCGGAAGTGATAGACATAATCCTTGTATGCGGCCATTCCTTCCGTTCCGGGGATTACCATGAACTTTACGTTGATTGCGCAAAACAACAGCCAATCCAGTATCAGCCAGTCCACGAGGTTAAAGATCATGCTGACCCCAAATGCATTGAGGAATAATAAAATGAACGATTCCGTTTCCCTGCTCAACGCCAGGGTTGAGAAGAAGGGCACGAGGACCAGCACGAGCAAGAAAGGAATGCCAAGAATGAGAGAGAGCTTCTTTTCAGCGGTCGTTTTGGGTTGTACGGCTTGCTGAATTTCTTTGGGGTAATCCTGCAGGAACAGACGCGGATTGATCACCATGCCGGTGATCAACAGCAGCGATGCAATCACCGCAAGGATACCGCCGTCCAACAGGATTTTCTGCCAACTGACCATGAAATACTTCCTTCCCTATTATCGAAACTAACGTCTAAACCAGATCAACTCGATCGGCGCGCCGTTGTAGACAAAAGTGGCCGCCCTCATTCCATCTGACGGAGAGCCCGGTGGGTAGATCACTTCCAGCCCCTGCAAGGCCGCGTCGAGATCGTCCACCTCAAAAGCCACGTGCGGCACCGTCCGAATCAGCTCGGGCAGGGGACAGCCCTCCTCGAAACGCATCCACTCCACGCCGAAGGGGTTGCGGTCAAAGCCCGCAACGTACATCTTGAACTGCGCGAGGTATTTCTCTCCCTCGCGCGGCACAGTGGTCGGGATGCCCAAGTGGTGATAGCGCCAGCCCAGTTTGGCGATCACGGCCGGCGGCTCGTCGTCGCGGCGAAATTCTTTTAATAAGTTATGATCTAATTCTTTTTTAGCCATAATCAGTCTTTTTTGATGATATTTTCCTATTTGCTTTTTTGTAAAATGCTATCTCATGTATTTTTATTAGTTAGTCTATAAATTCATCACTAAATAATTGAAGGTATTCTGTCCCTTCTTTTACTGCAGCACGAATTAATTCTGCCACTTTAGGCATTGTTTCTTTTGCTAACTCTTTTACTAGTTTGCCATCTTTGATAATATACGGCCGTCTCAAAATAATATATTTTTTTGATAATTCGTGTTTTTGAAAATCCATTGGTTTAAAATGGGTTGATTTATGCCGAGCCAATAACGTGTCACTCGGTTTTTTATAACCTGTCTTAAACAATTTGAACAAATCATTTTTATCGCGATATGAATCAATCTCTTTCCATGCATTGCTTACTTGATAACATAACTCCAGCAAGTTTGAAGCAAAAAATTCTTCAATATCAATTTGCCAAAATTCCCAACCTAATGAACCAACAATTTCTGGATTTTCTAGTTTTTCTAAAGCCAACTTAGAAAGTCGAACACTAATTTCAAAATGGGTTAAAACAGTCTCAAGTAAATCTAATGTGTGAATAAAATCTCTCACAATATTCAGGTTATTAACAGCAAGGTATTTTTCAGGGTGGCTTTTATTTCCAATCCTTAGATAAATTGATTTTGCTAAAGAAGCAACCGTTTCCAATTGTGATGAAGACAAATTTGTTCTCATTTTCCCTCTAGGTCTCTTTTCGTATAATAAACTAATTATTTATTTTTTACGCCCACACCGCAAATCCAGCCTTGTTTAAATTCTGTATAGACTTGCACGTCAACAAAACTGGCTTCATAAAGCATCTCGCCCATTTCCTTTTCGCTGTAATAAGCCAGGTTGTCTACTTTGATCCATTTAAGGTTGCGCGCATCATGCTGTCCGCCTTTATAGGCGCCTGCGATGATCCCCAGGTTGCCGCCCGGCTTCAGCACACGCCGCATTTCACGCATATTGGCAACCATGTCCGGCCAGAAATAATACGTCTCGATTGTGGTAATCAGGTTAAAAGTATTATCCGCATAAGGCAGATCCGAGACGCTGCCGTGCTTTAGCTCAACACGTCCGGCTTCGATCAGGTCATTGTTTACCTTCTCAGCCACCTTGAGGCTGCTTTCTGAATAATCAACGCCGTATACTTTTCCTTCTGAAGCGATGCTCGCCAGACGGCCGATCGTGGCGCCCCCGCCGCAGCCCACATCCAGGATGACGTCGTCTTTTTGGATGGGAAGATGGCTCAACCCCCAAACAGTCATTTTTGCGTGACCCGAATTCATATTCCGCGCCGTCACTTCACCCATCCAGCCTGTCGGCTTCCGACATTGTTTCAACTTTCTACTTAAGAAACTCATGAATATTCTCCTCCCCCCATTTTAGCAAAATTCACATAACCCTGACAGGCAAGATAGAGAAAAAACTAAAAAAGGATTTACTTTCTACCCACGTAAAGACCGTACCCAAAATACTCAACAAGGTTCGGCGGTGTGACACCCTCTTTTTGGACTTCCTTCACGAACCTGCGGTAGGCAGGGTTTCCAAAGTAGAGCAGGAGCATGCGCGCCATGACGTCGATCGCGCCTCCGCATCCGTAGCGCTGCAGCAGTCCTTTGGATTCATCCTCAAGGTTGATTCGCATCACTTTTGCAGAAACATCCTTCAACCCGGCGGATCTCAACAACCCCGCCCATTCATCGGCGGTCAGCGGGTTCACATTTGTCCCCAGGTCTTTGGCTGCCCAATCGATCAGGTTCGCGGGCGGCGGAAACTTGATCCAGGTGGACTCGTTCAGTCCGACATACCCTCCCGGTTTTGTAACCCGCGCGTACTCCATGACCGCTTTCTGTTTGTCAGGCGGAAAAACCGTCACGGATTCGGTGATGACCGCGTCAAAGATGCCGTCCTCAAAAGGAAGTGTTTGCGCGTCGGCAACCCTGAACTCCACCTTGTCCGATAGTCCAGCTCTTACCGCTCGTTCTCTTGAACGTTTGACCATCCCCTCCAGGATATCCACCCCTGCCACCCTGCAGCCAACACGTTTGGCTAACAGGCAAGGCGTCACCCCGGCCCCGCAGCCGACGTCGAGCACGTATTTATCCTTGTCAATGTGACAGGTTTCGATCAACGACTTCGTGGCCTCGATCCCGCCGATATGTTTGGTCAGCCCCACCTGGGCGGCAAAATCAAAGAAAGACTCCTGATGAGCCATATCTACCTCCTCTTCCAAACCACGCTGACATGTTCTTCTTAAATACTAAACGATTTGCAATAGAGAAATTTATATAAAAATTATGGGGCTTTCAACAAAGCAGTATTAAGTTTTTGAATGACTGAAATATTACCCTACATCTGGAATCATTGTAACGCCCTTGCAAGCCTAAAACAATCAATTCTGGGTGCTATAAAATCAACCCGTCTCAAACGAACGCCTTTCCCCCCGCTCGGCTGAATCTCAACTGATTTTGTCTAAAAATTCGAATAGTCGCTGTCTGCTTGGCTCATATTCATCGGATTGCAGCATTTGTTCCACACTTTGGATGGTTGGTCCGTCCACCAATTCATCCCCACAGTGTTCGACGAAGCCTTTCACCCCTTCAGGGCTGACCTCCAGATGGAACTGTATTCCGAAGGCGTGCTCGCCGTATTGAAATGCCTGGTTCCTGCACACATCGCTTGAAGCCAAAAGCTGCGCTCCCTGAGGCAAGTCAAAAGTATCCCCATGCCACTGAAAGGCCGAAAATTCTACGGGGAAACCGGCGAAAACCCGGCTCTTCACACCCGATGGGGAAAGTTTCACAGGGAACCAGCCGATCTCTTTTTGCGGGTTGGCATACACCTTTGCCCCCAGCGCGCTGGCCAGCAGCTGTGCCCCCAGGCATATCCCCAGCACGGACTTGCCGCTTTCGACGGCATCATGAATGAAACGCTTCTCGTCCGCCAGCCACGGATGCTGCGTCTCGTCGTTGACGCTCATCGGACCGCCCATGATGACCAGCATGTCCACCTGCTGCAGATCGGGCAGGCTTTCTCCGGCAAAGAAGCGCGTGGCGCTTAAAGTGTGCCCTCTCGCTTTGGCCCAGTCGAGGATGCGGTCCGGTGTTTCAAACGGCGCGTGCTGAAAATAGTGAATTCTCATCTTGGAGGAACGCCTCATTTTTTATTTATTATGATCGCAATTTTACCTGTTCATTAAATAATCGATAATGATCTGCTTTTCTTCTTCGCTGATCTTGGCCCCGTAGCCGATCATACGGTCCAGGGTGGCGTTCCACTCTTCACGGGTATGTTTGGCGTTGTAGACACGCTCGATATTGTGGTGGTTTTGCAGCTTCTCGCGGATGAGGGCGTCCACGTTCAGTGTGGCGGTGGCTTCGGTCTGTGCGTCTGTCGAGACGGCTTCCGTGGGGGCGGCTTCTGTCTGGACGGCCTCAGCGAGTACAGCCTCGGTTGCTGTTACTTCAACGGACTCGTTTACGGTCTGTGTCGTTATGGTTTTTGATGTGCATGCCGTAAGTACGACAAGCAATAATAAGACAATTATGGAAAAAACCCTGTTTTTCATATGATATCCTCCATATACGATAAATTATATCTAAATTAATAGGTTTAGGGAAATTTAACCACATATATCCATAAAACGCCAAAAATATCATGGTTTATGAACAATGATGTTTCAACCAGGCGACTATTTGATCCATTTGAATTTCGGATTGAGCGCATGCCATGATAAACCGCACTATTTCAGTGCCGTCAACATTTAGTAAATATCCATTCATTTGTAAAAAATGTGCTGTAGTTGTAATGGCGCTGCGTTTATTACCGTCAAGGAATGGGTGGTTTCTTATCAATGAATCTAGCAATGCGGCTGCTTTAGCGAATATGTCAAGATTTAAATCTTTCCCGTTAATAGTTGCTTGCGGTCTGCCCAGTGCAGATAGCAGCATTGAGAGATCACGCAAGCCATGTTCACCGCCTGTCTCTTCAATCAATCGGCTGTGGATAAAAAGAGCTTGTTCGGGCGTTACAAATCGTGTCACTTGGCCAGTTCTTCCAACGCTGTACGATATTGGTCGATAAACGTGTTTACCTGTTTGGCGAAATCTTGATTCACACCGTTGTTTTGAACAGACTGTTGAGCCGCGGTCAGGATCACCCGGCGTTGTTCACGGTCGAACTCCAGCGAAACATTTTCGCCATCCATTACCCCCAAACCATCCAATACTTCTTTTGGAAGTGATATCACCACACTGTTGCCTGTTTTAAACAAACGCCGCAGCATTTTTACCTCCTGTGCTTACAACGTAAGTATATCATGCTGTTATCTGAGTACTCAAAATAGAACTAAGACCATAGGATTTAGGTTTTCTGTGCCGCGATATAGAGATTCGGCGGAGTATCAAAAAGGTTTTCCACCTTGACGACCTCAAACCCGGATTTCTCAATGGCTTGTACCAATTGCACAGTACTGAAAGAACGCATGAACGGCAGGATTTTCAGCTTCACCAACAGCGCAGTCACCACTGATCTTGGACTTGGCTTCTCACCAAGACAATCGGTGGCCGACAAATAATACCCTCCCTGCGGAAGCATTTCATGGAATTTCCGGAGCAGCCCCTCCAGGTCTTCAACAAAATACAACAGATTGAATGTGGAAATAACGTCATAACTGCCTGACTGGACTTTTTCATCTGTCAATTCAGCTGTCAGATACGTGACATTGGAGAGGTTCAACTCGGTGCCCTTTTGCCTGGCAATTGCGATCATTTTTTCAGAAATATCAGCAGCCGTCACCGATCCAACATCAGGAGCAATTTGGTTGGTGATGATGCCCGTCCCGCAGCCGTAATCCAGCAAGCGGGTATTCTTATTCAGATATTGCCTGGTGATCTCAACCGTCTTGCGATACGCTTCTTCATAACGGCCTTGCACACTGGCATCGTAGCCTGCGGCCATTTTATCCCAGAACTTTTTGGCTTTCATCATTTTCCTTCCTTCTGAACCCCCTCATTTGAACTAACACCCGATCATTCAAGAACAGCCCGCACGGCCATCATGAACTCCACCTGGCTGTATTGAGTTTTCTTTTCCTTGGGCGGGAATTGCTTGTCGAACTCCTCCACTGCTTCCGGATCTAATTGAAAAACTTCACTTTGTTTAAGCACCCACTGGTGACCTGCGAAAGCGCCTTCCTTTAACTCCAACACCAGCATGCCGTAGGGGTGTTTTCCCTCCTCATTGCGGATATTGAGATCCTTGCAGTTTAGGAAACCGTTGACGCAGTAATTGTGTGGGTCTCCGTAGATGAGGATGGCCGGGTACCCCATTTGAACTGCCAGTTTGCAAGTGTGCTCGATCAAGGCCTTGCCGATCCCCTTGCGCTGGTAGTCAGGGTGTACGCACAGCGGACCAAAGGATAGCGTGTCCATTTTGTTTCCGGACTCGTCCGTCACGTGTGATTTAGTATACATGATGTTGCCAACGATCTTGCCGTCCGATACGGCCACGAAATCCAGTTCCTTGATGAAGTCGGGGTGAGAGCGTATGATATGCGTCAGGTAATGTTCCTCACAGCCGGGGAAGTACAGGTTCCAGAATGCTTCGCGGGTCATTTCCTCGACTTCGCGGTAGTCGGCTTCATTCTCATTGCGGATGACAAGGTTCATATAAATCAACTCCAAATTGGTTTTTTGATACGTTAAAAGTATACACGTTGGGGGTTTTCTTTACACGATTTATTCCGGTTTCTATAAAATCGTAATGAATCCTCCCCGCAGCAAGCTGCGGGGTATCGACTTTAGATTTTTTCCTTGCTAAAACAACTTAAGCTGCTCGTCATAATGTAACTGCTTATAGTCCTTTTCGATTCCTTGCTCTTGCACGTACTTCCGTATCGTTTCTTCACTTCCTTTTTGCCCAACAGTACTTACATAATATCCATCCGTCCAAAATTCTCCACCCCATAGTTTCTTCTTCACTTCTGGTACTTGGGCTAATACTTCTCGTGCTGTTATGCTTTTTACCGCCTGTATGATTCTCTTTGCACTATACATCGGTACTGATTGTATTAGAAAATGCACGTGGTCTTTATCTGTTCCTATTTCTATGAACTTTATTTCATATCTTTTCTCAATTTCCAAACATGTGTTTTTCAACACCTCATCCACTTCGTCGTTGAATACTACTTTCCGATACTTTGCTGGACATACAAAGTGGTATATCAAGATCGATATGTTGTGACTCTTCCTCCATGTCTCACTCATCCTTCAATTCTACTGTTTTTCGCAGCAAGCTGCGGGGAAATGCCCTCTTTTGATTATATTTGTCTTGAAGAAATTTCTTATTACTGAGTACTGATTACTCATCACTTTTTTCTGACCTTGCCAAAAGAGGTGAATTCTGCCCACCGCCAACAACTTCCCTGCCAAACCCTACCTGATCGATATCACCCTTCAGCGGGACAAAGTACCCTCCTGGGACGAATATCCCTTCAGCCTCCCTGTGGTCAGGAACCTCGAAACCCTGCGCTTCCACCCGGACGTGACCTTTTTGATCGGCGAGAACGGCACCGGCAAGTCCACCCTGTTGGAAGCGGTCGCCAAACTGCTCGGCTTCAACGCCGAGGGCGGCACCAGGAACTCGCTCTTTTCCACCCGCGACACCCATTCTGTTCTCTTTGATTACCTTAAAGCTGGGAAAAGCTTCAGCGTCCCCAAAGACGGCTACTTCCTGCGCGCCGAATCCTTCTACAACGTGGCCTCCTACATGGACGACGTGGACTACCTGGCCGGGTACGGCGGCAAATCGCTGCACGCCCAGTCTCACGGGGAATCCTTTTTGGCCCTGCTCAACCACAAGTTCCGCGGCAGCGGACTTTACATCCTTGACGAACCGGAAGCGGCTCTCTCTCCCTCGCGCCAGCTTTCCGCGCTGGCCATCATTCACAGGCTGGTCAAATCCGGCTCGCAGTTCATCATCGCCACCCACTCTCCCATCCTCATGGCCTATCCGGACGCGCAGATCCTGCTCTTCTCGGAATCCGGCATCGAACAGGTGGAATACGAAGACACGGACCACTACAAGATTGCCCGGGACTTTTTAAATCACCGCGAAGCCATGTTGAAAGTCTTGTTGGAAGAAGAAGAATAAACAACTACAACCGGAGGAAAACCATGACCGAAGCTTTATTTCACACTGACAGCTACCTGAAAGAATTCAGCGCGCTTGTCACTGCCGTCAACCCTGAAACCCGTGCCGTCGTCCTCGAACGCACCGCCTTCTATCCCGGCGGCGGAGGCCAGCCCTGCGACCTGGGCACCCTCGCGCTGGGCAACACGGTCTGGCAGGTCGAAAAGACACGCAAGGTCGGCGCCGACATAGAGCATATTCTGGCAGCCTCCGAAAGCCTGCCCTCCGCGGGCGACACCCTTGCCGGAACGCTTGACTGGGAGCGCCGCTACCGCCTGATGCGCACCCATACCGCCATGCACATCCTGTGCGGCGTAATCTTCCGCGATTTCGGCGCCCAGGTCACCGGCGGCGACATGGATATCAAACAGGCCCGCATGGATTTCGAGTTCGAGTCCATGACCCGCGATCTGGTGGAAGTCATTGAAGCCGCCATTAACCGTGAAGTGGAAAAAGACCTGCCCCTGCGCGTACGCATCTTGCCGCGCGAAGAGGCATTTCAAATCCCCGACCTGATCCGCACCAAGATCAACCTGCTGCCCCCCGGCATCAGCGAGGTGCGTACCGTTGAGATCGTCGGCCTCGACCTCCAGGCGGACGGCGGCACACACGTCCATTCCACCAAAGAGGTCGGGCCGATCCGTATTGTGGATTACAAAAGCAAGGGCAAGATCAACAAAAGACTTTACGTTGAAATTGAATAATTAACCGTTCTGCCTGCCGATGATCGCTTCGATCTCGCGCATGTGAGTTTCGCTCAACGGACCGAACTGCATGGCCTTGCAGTTCTCTTCCACCTGGGCCACCGTCTTGAAGCCCGGGATGGGTACGGTCATGGGGCTGCGCGCCCATAACCATGCCAGGGCGCCCTGCGCCAGCGTGCGTCCGCCGCTGGTCAGCACTTCCCGCATATCAGCCAGTTTGTTCAACCAGTCTTGTGAAGGTTTACCATTCTGGAAAGCCGGATGCCACGTGTTGTGTCTGCGCACGTCATCCTGCGCGAAGGTGGTCGTCGGAGAGAACTTGCCGGTCAGCAATCCCATGCCCAGCGGTCCGCGGATCATGCTGCCCAGGTTGAGTTCCTCACACAATTGCAGCAAATCCATGCTGCCGTCCAGCACGCTCATCTGCTGCTGCACAATACTGCAGTGAGGTGCATCCGAGGCGAATGCCTTGACCGCATCGGCCCGGTCGGTGCTCCATCCATAGGTGCGGATCTTGCCTTCCTTGACCATCTCTTCAAGAACTTCACGTGTATTCAGGGCATGTTCGACTTTCAACCCGCCCACATGAAGCAAATAGACGTCAATATAATCCGTATCCAGGCGTTTCAGGCTGTCTTCCAGGCTGTCTCGCAGCCGACTGGCAACATCGCTGTCTTCTTCGCCGGCATCATAATGATAGACTTCCTTGGCCGCTTCATTCACCTCATAACCGAACTTGGTGGAAATAACCACCTGCTCGCGTTTGCCCTTGAAGGCTTTCGCCAGCAGCCTTTCACTATATCCCGCGCCGTAATTAGCGGCGGTGTCAAAGAAATTGACGCCCAGTTCAAGCGCGTGCTGGATGGCGCGCAGAGACTCGGCGTCGTCCACACTGCTCCATCCGGCCGGTGTGCCGAGAAAATTCCACGGACCGCCTATCGCCCAGCACCCCATACCCAGGGCGCTCACCCCGATCCCGCTGCGCCCAAGAACTCGTTTCATTACTTCACTCATCTTGTTTCCTTTCCTTCCAAATATTGGTCAATGCGTCCATTCTAGACTTTGCCTGGAATTAATAAAAGTACCAGTTCATGGTAATATTCTTAATTCCACTTTATAGTTTTCAATGATTGGAATTGCCTGCCGGAAGTTAATCTGCTATAGTGGAACCATGCGTATTCCTCTTGACCCCGAAAGCAGCATCCCCCTTTACCGGCAGATCGAGAGCTGGCTGCGGGACAACATCCTAAACGGCAGCTTGCAGCCCGGTACACGTCTGCCGGCTACGCGCGGACTATCAGAGAAGCTGGGCGTCAGCCGCATCACCATCAAGAATGCCTACGCTGCCCTCGAAGCGGACGGGTTGATCCTCACGCACGAAGGCAGCGGCACCTTTGTGGCCCCTCCCCTGCCGGAACTTGAACAGATAGACGGTTCTGCTGAAACAACCTGGCCGCTGTGGCAGACGGAATCCGCGCTTCAGCCGTCCCCGGACGAAGTGCCGCTTGTAACCCACTCTTCCGCTATCGATCCGATCTCCTTTACCGGCGTTGGAGATGCACAATTATCCCCCGTAAAAGACTTTGCCAGAACGATCCAGGACGTGCTGCGCCGTGACGGCAACGCCGCTCTGGAATACGGTAGCTTTGACAACGGCTGGTTCCCCCTGCGCCGCACGGTGGTGCGTGTGTTGGCCAGCCAGGGCTTCCAGGCCCGGCCGGAAGACGTGCTGATCACCTCCGGTTCCCAACAGGCGCTGGCCCTGGTCTGCCAGGTACTGCTTAAGCCCGGCGACGTGGTGCTGGTCGAAAAACCCACCTATAACCTGGCCCTGGACTTGTTCCATGCGCTTGGGTTGAAGATCGTGGACATCCCCATTGACGCAAACGGACTGCAGGTCGATCTTCTCGAACCGCTGCTGCAGCAGGCCCATCCCAGGTTGATCTACACCATCCCGAACTTCCAGAACCCGGGCGGGGTGTGTATGAGCCTTCCGCGCCGCCGTCAATTGTTGGAACTTGCCACTCGCTATAACGTGCCCATCCTCGAGGATGACTTCGCGGGCGACCTGCGCTTCGAAGGACGCTACCTCCCGGCGATCAAAGCCCTTGACGCCAACGGGCGCGTGATCTACGTGGGCACCTTCTCCAAAATGCTCATGCCCGGTCTTCGTGTGGGCTATCTGATCGCCAACGGACCGATCTACGATCGCCTGGTCCGGCAAAAACGCGTAAGCGACCTGACCACCTCACCCCTTATGCAGCGCGCCGTCCACCAATACGTGACCGTTGGACGCTACCAGACGCACCTGCGCCGTTCCGCCCATCTCTACCGTGCGCGCCGAGACGCCTTATGCGCCGCGCTGCGGCAATATCTGCCGCAAGCCGCGTTCAACCTTCCTCACGGCGGACTTTTCCTGTGGCTCAAACTGCCCGACGGCCTTTCGTCCTCGGAACTTCTGGCCTTCGCCCTGGACGCGGGCGTGGAATTCACGCCCGGCAGAGCCTTTTTCAGCAATCCCGCAGAAGGTGAAAGCTATTTACGCCTTAACTTTGCCTCCCGTACGGAAGAAGAGATCGAAAAGGGAATTCAACGCCTGGGTGAGGCTTTCAGGCGGTTATCAGGTTCGATTTAGACTATTATTCAAAACAATAGGTTTACAGATACTTTTTCAGGAAATAACGTTTGATCTCGTCCGGGTAATCGTCGATCACCCCGAAGACCTCGTACCCCTGCCGCCTGTAGAAATCGATCGCCTGAAAGCTGAAGGTGTCCAGATGGATGAAGGTGCAGCCCAACTGCCTGGCATACGCTTCGGCCTCTTTCAGCAATCTCGTCCCCAGGCCGTCCTTCCTGTAATGCGGGTCCAGATAAATAAGGTCGACAAACATGCACTTCAGGTACACCTTGGTCAAAATACCGGCCACAATCCGGTTGTCGGCATCTCGCATAATGATCCGGTAAGGCTCATAAGGCGGGAACTTCATCATCGGGCCTGTGGTTTTGTTGAAATCGATCATGCCGGCCCAGAGAAAATCAATGTCTTCCTGCGTGGCTTCGTAGGATATACTGAGTTTTACGTTTGCGATATTATCGTCGTTCATATCCATCCTCAATAATAGCTTTTCGCGCTCTTCCAAATATCTTCCCTGGGGGTATTCAATCCACGACAGACGTAGATCGAAATGGGTCTTGAACTCATGTAGAGCAACTGCGAACTGGATTCTAATTCACATTGGTCGTAAAAATAGCTCATGCTATTGGATCTTTCGGTAAGGAAGATCATGGGGTCCCAATTTTCCCCCGGTCCCCAAAGGTAATAAGTCAACATACCGCTGACCGCGTTGGGCAGCCCGTATTTCGAAGCATACTGGTCAACCGCGCCCGCCGCGGCATAATTGTCGGCAGCAATACCGCATCCCTCGCGTTCCTCCTCGGGGATTTGCTCATACACCTTTGCGACTTCCTGTGCCAGGTTTTCCCATCCGACCCTGCCTGCCAGAAAAATGGGAGGACTGTTAAAGGAACCGTTGAATTCACGCAAGGATTCATAAAGGTATTTATAGGGTCTTGTAACTTCAGGCACTTTCTCGATGGGCAGCAGCGGAAGTGAGAACGAAAAATTGATCAGGCCCGCGGCCGCCAAATAGACAACGACCGGTATCCTGGCCCACTTCATCCAGGTTCTGGTTCGGGTGATCTCCTCGATCAATACGGCGCCCGCCGCCAGCAGCGGGACGAAAAGTTCCAGAATCATACGCGCCGAGGCGTGCAGGTAGAACTGTATTCCCAGCGAAACGATAAACAGGATTCCAAAGAAGTGATAACGGCTTCCGTTCATTGGACGGAACAAGCGGCAAAGCCCGCCGATCCAGACCGGCAGAAGGAACCAGCTCATGTAGACCAATATGTTGGTCAAATACTGTCCGAGGGTTGCCTGATAGACGCGCGTGGCCCCATAATTCCGCCAATATTCAAGCGTCGGCCAGCCATTGGCTTGCTGCCACAAGAGATACGGAGATACCAAAACCAGGCACAGCGCCGCTCCGATCCAGGGCCAGGGCGTAAGCAGGTCTTTGCGGCGTTTTGAGATCAGCAAAGCGGCCAGAAAACCCGGCCCCAAAGAAAGGATGGTCATTTTGGTCATACAGGCCGCGCCTGCCAGCAGTCCCAGGGCGATCCACAGACGCCGGTTTTCGGTACGCAGGTAGCGCGCCAGCGCGAACAGGAAAGCCGCCAGGATCAACTGGTCGATGCTGTCATAGCAGAAGATGGAATCCACCATCAGCCATCCGGGGACGATGATGAACCCCAGGGCGGTCAGCGCCACCGCGAAGGCCTTGCCCCCGAACTCTTTGGTGATCAAGCAGGCAAATACCAGTGTGCCCGCCCCGGCCAGCGCCGGAAAAATGTGTGAGGCGAACAGGGATTCCCCCAGAAGAACACGGCTGAAGGCTACCAGCGCGGGCGTCAGCGGAGGCAGGTCCACGTAACCAAAGGCCAGGTGCCGGCTGAGCGCGTTGGTATAAAGCTCATCGAAGAAGAAGTCATACCCGGGCGCCATGTACAGGTGCAGCCCGAATTTAACCAGCGCACCCGCGAGTATGATAAGGGAAATCGCTGATAACCCCAAAAAGCTTTTGCGATCCTTCATAAACCCTCCCTTAGTTATTTACATTACGTCCAAAGTAAACTGACAATTACAAATAAGGAATTTCTGTTTTTGTTAATTGCTTTCCCAAATGACTAAGGAACTGTCGATGATATTGACGTTGTTTCCTTCCAGCTTTCGGATCACCCTTCAAATATGATTCTAATTTGTTTGGGTATTCCTCTTCAAAATTTTTCACTCTCTCGTCAAGTGTGTTGACTACTTCAGTAAATCTGGTTTGAAAATATTGCTCAAAGTTATCAAATCGGATCGGAATATTGCTATAACTTTCAATGATCACGTGCCCAATAATTACAACTCCAGGTAAAACATCCGCATAATAAAAAAGTCTTCCAAATCTAATATCGAGAACAAGGTCTCGCCAATCCCATGATGTTCCAAACCAAATATCATTATGTTCAAACAAAAAATGCTGATGAAACCAGGGTCTTTTTAATTGAATTTGTTCAAATCCCAGTGAGTCTAGTTTGGGTTGAAGGATTTTGATAAATTCTTGCTCAAAAATATCATGTGAGTTCATTTTGTGACGATCTTATATTGCATCACTTTTGTAAAATCCTCCAACACGTCACTGTCGCGGATCTCGAAACTGCAGGCCGTGGACTTGCCCATCTTCTTTGACGCGCGGAATCTTTCCTTGTGTTCCTCGCCGATGTCCAGGTCGTACACCCCCTCAATGTCCTTGTCGTGCACGTAGACGGTGGCCTTCATGAACCCCCGCCACGCGGACATCCACACGATGGTCCTTTTCTTCTTCTGCACCTTGCAGAGCCAGGCCTTGCCATCGTGATAGTAGCGCCATTCGTGGGTCATGTCGTTGTCATCATACAACTTGATCAGGTCGCAATACGCCGCAAAAGAATCCCCCAATACGCCTTGCAGCACGTGCTCATCAGGGTAGGTACTCGCGTCTTTTAGTTCAATTGTATTTATGGTTTCCATTTTTACCCTCTCATAATCCACCCGAAAAACAAATTATATCCAAATTTTCAATCAATTGACTTGCCCACAACCTGAGTAAAGACGATCTTTTCGTTCTCTTCCAGACCCATCAACGCGTGAAGCTTTTCCCGCTTAACCAGTCCGAGGATAACAGTGCTCAAATTGGCAGCCGCGCAGTAGAGGTAAACGTTCTGACTGACAAAACCGGTATCGGTGGTGGCCATGAACCAGCGTTCATCGTCGCTTTTATATAGAAAGTTGGTCATCTTTGAAAAATCCGCCACGTAGATCAGTCCGACGGGCGCCGAATGCATCATCTTTTGTGTGCCGATATGGTCCATCAAACTGCCGCTCTTTTTCAATATCAGTTGGTGATTGACCTCATCATAAAGGAAGGCCCCGTCCCGTGTTGCAACGTAAACTTTGATCTCCTGTGAGTTGCACGCGGAAGGTGCCGTGCGTTTGCTCTTGGCGTTTTTGGTGGCCGCTTTCGTGATCCCGCAGGTCGCCCATAACAGGTTGGAGAGCTCCTGCTCGGAAAGCGGTTCGTCCTTCCACTTTCGTATGGATTTTCTATTTTCGAGTGCCCTCATTAAGGGATAACTCATGTCCTTTTGCGGAGCCGGCAGCGCGATGAGATCGCTCACTAGATCCCTCCATTTTATGTGTGATCTTCACCACTCTATCACAAAATTTTAGTTCACACTATACATACCTAAAAAGCTTCCCTATCGAGAAGCTTTTTCACCACCGTTTACGATTTACGGTTTACGGTTCACGATCTACTCGGTTGTCATAAAATCCGCCGGCATCTTCTCAAGACGCATCCTGACCGGATAACTCTTCCCCGGTGTGTTGAAGTTGATAGCGTGCCACTCTCCCTCAACCGGTGAGCCGAAGCACATTTCAAGTTCCAGAGCCTGCGGATCGAAGATCATTGAACGCAGCGTACCGAACCCCTCTTCATAATAGTGGCAAGCCAGTCCCCGCGGATATTCCTGCGAGAGCAGCAAACGCATGCTTTCCTTGCCGACCTTCTGCGTTCCGTCCACCTGAGCGCGGATGGCGTCATACCGGACCTGCGAGTTCTGCCACACCGGATCGCGGTAGGGCATCATCTCCGGCAGGGTGAAATGGTTGGTGGAACACAGGAATTGCTCTTCGCTGTCGGCGTCGATCATTTTAACGGCCTTGTTCCCGCCGAATACCTCCACCAGCGCCGCGCTTCCGCTCTTGTCCGCAACGATGATGTTCGGATTGCCGCAGGTCGGGATCTCCATGATCAGCCGCACTGCTTCATCCACCGTCTTGCAGTTTTCAAGCACGGCGCGCACCACAAACCAGAACTGGAAACCGTCCCGAATGGGAGGGCGCATCTCCTTTGTCGGACCTACCGGCCAGCCCCCCGCGGACATGGTTACCGTCAGGCCGTGTTCGTTCATGCCCTCGGTGAAACCGAAGAACAACAGCGACGAGCCGATGAACGCATACTTGCCGTCCACCTGCATGGTCACCAGTCGCAGGTCCTCGGTCTGCAGTCCGAACTCGTAACTGCGCCCGACCAGTACCCTGCCTTCCTCGGTGCGCGAGGGCAGCAGCGCGAAGTGGCTGCAGTGTCCCTGATGCAGGTAGGAAAATGAATAGTAGATCAAGTCCTGCGCGTCGATGCCGATGGCATCCGCCATGCCGCGCATCTCTTCATTGATCGTCGGTGTAAATTGTTCCATTTGAGCAGAGATACGCTTGAATTCTTCCGCGCTGAATTTGCCCGCCCCTGAGCACAGGAATCCCACAAACCCGGGGGTGTTCTTGATGGCTTCCCCTTGCACTCTACCGATCTGATAAGCATCGCCCTTTAGGACGACGTGATGGAATACCGTTTGCTGTTCTTGAGTCATTGAATCCTCCTGAAATTGATCTGGCTCAAGCATACCCAAACGACCGCTTAATTGCTTTGCGCTGACTGCTCTCCACTTTGCATTTCTTGCGCATTACAACGGAACGATGGGAATATAGATTTCCATCACCAGCCGGCCGTCAGGGTTCTCCTCCGGCCGGTTGAGATAAACCTCGTAGGGAGGAATGTTATCGGGCTGAAAACCGGAGTCCACCAGCCAGTCGCGGTAGAGGTACATGTAGACCGGCTGGATCTGCTGCGGCAGGCAGGTAACGCTGGCGACCAGGCATTTTGAGCCGGCCAGCTTCATATAGCCGATGGGCGGACGCGGCACGATGCCCTCGGGGACGGTCAGGCAGGCGTAATAGCGGCATTTTTCGGCAGCGGTGATGAGCGGATCGTCAAACGAGATGCCCAGCGCGCGCGTCTCTGGGGTCATCACGCCCTCCGAGACCGCCCAATGCTGCAGTTGCTTCCATGCTTTGCAGATCAGATCCAGGTCATACCCGTTCAGGTTGGAAACGTAGGCCAGGTTCCAATCCGGCACGCTTCTGGTTTCGATCTTCAATTCCGGCAGTTCTTCGCGGCTGAAGGCGGGAACTTCCACACCTTGCGGGACGGGTTTCTCACGGGCTTCACGATATTCCTTGGCAGACATGCCAAAATGCGCCTTGAACGCCCGCGCGAAAGTGGACGGCGAAGAAAAGCCGCACTGCACGGCGATGCGCGTGACGGAATAACCGAAATATTTCACAAGCATATTGGCGGCCAGTTCCAGGCGCATGCGCATCAGGTACTGCTGCGGGGTTTCGCCGGTCAGCGAGGTGAAGATGCGGTGGAAATGAAAGGGTGAGAAACCTGCCACTTTGCCAAGTTCCTCAAGGTTGATCTCTTCACCCATGTGTTCATGCATAAACATGATCACAGCATCCACCCGCGCTTTATATTCGATTCTGGAACTGTTCACGTTCACCTGTCCAAGGATTCTTTTATTTTGGTTTCATCTTATCAATTATCCATCCAAACCGGAAGTGAGTTTTTTTTACCGGTTGCCCGAAGGAGTTCAAAAAAGGTTATACAATAAAGCAGATAAATAAACTCCGCCGCGGATGTTTTCGCGGCGAACGTTAGGAGCACCTGATGCCAATTCCGGAAAGCTGGCTTCCCGCCCTGGTCGGCGAGACCACTCAACCCTACTACCAGCAGCTTTATCGCTTTGTCGGAGAAGAACGCAAGAAATACCGGGTTTTCCCGGCAGGCAATGACGTTTTTAACGCCCTTCACTATACTCCCTTTGACCACGTACGCGTGGTCATCATCGGTCAGGACCCCTACCACGAGATCAACCAGGCCCACGGATTGGCCTTTTCGGTGCTGCCCGGCACACCCGCGCCGCCTTCATTGATCAATATTTACAAGGAACTGCATGATGACGTGGATTTCCGCGTCCCCAACAACGGCTGCCTGATCCCCTGGGCCGAACAGGGCGTGCTGCTTTTGAATGCCGTACTGACCGTGCGTATCCACCAGGCCAATTCCCATCAGGGCGTCGGCTGGGAACAGTTCACCGACGCGGTGCTGCGCGCGGTCAACGCCAGCCCAAACCGCGTGGTCTTCCTGCTGTGGGGCAGCTACGCCCAGCGCAAAGCCGAAGGCATCGATGAGACCCGCCACATCGTACTGCGGGCTCCCCATCCCTCGCCCCTTTCCGCTTCACGCGGCTTCTTCGGCTGCAAACACTTCTCCAAGACCAACAAAGCGCTGCAGTCGGCCGGTCTTTCCCCCATCGACTGGCAGCTGCCGGATCTGGCAGTTTAATAAAAATTTCTCCCCGCAATAAGCTGCAAGGAGTTCATCTTTCCTCTTTTGTTCCTCTCCATCATGAAGATGGAGAGGAGTTGGGTTTAGGGTTACCTAACCCCAACTCCATCGTTCAACATTAAAAAATAATATCTCTTTCAGCCAAGCGGCGCAAAACTCAGCGACACCACCATGCGCTCTTCCTGCCCGTCCGGCTCAAAGTTGAGCGTGAAGGACCCTTCTCCTTCAAAGCGGCCCAGCGGGACCATAAGTTCTTCGCCCATGGGGACAAAAACGGGGATGTTGGCGTTCTCCCACTGGTTACGGATGGTCAGCACGGGAGCAAGTTCAAACCCGATGCCGTTTTCATTCATCACCAGCGGAATATTGCCCTCCGGCGACAGTTGCAGCGACTCGGCCGCGTTGCCGGGTGCGCCGGCAATATTGCATGAGATAACTTTGATATTTTCCACTTTGGCGATACTGCGGCCCTTTTTCAACTGCTCCATGATCTGTCCGAGCATGCCTTCATCTTCAACGTCCACGTCGGCGTCGGCAGCCACTCCTTTCACCAGATCCTCAAAACCTTCTCCCTGGGTGCTTTCCCAGGCCTGCCTGATATTCTTAAGATCAAAGATCGCGTTGATGACAACGTGCAGCTTGCTACCCACTTTCACTTCGGCCGAGACGGACCAATCCGGGTCCCCCGCCAGGGAATCCACGTTTTGCTGATGCTGCTCGCCAAAACCTGATAAAGCGCCGGTCAGATCACCCATTTGCTCCGGCATATTGCCCATCAATGAGGACAATGAACCCATGATGTCTCCAAAACTCCCCATCTCCTGCGGAATATCGTCCATGGCGTCCTGGGCCTCTTCCATTGCCTTTTTCATCTGGCGCGCCAGGTCATCCATATCGGGCATCTCAAACATATTTTTGGTCATCCTTTTCTCCTTTTGGTTGAATTGGAATGGCTTTATCATGATCGATATCTGATCAATTGTTTTTGTTTTACTGTTCACACCCTTGTTATTTATTGTATACAACTTTGTGGATTTTCAAAAGCCGCAGGCCAAGGAATAAAAAATGGTGGGCTCTTGTTTGAACCCACCAAAACGAATCTTCAAGTGTTTATTACTGTTCACAATTCACGGTTCACTAATTACTATATCCCCATCAACCACACATCCTGCACAGCACCTCGTAAATGATACGCGTACCCAGGGCCAGATTCTCGATCGAGATGCGCTCGTCGTTGCCGTGGAAACCTTTCATTTCTTCGGGGTCGATGATGGCGGGCACCAGGCCGTAGCAGTTGACGTCCTTGCCGCGGAAATGGCAGGAGTCCGTGCCGCCAGGCGTAAGCATGGGTGTGGTGACGCTGCCGGGCACCAGTTCGCCGATCACTTCCGCCAGCGCCTGGAAGAATTCGCTGTTGGTGTCGGTTGTTTTCCCTTCCACCGGCGCCTGGATGACCTCGATCTCCACGCGCTCGTCCCCGATCAACTGTTTCAGTGATTCAAGGAAGTCAGCTGTGGTGTGGTCGGGCAGCAGACGGATATCCAGCGTGGCCTCGGCCCTCTCGGGGATCACGTTTTCCTTGGCGCCGGCTTTCAGCACCGTAACGCTGACCGTATCCCGCAGCATGGCGCCGATCGTCCCGTTGCTGCTCAATGCGGGCAGCGCCAGCTTGAAGATCAGCGGATTATCCAGATGCTTCAGTAAAAACGACTTCGGAAAAGGCATCAGCGCCGAGACTTTGCGGAACATTGTCTTTACTACCGGGTGAAGTTCATACTGTGAGTTCAGTTTCAGCACGCGCTGCAAGGCTTTCATTAGAATAACGGCCGCGTTATTGTCGTGGGGCATGCCGCCGTGTCCGGGCTGGCCGTGCGCGATCAACTTGACCCACAGGGCTTTCTTCTCCGCCACCGCCACGGTAAATACCGGCTGGGGACCGAACAGGTCCTGCAGGCCGAAGCCGCCTTCGTCCCAGTTGAACTCGGCCTCCACTTCGGGCCAGTGATTTTGGATCATCCACTGCGCGCCGAAATCGCCGCCCTTTTCTTCGTCCGCGGCGGACAGGAAGATGATGCCGCGTGTGCGGTTGGGCTGATGGCGTTTCATCAAGTCCAGCGCCATAAGCTGCATAATGCCCATGCCCTTCATATCCAGGGCGCCGCGCCCATATACGTACCCGTCGCGGATTTCCCCGCCGAAGGGATCGCAGGTCCAACGCTCCCGGTCTACTTCCACCACGTCCATGTGGTTATAGAGCAGGATGGCTTTCTTGCTGCCGTCACCGGGTAAACGGGCAAGCAGGTTCATGCGCGTCTCGCCCGAGGCAAACTGTTCGGATTCCATCCCGCGTTCTTTCAGCAGCTTGCTTATATACGCGGCGGTTTCGCGCTCGTCACCGGGCGGATTCAAAGATTTTATCTTCAAATAGCCGCTCAATAGTTGAGCGGCTTCTTCACCTACATTGTTCCAGTCAATCATTTCAGTTCTACTCCCAATCCGGCCGCGTCAGAGGGGATGGCCTGGAAAGTTGCCATGTCCACCTGAAAACCGACAGCCGGGTCATTGTTGATAAACAGCGGACCGATGGCTTCGCACGCCGTCACGGATGCTTTGGCCGTCACGAAATGCACGCCCGCGGCGCTGCCGATGGAACTTTCACCCATCGAGCCGAGGATGCAGGGCAGACCGGCTGCCTCTGCCACCGCCAGAAGCTTGCTGGCCTGGTAAAGGCCGCCGCATTTCATTATTTTTATATTGATCAGGTCTGCCGCCTGCATGCAGGCGATCTTCAGCGCGTCCGCGGCCGTGTGGCAGCTCTCGTCCGCCATAATGGGCATGTCCGTCTCCGCGCTCACTTTGGCAAGCCCTTCCAGGTCGTCTGCCGCGACAGGCTGTTCGACGTATTCGATGTTGAACCCTTCCAGCGAACGGATGGCCTGCAGGGCCGTCGTAGCTTCCTTCCAGCCCTGGTTGATATCCAGCCGCATTTTTACCTCGCCACCCACGGCGTCGCGGATGCTTTGCAGGCGCAGCAGGTCAACCGCCGGGTCCGAGCCGAGCTTGATCTTGAGCGTCTGCACGCCCATCTGCGTGAACTTGCTCGCCATACCTGCCATGATTTGCGGTTCGTCCATCGGGATGACCGGGTAAAGCCCGATCCCCGGCCTGGACTTACCGCCCAGCAGGTCGTAGACCGGTCTGTCCAACACTTTGCCCATCAGGTCATAGAGCGCCATATCAATGGCCGCCATGGCCGCGGGGAAAGTGGGGATCTTCTCAAGGCAGAGCGTGATAACCTCTTCAATATTGAAGGGGTCCATCCCAACCAGAAAAGCCGACGCGCTCTTCAGCGCCTTGATCACCGCGTCTTGCGTCTCGCCGGTCACCTCCGGGTCGGGGGATGCTTCGCCGAGGCCGATCAATCCGTCATCGGTGTGGACCTTGATCAGGGCGTAATTAAGCACGGGGTAACTGCCGTAAGCCACCGTCAGCGCGGTTTGCAGTTCCAGATCGAGGGGCGTGATCTCAACGGATGTAATGCGCATCTATTCCTGCGCTTTATTGGGTTTTCGAAGCTTGAAGATCGCGAAAACAACCGGCAGTGCCAGCAGATGCACCGCGCCAAAAATGGCAAACATGGGTCTGAAACCGACTTTATCTACCAACACTCCCGCAAGCGGCGCGCCAAGTCCGATGCCGATATTGCCAACCGCCATGATGATCGAGAACATGAAAGCCGCGATGCGCGGATCAGAGAAGTCCATACCCATGGCGAAGTAGACCGTCTCGTAATATCCAAAAGCAAACCCTACCAGGAAAACCACCGCCCACATCAGCCCAGCTGACGGGGTGATCGCCAGCAAGAACGTTACCACGGAAGTGATGATCAGGGCCGCCAACACGCTGGTGCGTTCTCCAACCTTCTTCATCATCGGTCCGCCGATCACGCCGCCCAGAATGGTGCCAATGCCAAACACGGAGGTGTAAAGCCCGACGGTTGCCAGGTTGATGCCCAGTCCCTCGTTCAGGAAGGCGCTGACCATGCCTTCAGAGCTGTAGAGTGCCAGCGGATAGATGATGCCCAGGGCGAGGAACAGCAGGAAAGCCTTGTCTTTGAAAGAGCTGAAAGCCGCTTTTGAGAACTTGTTCTCGGCGGTGCGTTCCTTGACGTCTTGTACAAAAATGGTCAAAACGAGGGCGATAATGCCGATCACCGCGATCATGTAGAAGATGAACGACCAGTTGCCTCTTTCCGAGAATAGACCCATCAGCGCGGCGGTAACCACCGAGCTTAAGGCTCGTCCGCCCACCATCAGGCCCTGCACCAGGCCGCGGTCTTTTTCAGGAGTGGTGTCGATGGAAAGACCGTCGGTGGTTGTGTCGTAGGTTGACATACCCAACGCGGCCAGGATCACCAGCGTCAGATAGAGGCCGAATTGTGAGGTCGGAACAACAAAAGGCAGCACCAGAAAAGCGGCCGTCTGCAAAATGAGCCCGATCAGGATGTAGGGTTTTCGGTGTCCGACCTTAAAAAGCGGAACCCGGTCGCTCAGGTAGCCGATGAAGATTTTCAACACAAAGGGGATGAGCGTGACCCCGCCCACGATGCCGATCAGGGAATAAGAAAGATCAAAGGAACGCAGATAGAGAGTATTGAACGCTGAGAAATAGGTCAGCATGGCTCCCTCAACGAAGTAGATCAAGCCGAAGAGGGAAAGACGAAGAATGCGCTGTTTGGATGATGACATGGTGAACCTTTCTTTTATTGGATTATGACCGGGGTTCTGTGGAACGCCGCCAGAGCAGACAGGCCAGACAGGCGAACCAGATCAGAAACCACAGGTTTGATAACAATGAGATTGCGGGTAGATAAAATCCGGCGATCGCGCCGGCCGTCAGAACCGTGCCGGCGATGGCCGTGATCTGATCGAGCCGCTGCCTGCTCCACAAGCCGCAAGCCGCCAGGATGGCGCCGGTGAAGGGCAGCCAGTAACTCATGTGTTGGACGGCTTTCCAGGGGATCACCCAGGCGTTGCTTGAGAGTGTTCCGAGCTGCATGCTTTGCAGAACGCCCCAGATGATGCTATTCTCGCTCAGATCGAACAAGGCTCCGGCCAGGCCGAAGACCAGGGTCAGGAGTCCGAAGGTTTTGCTGCGTTCCCGCACCAACTCGGATAGACCCACCCAGGCCAGCATCCAGCCCATCAGGAAGATGCCGTCCAGAATATAGAGCGTCTGCATGCCATTCAGGAAAGCGGCATTTTCGCCCGCGGAGAGGACGATACTCCCGGTCAGCGCCTCCAGCCCGGGGTAGCTCATCCCCGCGGGCAGCGTGATAAACGCCATCATGATCAGCAAGACAGTCGAGATCCCCGCGCCAACAGAACCCGCGCGCATTACTCTGTTGATATTCTTCATTTTTCAAACTCCTTCACCCCTAGATAAGCCAGATAAGCGCGAGACAATTCTGCAACAAGCTGCTCATTGGTATAAGGCACTTCTTCGCGCAGAACTTCCCATAGCAGGATCTCGCGCGCCGTATAGAATAGCTGTTGAAAACCCAGACGAATGGCCAGCCTGGGGTCCGGATGGGTGATCTTGTCCCCGTTAGAAAGCAGGGCGCGTTGGAACTGCGGATAAAGTTCGTTCCAGGCACTTTGTTCGCGCTTTTTGAAGCCGGAGTCCCCGGTCAGCCTCGCCTTAAGGTTCAGTGAGCGCAGCACGCCCCAGTCCCGGCTGTAGGTGCTCACGATCAGGTCGGCCACCTCCTTCACAATGAAGGCGATTGATTTACCCTCCCAATGCTCCGATGCCAGAATGGCGCGCACCGCTTCTTCGAAATCATTGAAAAAGCGTTCGTCCAGGGTTTGCAGCAGGGCTTCCTTGTCTGTGAAACGTCCGTAGAACGCCCCCACCGAAGTGCCAGCCTTCTGCACTACCTCCGCGACGGTCAATTCCTCGAAATTCTTGCTCTCGAGGATCTGCGCGGCGGCATCCAGGATCTGATGCATGGTCTCACGGCTGCGCGTTTGCTGCGGCTGCTGCACGTATGGGTTATCTTCAGTCAACTAGTTTTTCCAAAATCAGAATGGTAATTCTGATTCTATTATAGAGAACCAAAATGAAAAGTCAAGAAGAATAAAGGGTAATTTTCCCAAAACCTTTGAAAATCAAAAAATGCTTATGAAGCAGTTGGCTTACCAAAAGGCAGCCTGCCCACCACCTGCCATAGATCAGGCGGCGTATCGTCGGAAGTCTTCACCACGCATAAGTTTTCTGCCACAAAATCAAGTTTCAGCCGTTCCCCGATCTCTGCCGTAACGGCGCGCTGTACATCAGATGGGATTTCACCGTACATCAGGCTCAGGTGAGGTTCAAACGGCCAGTGGTGTTTCTGTGGAAACATCCCTTCGGCCAGCGTGTGAAGCGCTGCCATCTCAGCCGTTTTTTGGCCGGCAGCATAAACACATTGGAAATAATCCCGGCTGCTTGCGATTGAATTCAGTGTGATATGCAGCGGGGCGACGCCTCCGGCAAGTTGCGCCGTTTTTGCGAGAACGTCGATACGGGTTCCGAGCACTTCACCAAGCAGCGTGAAGTGAGGAATAAAGCAAGGCGTTGAAAACCTGTTGCTCAATTCCGTAATCACATCGCAGAAAGCCCGGTAAGCCGGTTCAGGCGGAATGATCCACAAAGAGAATTCTTCAATATCCATACAAGTGATGCTCCTTACAGTAATCCAGCACGACGGCGGGAACAATGTCCGGACGTTTGTGAGACCTGAAATCAGTTGAAGCGTAATAAGGTTCGTAGCACACGATTGGATAAGGTTCCTGGTCACTTTCAGGCGGACAATCTTTCTTTGAGGTTAAAAAGGCGATGTTATATCCAACACCTTTTAATTTGTCTTCATTATTATGAAAACTCTCCAACACCACTTCGCGGTTTTCAAGCCCGGCCAGGTAAAAGAACATCTCCGCGTGGCTGAATGCCGGGTCGCGCACGAAATCAACAAACAGGTCCTCGCCGAAAGCGTTCTTCTCGAATCCCAGCGGGGTATATCGCAGAAAGGAGTGACCCTCCTCGATCGCTAGTTTTACCATCTCGCGCCGGTGGAATTTATCCACCTTATTGGGTTTATACTCACCGTCTCCACACACCTGCAGGTATACCGCGTCCATACCAAGTTGCCCGGCAGCGCTTTCCGCTCCGGCAATGTGCCCCAAGTGAATGGGATCCCCAGTAATAGAGAAAAAACCGTATTTTGCCATCCGTTCACAACCCTCCAGTCAGGATTTTCATGACTAATTATATAAAACCAATACTTTGAGGACCAAACACGATCCTCGTTCGTCGTCCGCAGTAATTTTGGATAAAATTCTTGATAAGTGGAAAAGAATTACGGGGTGATCGCGATGGTGGACGCATGTTTTTTCAGTCACTGGTTTTCAGTATTTTTCAGATATTTCTTTCAGCACCCATTACTTTTTTACAATTTACTCCAATCCAGAACCGGGAAAAATTCACTCCTGTATTTCCAGCTTGAGAAAATCACTTATTTTCATCGCGTTCAATCCGGCTCGAAACATTGCCGGAAAAGCCTGAAGACCGATCTCATGAGCAATGAATTCAGGATGCACAAGTTGATAATCTTTATTCTTCCAACGGATCGAACATCCCCCACTGGCAGCCACGTTCTCGTACCAATCCACCTTCCTCCCGTAGGTCAGCGCGATCACAAACCCGTTCTGCCACGGTTCCTCTATGACCGGAATATGGTAGACCTTTCCGCTCTTCCGCCCAATATGCGTTAAGACAACAAAGTGCCCGAATCTTTTCCCCGCCAGGTGGATCATTAACTTGTTGGTGAATTTCTTGTTCATGTGCCGGATTCGATCCAATGTTTGTTGTTCCATCGGCTATCCTTTCTCCAAGGCGGTCAGGCCACTATCAACTTACTCTTGCCTGAGCGAATCTACCAGTCCCCCCATCTCAACGCTGCCGCGTCCGCCTGTGGCTTCATAAAAATTATACACAGACGGGTCGTTGTCATCTGCCTGCATCTCGAACCACTGCAGCTGCTGTACGATGGCATCCCATTCCAATTCCGTCAGCGGCGCGGATGTGACCATAAGGGTCAAAATCTTGAAGTGCTTTTGTGACTCGTCCACCCCCGGCGCGCGTGCGGATTGCAGGATTTCCGCGGTCTCGAACACCTTTTTGGTGCCCGCTACGATACAGTTGGCGTCATCCACGAACCACGCGTTTTCCAGCACGGTGATCTGCGGCGGCACTTCCTCGATTCCGGTCAGGCCCATCAGATACAATTCCAGCGGCGCGTAAGGCACGGAATTGCGCGTATTCCATTGGGCCGAGGGCGCGTTGGGGCTGAAACAGGCGTCCTGCCGGTAGCGGTTGAAGGCGTGATAAGTGCCGTCTTCCAGCAGCTCAAGATCGGTAAAGCCGCCCAGTTGTCCGCCCACGTCTGAAAAGCCCCAGTGCATGGCGTATTCCCGCGGACCGGACAGCACGAAATTACCCCAGCGGTGCATCATCTCGTGCAGAGCCGGCCCTTTGCGGATCGCGTCTTTGTGCGCAAAGTGGATCATCGTCATCAACTGGGAGGTTTCCTCTTCGAGAGGAGTTTCCAGTTTCACGTACGGCAGCCCGTCAGGGAAGGTGGTCAGCGACCCCAGTCCGCTTTCCGGATAGGTGCGCAGGGCAAAGGTGATCCCGTTGCCGGGCGTGCTGAAATCCTTTTCGGCATTGTTAATCACAAAGACAAAATCAAAATCATCCTCAAAAAAGCGGTAGGCTTCTTCCACGGCCTCAATAGGCGCCTCGGAATTCATCAGGTCGCCGAAAAGCTCGAACTCCTCGTCCGTAACAAGATATGAAACAGCGTAACCGCTCTTGTGCAGGGTCAGCCTGTCCGAGAGGACCATATCGACCGGCGCCTTGGTGGGTGTGACCGTCGCGGCAGGCGTGCGAGTAACCGCAGCCGGTATCGCGGTCTGTGTGTCTGTTGGATTTATATCTGGAGTCTTTTCAACAACTGCTGAACAGGCCGTTAAAAACGCCAGACACGCGAACAATAAGATTGATCTTTTTATTGAAATGGTCATCGGATTGAAATAAACAAAGGCGGGTTCGTTTTGAACCCACCCAATAGTCCGTTCGGTTTAATTAATTGGCTTTCTTTTTTACCAGGCGTTTCACACACATAAAAACCAGCAGCACCAGCGTGATGCCCAACAGTACCGCTTTGGCAATTGTGTCAATCGCCATATAATTGAACGCGATCGTCCCTAAAAACATCACCAGCGTGAACAGAAATGCCGGTATCGCCAGAAGGATGGAAACAACCTTTGACATCTTTTTCAGCGCCAGTTCAAGCGCGATCACACCGATTGGGAACAGCATCAGTAACACCGACGAAATCACTCCCCAGCCAAAATCAGCATTTTTAGCGAGTTCAGCAATATTCAAATACAGGATTGCCGCAGTATAAATGCCGACAAAGACCCAGCCCAGTTTCTTCCACATGATTTACTCCTGTTTTGCTTTGTAATGTTTTTTTCATCGAAAAAATTGATAGGTCTGTTCTCCCCGCAATATGCCGTAGAGAAACGCTCTCTCAGATCGTTTATTTCAGCTTTTCCGCTCCTGAATAAACCTCTTCCACTTTTAATACCGCCGCCGAATGTCCGGGGTGTTTTTGTGGATTCCACTTTTTCATATCCTCAAAGAAAACGCCTTCACTGTGCAACTCAACACTTCCCTTAATTTGATAGGATGTCCCTTCTTTGGTAATGAAGAGGATCGACCCTTTGCTGCCGGCGTTTAAATTTTCAAGCGTTTTTGCGAAGTAATTGTTCGCTACGATTATATTCTCTTCATCATATTTGGATACGCAGGTTGCATAGATGGCGTTGGGGGTCCCATCTCGATCAGTCGTCGTAAAAATGACGGGGCCTTCCCGACCTTCCCATGCTTTGCTTGCTACTTCAGGGATTACTGCCATGCGGTTTTTCTCCTTGAGTGTGATGCTGTTAAATTTATCAAACCTAAAACGATTTTGATTGCTTAACGAATGAGTCAAGCCGATGATTCGTACAGGTTGTTTAGTTTATTTCAGTTTTGCTGACTACTGCGTGACCGTCTGTTCACTTCGTTCCCTTGATCGTATCAATGACCTTGACGAACGATCCGCAGGTTGCGCCGGCAAAAGAGAGTACAACGAAGAAGATCAAGAACCGGTTCCCGACGTAATAACCCAGTAACGCCGCGAACCCCAGAAGCACCAGAAAATGAATGAACCAAAAAGAGCCTAAAACCTTACGTACTGTCTTCATTGTTACTCCTTTTCAAGGATTGAGAGATATGCCAAATAATGCTCTCATTCTACAATAAAAACTTTCTTGAAGTGTTTCCTTATCAAAAATACGCCCTCCAAATGGAGGGCGTATTTTTGATAAGAGTGTTTGCTCGCTAATTTGCTGCCGTCCCGTTTACATATAAGGTGTATCCGTTGGTCACGACATTGTCCATGCTGCCGTTGAAGGCGGAAACATAGCTGTCTCCTGTTAGTGTCCAGATGCTTGAAGCATCGACCGTCACGGAAAGAGAACCTGCTGTTGTGCCGTCAGCGTTGATCGCGCCGGTGTAAGTTGAAGAATTAGTAATGGTCATATCCAGAGTTGAGATCGAATCCACCATAATGTCACCCGTAACGTTCTGTTCTGAAAGGTTGAAGACGGTCTCGCCGCCGTTGGCGCCTTCCGTCCCCCAACCTCTTGAAGAGTTGTTGCCGGCCACCAATAAAAGATAGGTGCCGTCAGCCAGGGTCAGATCAACACCGCTCAACGAAATGACGCTGCTGGTGTTGGTCACGTAGAACATGTCGCCGTTCAACGAGACGAGTGAACCGCCGGTCATGGTAAAGCTGCTTGTACCTTCCTCGGCATCCCCTGACATACTTTGATAAAGCATTACATTATGGACGTTATCACTGTTCTCATCGCCGTAGGTGCCGGACATATTGCCGGTAACGTCACAATCTACTAAAGTGACCGAATTCAAGCCTTCCACAACGATCGCTTCTGAATCTTCAGCCGTTAAAGTGGCGTTGCTCACCGTAATATCCGCGGTGCTGTACACTGCTGGAGCTCCTGAACTGCCGCTCGTTGAATAGGTACCGCCGTCCACTACCAAAATGCCGCCCCCGCGGTCGCTGCGGATAGCCGCCTTGACGGTGGAATTCACGGTAAGGTCATAGGCATACATCGTGCCGCCGCCGGCCACTTCAATGCCGCCCGCGTTCCCGCCGGACACGTTGATCGTGGTGCCGGTAATATTGATGGTTGCACCGTCATAAGCAAATACACCATTGGCGCCTTCCGCTGTCGCGGTTACCGTCCCGCCGCTGATCTCAAGGGTCGCGTTATCCAATGCCAGAATGGCTGCGTTCAATCCGTAGAAACTGCTGGCGTCACTGTTGGATGCAGCGCCCGCGGTCTTTTCAACGTTTACATCAGTTAATGAAGCCGTCACATCCCCCTCGGCGCGGATCGCATTCTCATCTGCGTTTGTCGAGGTGTATGTTCCGCCGCTGAGCGCTTCGCCGTCGACAAGCACGTACGCTCCGCTGCCAGTATCCACGCTGGAAGATCCTCCGCCTCCTGGCGGCGTTCCCATACCGTCTTGCGGCGGCGCTCCATTGGCCGCATCTGGTGCTGCGTCCGTCTGTTCGGTTGCAGCAACTTCAGTAACCGCTGCTTCAGTAGCAGCTTGCACAGAAGTATCTACAGCAGATGAAGCCGTTGTCGTAGCAGACGACCCGCATCCGACTAACACGGTCAGAACAAGCGCTGCACTACAAAAAATCAAGGTAAGTTTTCGAATTCTTTTCATCTTTTTATTCTCCTGATAAATGATTCCATTCCTAGTATCTCGGAGAGTTGTGAAGAGCGTGTGAATGAATTATGCAGTGATGCGCAGAAAAAAGGAACCATTCTATGCCTTACCGCGAAAAAATAATTTATAAAATCATTTTACAAGTATTACCAGGCAAGTGTACACTCATAAACACCGATTCATTTTTTGATTCGACAAAGGCCCCTCTCCATCCGTGGATGGAGAGGGGCGCAGGGGTGAGGTTGAAGAAAAAAAGTAAAATAGACCGTTGGTATAATCCGATCTCGCAATTTAACAATCTTTCTTTTGTGGATGGAGATATCTGAATGATCGAAATGAACTATTGGGAGAAAATAACATGAAACTGCATCACATCGGATTTTGGACGAAAGACATCGATAAACAGATCGCGTTTTATCAAAAATACTTTGACGGCCAGGTCCTTTTCAGACACCAATCAGGGGATTTCAGCAGCGCATTTGTGAGGATTTGCGACTCCGTCAATCTGGAACTCATGACCCATTCAACATTGAACGACCGCGTCCCGGAAGAGCAGGTGGGATATTCTCACTTTTCAATTGAAGTGGACAGCAAAGAGGAAGTTGACCGGCTCACCGATCTTTTTATCGCCGACAACGTGCCGCTGGAGAAAAACAAGGAACAATACGACGATGGGTTTTATGAGAGCGCCGTGATCGACCCGGACGGCAACCTGGTCGAGATCGCGTTTGTCGACCGTAATGTCAACAGCGCTGTTTGATCACAGCTGAGTTTTTTCGTTATCACTTTTTTGTCCAGAAAGACCCGGGGACTGATCAGTTTTACCAATTGTGATAAACAAAAGCTGCCGAATTTTCTCAAATTCGGCAGCCTGATTGATTTATAAATGTTATCCTAATTGCTTTTTACGCGGTTTCGGCCAAGATTTGTTCGGGTTGTACTGGCGCATCTTTCCAGATCGGATCACGCAGCAAAAAGAACACAACCACTGCAAGCGTGACCATCCCATAAATGCCGATGCCGAAGCTGAAGATCTGATCCTTGGGGGCATAGACCATCCCGTTAAAAAAGTTGAAGGTTTGATCAATGATGGCGTGAATGAAAGCTGCCAGCCAGATACTGCCCGTCTTGAGCATTGCGTGTCCGATTACATACGCCAGTAAGACACAAAAGATGGTCATCATGACCGTGCCCGCGACCAGCTGCCCCGGATAGTTATGCCCCATCCAGATGACCGGATAATGCCAGGCGCCCCAAATCAACCCGAGGATCAACACGCCGCGCTTTTTGCCAAGACGGATGAGCTGACTCTGCAAAAATCCTCGCCAGCCGTATTCTTCTCCAAAGGCCACCACCAGACCCAAAATGGACCCTTCAAGGATCATTTGGACCGCGATGATGATCACTAAAACGTTGCCGGGGATCTGTGCACCCATTTGCGCAGCCAACTGGTCCGGGTCAACAGGAGTGCCCAAATGGAAGAGTGCGTTCAGCCCGGTCTGGATCGCTATATAGAGGACAATAGCGCCGCCGTAGAGAACCCAATCCAGGAACCGCCCACCGCGCAGATTGGCCCGGGCAAACGACTCACGTCCTTTCAAGACACGAAAGAGCACCATTCCGATCAAGCCCACCACCAACGGGAGAAGTCTCAATTGATTAATAAGGTCCCCAAGGTCCGGTGAAACTATCGAGATCACGGCAAGGATCACGTAGAATACAGTGATCGCCATGTAAAGAGTAAAGAAGCCGCGCGCCCGGTCTTTACGTCCATCCGGCATGGGATTGCGGAAATAGAAGGGACTGTCGGTGAAAATAAACATTCCCAGGAAAATGGAAAAGAAGGCCGGCAACAGCATCTGCAGCTGCAGGAAAAGTATCGTGCTCGTACCGCCATATCCGCTTCCCAATTTCAACAGTAAATCGATGGCAAAAGTAAACCCAAAAGTAAGGCCAATAAACAGACCAACTTGTCGCCAGTTCACCTTCGGTTGAATTATATTATTCATAGTGCTCACTCTTACTCCTTAAGATTCTCATTTTCTTCTTTGTCTTGATCTTGTGCCTGCCCGTCTTGCATATTGCTGCCTGTTATTTCAGGCATGATAACCGTTGTGAAAATGCGGCGTTTGCGTCCGCGAGCAGGTTTGTTATTCATATGGGGGAGGATCGCTGCGTTGATCCCCTTGGCTACTTCGACCAGTTCCTCATCGCTTAATTCAAGCGGAAATTTCTGGTACCCGACGCCGTCAGCGGCAAAATCTATTGACTCGGCATTGTTGATATACCGTGAAAAGTCATCCAACATTGTGGCGGCGAAAGTGGTGAAACTGCGCAGATGGTCCTCCCGGCTCATTTTATTGAAAACATCCGCATCAATAAATGCGCCCTGGCTGCCAAGCTTGTAAGTTTTTTCGAGGGTGCCCCGTACGCGGCGTTCGGCTGCAACTTCCAAAACACCTGCCTCGGACAGGCGGTTAAGATGTCGATAAAGTGTCGCCAGCGGTACATCCACCAATGCTTCTGCCAATTGCTGCACCGTCATCTCCCGGCCAGCCAGCGCCATGACGATCCGCATTCGGATGGGATGCAGTACCAGGTCGACTATTTTTTCCATAATTACTCCTTCTCTGCAGGATCCATTATTATCATTATTGATAATGATTATAATATCATATTTGAGAATGTCAAGAGAAAAATCAATAAAACAGGGGCATTTGCGGTATGGTGTTTCCCCCATGTTTATTTGTTTGGCATTTCAGAGAAAGAAGAAAGTCAAAAGTGAACTTTATTTTGAGACGTAAATCCTTGAAATATGAAAATGAGATTAAAGAAATCTTGCAAAGTGGAATGATGATTTTTTCACCTTGTCTGGTTTTTTGTAACTTCCAGGATTTGTTCACGATAAATATCCCTCGCCAGTTAGCAAAAATCCGAGAAAAGCCCGGAATCAAATAATCCTTCCACAAAATATTCCGCATCGTATGATTTATTCTCTGTTGTTGCCGGGGATTTCTGAAAAGCTTGGTGTTTCAACTCTCATGTTCATTCTGATAATGCATGTTTTGTTTTACTATTTCTTCAAGGCTGGACTGCAATGGCACACTTTTAAAATCGCTCAGTGGAATAAATTTCTTTTCCTTCTCAGTCAATAAAACCGGAAACCATGCCCAATTTCTTGTATAAACATATGATTGTAGAAACAATCCTTCCTTCGACCTAAACCCGATTCGTTTTTTATCAATTTTTTCAATATCACTCCATCTGGCCCTGACACAATAACCGGGAGCTTGATATTCTATAGCTTCTTGGTTAATAATCAATTTAGTAAAGAACACAGTATGAATAATCAATAAAAGATCATACACACATAGAAAAATCATGATAGGGAAATTACATACCATACGAAAATAATAATGCCACATATCTAGGTTGTCAGTACTTCTCCACAGCCATTCAGAGATCGGATAATTTGAAAGATTACTGGGATCATCCACCAAAATATATAAAAACTCACTCCAAATGAAACCGATTCCACCAATTAAAAAAAACAAACTCAACACAATCCAAACACTACGCCCTTTTGGGTAGAAAACATATTCCTGTGACAAAGGTTTTTCGTCCATCGTAATTACCCCTCTTTTTAAGACAATGATATTAACTCACAATTTTATCCATACGCCCCAATTTAGCAATTTTTTTATTTTGCTAGTTATTCAAATTTCCCGAGTTTACGTATTACTCATCCCCGGCCTTTACTTTGAATACTTGTTTGCTCAAACGCACGCCCCAATACCCCATCAAAGCTACACACATCGCAGCAAATCAACTTTGTTTTTTTATAATAGATTTCCATTCATTATAAAAAGATTTCAAAAATCATTTTTCACTTCTTGCTTTATAAATTTTTCAGAATTTGTTCATTAGGAATACTTCGTATTGGATCATCCTTTTTTTGCTTCGATCTCTTTTAGACACAAAGTTACTCTCAGAATAATTATGATTTGCCTTCAGCAAAAAATCTCTTTCACTCTATTGGAAATGCAACTAGATTTCTTCTCCAAGCTATAAATGGATTTTCCTCGTTTATTTCCCACTGTTCATAACCAATATGAAAGATACCGTTCTTAATATCTACCAGTGCGTAATTTGAAGCGTTCTCAACTAACTCGTTTTTAAATAACTCACAAAAAAAATTGTTAAAATCCAGAAAAATATAACTTCCACTGTCACAACCAATTTCTTCTAACAAAATGTCTTCGTCTTCGTGTCTGGTAAATGCTGAAGATTCAGGAGAGAAAACAGGGTGTCCATCGGAATAAACACGGTCGAAAACCAATAGCATCATGATTCCACCCTCCCTGGTTCGAAGAATAGGCCCTCCAACATCACCTCCTAAATCATTTAATAAAATTCCATTCTTCTTCAAATACAGTTCCTTTTCCCCATTTTCATTATATATATCCGCCAGATAAACAGGATCGATAATTATTAATCTTCCTGATGATATTTCTAAAGTATTTTTATGAGGATCGATACCAATTTTCATTAGAAAAGATTGAAAATCTGAATCATTTTCTGCAAGATTTTGGTTGGAAACAAAACGCTTTTTTTCAATCAATATCATTTTTAACCCCTCAGCTGATAAAACCTCTTTGATTTGTTTAAAATATAGCTTTGTTGTGAGAATCAGATTTGTCTATATCCAAACCGTTTATAAAAATATCTCTATTCTGTAAATTTGAAACATATCTATTCATTCGACCAAAACAATTCTATTCAATTCCAACATCTCCCTTCTCGCCGATTACATATCCCCGGCCTTTACTTTGAATACTTGTTTGGTTAAGCGCACGCCCCAATACCCCAGCAAGGCCACGCACACATCATATCCAATCAGCATCGCGGTAATGACGGCAACCCATCCACGAGCGTCTTCCACCTCAACCTCGCCGTGAGCCAACCCGGTGACCACAGCCAGCGCCTGGCAGCCGAGCAGCAGCAAGAACGCGATCCCGGTCGTCCAGGCAATCGCCTTGACGAGGGTATGCTCTCGCAGGGAGGCCCAAAAAAGCGCTCCGCAGCCTACCAGTATAAGAATAGACAACTCTGCCGGCATCATGTAATCGAAAAGGATCTGCTTCCTCGCGATGGAGCCCACCACCGCCGTCAGCAGCATAAAGAAGATGGGCATTAATACCAGCACCGTGCCGCCGGAAGCCAGAACCTTGGAGAATACTTTTTTATTTGTCATGGCAACCTTCCATGTCTAATTTCATTGTAGCGCACTTAATATTCAAAAAAAAGCTGGCAACAGGGAGAATCCTTCCTTTTACCCACCGTTATTTATATGAACGGTTTCCGGTAAAGGGGAAAATTATCCCTGATTTCAATCAGATCATTGTTATTTCTGCAAAAAATAATGAAAAACGGAATTTCTCTTCAATCTGCAAAAACAGCAACATAATCGATTAGTATTCCATATTTCTCTATCATTTCATCCCATTGGTTTTCAGGAGTCTCAAATACGGTCCAGTAGACATTGTTGTTGCAAGCAAGCGCTGTATAGTGAATGATTTTATGCTGGTTTTCTTCTGTTTCATACGGATACTCACCCCTTATCTCCAGATGATGAATTAGAAATGAATCAAACGGGTAATCCCAGGCAGATATGACTTCGGTGGTTGTTGACAGGTTGCTTTGCTAAACTAACAAACGAAGCGCAAATTGTTCAGCGTCTTCATTATCTTCAAAATCTTCATAGACAAATACTGCCATGCCTGTTGAGTATCGACCCATAGTATCGATATCCTCTTGAGTTACATAGACTGCATCAAGCAATAAATCCGGATATTCCTCTTGTTTGAAATACCAAAGATCCGGAATAAGTACAGCCATTTGTTGTTCAGGTAAGATTTTCCATTCAAAACCTTCCGGTTCTTCGGGCAAACCCTCCATATATTGTGATATTAAATCGGATGTTGCTACTGGCGGGGTGGTCGGTCGCGGTGTGGGGGTTGAAGATGGTGTTGATGTTACAATCTGCGTCGGACTGGGCAAAGGTGTTAATGTTGGAGTTGGTTTAAAAAGAGATGCTGTAGAACAACTCAGCAATAACAAAGGAATGAACAACGCCAAAATGATTACGGCTCTACGCTTCATGATTTTCCCATCCTGTGATTTATTTAATTGTCTTTAAAATACCGATTTCTCTTGTAAGCGGGTTTCTTCTAAATTTCCCTCCTTGAGTATTATAAATACTTTTACAGGATTAACAAAAAAACAGCCTCCTTTTTCGGAAAGCTGTTTTCTTTTTTTACCTGACCATCACATCTATAACGCTTCAACCTCGGGGATGATCTCTTTCCCAAACGTCTCCAGCGGTTTGATCTCCTGTACGTTCGGCATGTTGAATATCGCGTGTTGGATGCCGATCTCTGCCAGCGCTTTGCAGTGCCTGATCACATCGGATGGGCTTTGCTTTCCCGATCCAAGAACTGCCGTGCCAAGCGTGGATTTCTCAATTTCACCATAATCCCGACCAACGGCATCACAATGCTGTTTTAAGACGTCCAGTTTACCGTGGATCCCATTAACGCCCATCTGATCAAAAAAGTTGCAGGCATCGGCATACTGTGCCACCAGCCGCAGTGTTTTTTGTTCACCGGCCCCTCCGATCAGAATGGGGGGGTGGGGCTGTGATAGCGCCTGTGGATGGTTGAGCGTTTCTTCCAGTTGATAGTGCTTGCCGTGGTATGGCCCATCATTTTCAGACCACATTTGTTTGGCGATTTGCAGGGTTTCTTCCAGCATTTCAAAACGAATCTTCACCGGCGGAAAAGGCACACCCAACCCCCTGGCTTCGCGTTCATTCCACGCCGCGCCGATCCCCAGGTAGGCCCGTCCGCCCGAGAGCACGTCCACGGTTGTGACGGTCTTGACCAACAGCCCCGGATGCCGATAGACGACACCTGTCACCAGCGTGCCCAGTTTCACCTTCTTTGTGAGACCGGCCAGATAGGCAAGTGTACTGTAACTTTCCAGCATTTCATCTTCCGCCGGGCCGAATCCCATTCCGATCTGGAAAAAGTGATCCATTACCCACATGCTGGCGAAACCCGCCTCATCGGCAGTGCGCGCAATGTCTGCCAGAGTGCCGGCGATTCCGGATGGTCCGCCTGACCAGGTGAAACGGGGAATTTGAAGTCCGATTTTCATAAATATTTTCCTTCCTCTTGTGGAAAACAAAAAAATTACCCACCCATCAGTTCCACATACAATTGTATATCTTGATCCGAAAAACAACAAAAAATAATTTCTTCGAACTTGTCGGTGCTTTTAATAAATTGTCTGACTTCATTGATTGCGATCTTCGCCGCTTCGCGGACCGGATAGCCATATACGCCCGTGCTGATACAGGGGAAAGCAATCGACCGAAGGTGGTTTTGCTGAGCCAATTCCAAAGAACGGCGGTAGCATAAAGCCAGTAATTGCGGTTCGCCGCTGTGCCCGCCGTGCCAAACCGGACCGACCGTATGGATGACAAACTTGCTTGGGAGCCGATACCCTTTGGTGATCTTCGCGTCCCCCGTCTCGCAGCCGCCTAGAAGCAGACACTCATTATATAATTCGCGCCCTGCGGCCCGATGGATCGCGCCGTCCACTCCTCCTCCGCCCAGCAGCGAAGTGTTTGCCGCGTTGACGATCGCGTCCACGTTTAGGGTCGTGATATCCGCTTGAAGGGCTCGTAAGATTGTCATGATTTTCTCGAATGCGCAGCAGCTCACTGACGCAGGATCTTCTCCATGGCCTTTCCCCTGGCAAGCTCATCCACCAGTTTATCCAGATTGCGAATCTTTTGCATCAGCGGGTCGTCAATCTCTTCCACGCGTATGCCGCACACGACACCTTTGATCATGGAACTGTTTGGATGAAAGGCCGGCGCCTGGGCAAAAAAGGTTTCCAGATCGTTCCCCATTTCAATTTGCTTTTGCAATCCCTCCCGGTCGTAACCGGTCAACCAACATATGATCTCATCAACTTCCTCTTTCGTCCGGTTCTTCCGTTCCGCTTTTTGAACGTACAGCGGATAAAGATTGGCGAATATCATTGAAAAAATTTTATGCCTGGACATGGTCACACCTCTCGTGGAGCAAACCAACAACACATGAATTGTTGGTTTGATTATACAGTTTCAGGGTCCTGTAAATATTCGTTCGCTGCCTGGCAAACCAATGTCGATCATGTTTCGTTTACATCAAAAACACTAAGTCCCCGTCTAAAACCGAATTGTTCCCTTTTTTCCAAAAATTGAGTTATAAAGATATCCGATAATCTACATTCGTTGGAGATCCCTGATGACAACGCTGACAACAATGAACTGCTCATGGACCAATTTTCGCGATCTTGGCGGTCTTGACTGCAAAGGCGGAAAACGCATCAAACCCGGCAAGATTTTCCGCTCACCGGTGCTCGTGCCGGAAACCAGTGCGGATCAGGATTTCCTCGACTCCCTGAACCTGTCCGCCATCCTCGATCTGCGCACACCGGGCGAAGTAAAAGAAAAACAGGATTACGTGCCGGCAGGTTGTGAGTACATCAACCTCCCGGTCTATTCGGCGAAAGCATTCCCCCATCTGCCCGTCTCAAGAAACGCACAAATCAAGACCATCCTGCTCCGCGGAAAACACGTGGACGACCCCGTTGAGGAAAAACGCAGGTCCTATCAAAGAATGCCTTTTGCCAAAGAACCTTTTTTCAGACTGTTTACATTAATGGATGAAGGCAAAACCTTTGTGTTTCACTGCACTGCCGGCAAAGACCGTACGGGCATTTGCGCCATGTTGATCGAATTCGCGCTGGGGCGCACGTATCAGCAAATACTGACAGAGTATGTGCGCTCAGACGAGATCAATCCGCCTCGCCGGCGTGAACGACTGCGCTACTTCGGCTGCAGCCAAAAGCTGATCGACAATATTCATTATTGTGAGGGGGTTCATGCTGAGCTTTTGGATTTATCGTTGAATTCAATGCTTGAGAAATACGGTTCACCCGAAGAATTCCTGCTGAAGGAGTACGGCGTCACTTCACAACGTATCGCCAAATGGAAAGAAATTTACCTCGACTAATACAGCGGACCAACCGCTAGGCGTGACACGCTAAGTCAGATAGTCATTAGCGATTCTCACTCAAAAGAACTCGTATTGGCCTGAGAACCATCTGAAATAGATATTTTCCCATTACATCAGCTGGATAAGGCTTGCCATCTTCCAGCCATAATTTCATTAATTCAATGGTTGACATGGATAAATGATTGGCCATAATGCGAAAAGGAATTGGGGAATCCCCTTCTTCCATTTTCTCTTGAAGTAGATCAACGGTCTTATTACAAGCGAAATCCATGATCGTTTGGTAGACGGCTGGCTGTCTTTGAAACAAAACCTTGAATAATTCTTCCTGTTTTCCGACATACTCAAACAATCTGCGGCCGTTTTCTTGCGGGGTATTATCTGTTTCATCCAGCGGAAGAAACAAGGATGCGGGTAGAACAAACAGATCTTTAAATCCAGAGAGGGTGTCTTTCATTACATCAACGAGGAGTTCATCTTTATCAGCGTAATGCCGATAAAAGGTGCGATGTCCAACATCTGCCCGGTCAGTGATTTCCTGAACCGTAATTTCATCGTAGTTTTTCTCTTTGATCAACTCAATTAATGCGTTGTTCAAGAGAGTACGTGTTCGCCTGATTCGTCTATCTTCTTGAGACATGATCTTTTCCTTCTAATGATTTTCTTACAGATCCAATATTGACGTATCTTCATAATTATGGCATAAATGTGTCATATTACACAAATATGCATTAACATTTTAAAGGTGCATCAAACTAAATGAAAGATATCAAAATAGAAACAAAAAAACAACATTTACAAAAAAATTATATCCTTTTGATCTTTTTCTGCATTGTCCTGGGCGGCTTGATCGGTGTAATCGCTGGCTCATTTATGTACGCTCAACATTATTTGATCGAATTCATATGGGAGACAATTCCAGAATTTCTGGGCGGGCTAAATCCGTTCCTCACGATCGGCATTTGTGTTTCTGGCGGCCTGGTTGTTGGAATCGGGCGAAAATTTCTTCATAATGAGCCTCAGCCAATGCAGCAAATAATCCGCGACATGAAAGCAGGCAAAAATTTACCGGGGATCAAAACAGTCCCTTCCGCATTTTTAATTTCCCTGATCTCTTTAGGATTTGGCGCCGCGTTAGGCCCGGAAGCAGCCCTCGTCGGAATAACAGTGGGTTTTGGTTCCTGGGCGGGAGAAGTGATCGCCCGACTTTCATTAAAACTGGACTTGACCAACCTTCAGAAATCCTGGTTAAAAATTCCCGGATACTTGGCGATGATAAGCGGCTTTTCTTTGTTTGTGCTGGTTGCCATGCCGATATTTAGTCTCAAATACTCGTATTTTCCCTATCAATTTTCACTTTCCATCAATGAAATTCTAATTGCCGTCGTATTGGGTTTGGTTGGTTTTCTATTGGGAAAACTATTTTCAGAAATTGGCAGGTTTCTCGATAGAATTCTAATCCCCTTAAAAAACAAGCCAATCCTTTCCGGCATGATGGGAGGTGTTTTATTAGGCGGCCTTGGGATAGTATCGCCGCTCATCCTTTTCTCCGGTCAATTGGCAACGAGCACCTTGTTTACGGATGGATTGGAAATGAGCGGATTATTTTTGATTCTGATTGGCCTGCTTAAAATGGTTGCCACCAAGACGAATACTGCCACCGGCTGGAAAGGCGGAGAATTTTTCCCGATGATGTTTGCGAGCGCAGCAATCGGGCTTGGGATTTCCAACCTGATCCCCGGAATTCCTCCGATGGTCGCAATCGCGGCGCTCATGGCAGCCACCATTACCATTGTGATGGGAAACATCTATATTGCTCTGGCAATTGTTCTGATGTTTTTACCTGCTAAACTATTCATCCCCATGTTGGTAGCTTCATGTATGGCTCTACTTATCAATAAGAGATTTGCGTTTAACCCAAAACTTATTTTCAACAAAGTAGCGATCAAAAAAAAATAAATCGGTCATTCAAATAAGAGTTGACAATCTCACCCCATCAATACTTTTAAAACTTCCATCGGATTTTTATGCGCCGGCGAATGGCTCCCGCATCATGATCCAGTATTCAGAACCTGTCACAGGTTCAACAAATGAGGCGCTATCCCAATATCCCAATCGCTGATAAAAACGCCTGTTTCTGGACGAAAAAGTTTCCAAATAGCTTGGCACTCCCAAACCATCGGCTTTATCCAATATAGGCTGAACCAGTTTTCTGCCAAGCCCCTGATTTTGACACTGCGGTGTGATGCCGAGGATTGACAGGTACCAACTCCCATCCGGAACAATACCTTTTGATTTTTCCGACATGAATGCGACGATATCTATATAAAGTTTTAAGCTTTCTTTTCCAAGATTCTGTTGCATGAATTTTGTTTTCTCGTGATGGATCTGCTCGGAAAGAGTGTCATTCACCGGCTTTAGCCAGACCGACGCGCCGAAACCTCCCCCCTCAGAAAGATGCAATTCTCCGTACTTACGACCTTCTACCATCGAGAAATCAAAGTATCGGAGCATGGCTTCCTGATAGGAGGCAGGGTCGTTTGTATCGTTGCGCCCGATCTTTAGGTAAAAAGGGTCCTGACATAAGGAAAGATATAAAGCTTGGGCAATGTCCGGATAAATAAATCGGTACGACATGGTTCCATTTCCTTCTGGTCTGACAAATTATCCAATCAGCAATAAGCTATCATGATAACGTATATCTGATATTAAGTTTCAAAGAATTTTCGTTTTGATGACATGTCAACTTATCACGGTTTTAATAAAATAATAATTTATATAAACAAAAAGAACTGTCCATATTTCACGAAACACTATTCCCGTTTATAGCGATAACATCATCACCTAAAACTGGTATGATTTTTCAATATTTGATGAAAAAGAGGCCTTTATTTTTTAAACTAATGGAGAGGTGGAATATTGAATATCTAACGTTCAGTTTTTCCAATATTTGATTTTGTTGGATTTTTCATACTGCGTTTTGTGAATAACTCGGGCGTGGAAATAAAGAACCAAATTACTTCACAAAGATAACCCTGTCCGACTGCATCTATAATTAAATCATCGTTTTCTGGGTTTCATATTCGAGTAATTTATAAGAGAACAAAAGACTAAACATTTCGTTTCCGTCTTCAAGATCCAGGTTCGTAAGATCGATTATTTTTTCCATCCGGCTGCGCATCGTGTTACGATGTATGCACAGAGTTTCGGATGATTTTTTGATATTGCCCATGTTTATCAAATACAAATTTAATGTTTGGTAAAGCTCAGTACCATTTTCCTCATCATAATCTTGAATGATTTTTAATGCTTTGTGGCAATATGTAGATGATTTCAAGCTGGATTGTGAATGAGTCAAGTAAATAAAAATATGATAATCTTCAAATACGTATACTGTTTCACCAGGATTCATTAGCAGCCCAGTCTCATAGGCCAACCGGGCGCATTCGTAATAATACTGCAGTTCAATAAGTGAAACAAAGCTGTCACTAAGACCAGCATGTAGACGATTCCGTTGAAGATAATCAGATAAAGTTTTACGATTAAACACCATTGCGTCGGGCTTACAATCAACGATCAAAACCAGATACTTATTTTCCTCAAGTGAAATTGTCTGAAAACCAGGAAAGAGAATATTGAGATCACGGCGAATATAATCCGCCGTGAAATATCGATCAACTGGTATGGGAATATAAAACACATGATATGCATAGACCGGTGACACCTTGAATACACAAAGGCGTTGTTCCATAATGGCCTGATTTTCCTTGCTCATTGTGAGAAGATCGTATAAAAGTTGTTCTTGCCCGTGACTATCCGCTATAAAATATTGTCCGCATTTTTCCAATTCAACCGCGATTAATTTGCATGCGAAATCTACTATCGCTTCATCCGTCTTCGTGAATGGACGTGAGACTTGTAATACCCCCAGGGAAGCTACTATGTGTCCGTTTACAACAATTCTACAGAGCATTTTACGAGAAACCTTACCAATGATCGTGTCCAAAATTATGGGCCCCTCATGTTCGTAACATCTTTTAGTACTCTCTTCATGTTCTGCCGCTGATAGATATTCTTCATTGCTATAACCTGACAAGATCAGGTTTTTCCATATCGGATCATCAAAATCCAAGTCGCTATGATGTGCAATAAGTTTAAAGGCGGTATCGACAACCGCTATGGGATTCTCAAGGATTTGTGATACTGACGTGACCAATCCTTGCAATCCAACACCTTCCAAAAAATTCTTGGTCAGTTGCGCGGTTGCTACCAGATATTCTCGTGTTTCTTGAACCAGGAGTGAGTTTTCTTCTTTTTCTTTTAACATTAATTAATCTTTTTCTAAAATCCAAATACCGAATAGACCGAATAAATGAGAGCATATCCCAACGATAGACAGTTGCCGTCACATAAAACTAATCAGGATTCTAAAACTCTCTCTAATTAGTGCTTTTTTTGCATGTATCGACGTGACTCGCAATACAAATTCATACAAACAATTTTATCTTATTTAGTGAATGTTTTATATATTTTCAAGTCTTACACTGTGCATGTTGCACAGTGTAAACAGCTCCAAATTTGAAATTTAAACGATGAAAAAGAATTTCCAAATCGATATACTATTTTCATATTTTTATAGTTTTCTGGAGGCACAGGTAAATGGATAAAGAAAAGAAAGGAATCTCAAGACGAGAGTTCATAAAAGGTGCGGCAGTTGGCACAATGGGGATCGCTTCCGCCACCGTGCTCGGAGCTTGCGCACCAAAAGTAGCAGATTCAAACAATATCGCCACCCAAGAAGCAACTGTTGGAGCCTCTGCGACTAGTGAGTCTGAAACGAAACCCGTTAGCAGGATCAACGAGGTAACAGAGACCCTGGATGCAGACGTCCTTGTTATCGGTGGAGGTGGTTCCGGGTTAAGTGCCGCGCTTGAAGCAGCAAACAACGGAAAGAAAGTGATTTTTTTTGAGAAATTACTTGCAGTAGGCGGCAGTAGCCAATTTGCAGAAGGTATCTTTGCAGTCGAGTCAAGTGTGCAGGCTGCCCAAGGGGTAACCTTGACAAAAGAATTCGTTTATAACGAATTTATCAATTACAGCCACTGGAAAGCCAATCCGGACGTGGTATCAGCGTATGTTAACAAGAGCGCATCAACGGTGGATTGGCTCAAGGATATGGGTGTGGTTTTCCCTGTTGTAACAGCCTTTGACCCTGAAAGTAATATCCTCACCTGGCACTTTGTCGACGGCAAGGTTGCCAATGCAGTTAAAGCTGTTTATGAGAATGCCGTTGCGGCTGGGGTGAATTTCTTACTGGAAACCTCCGGCATTGAGATCCTTGTGGATAACGGCAAGGTAGTTGGGGCATTAGGCGAAAAAGCAGATGGAACTGTCGTGCAAGTCAATGCCAATGCAGTCATTGTCGGTACCGGCGGCTATGCAAAGAACCCTGATATGATCAGTAAATATACTCAATATGATCCCGCCGATGTAAACGCCGGTGGCAGCCCCGGAAACACAGGCGATGGTATTCGCATGGCTTTCGACTCCGGCGCGGATGACTTTGGCTTGGGTTTGCTCATGCTTAACGGTGCCACTGTCGAAGGCAAGGGACTCACCTCCCATTTGAACAACGCAGCCGGTCAACCTTATCTGTGGGTCAATACATCCGGTGAACGCTACAGCAGCGAAATGGCATGTATGGAATTCCCCAACGCGGGTAATGTTCTTGCAAATCAACCTGGCGGCATCCAATTCACAATTTTAGATTCTGATCTGATCACGCATCTAATTGAAGATGGCAACGAGGTAGGTGTAGGTGCCTACGTACTTACCGGATCAAAATTAACCGAATTATCAGAAGAATTGGCCGAAGATATTGAAAAGGGTGTCATTGCCTTCAAGAGCGATACTCTTGAGGGATTAGCCGAGGCAATGGGTGTGGATCAAGAAACTTTCGTTGCAACGGTAATTAATTACAACCGTATTTGCGATCAGGGTTTCGATGACCAATTCTATAAACCAAAATACCTTTATGGCATAAAAACCGCACCATTCTATGCCCTCAAATCCAAGAACACCTTCGTCATTACGATTGGCGGCATCAAGATCAACGGCAAAATGGAGGTTATCGGAAAAGACAACCTTCCAATTAATGGTCTGTATGCAGTGGGCGTTGACGCTGGCGGCATTTATGGTGACACCTATTCTGCAAACTTAGCTGGTGCAGCTTGTGGCTTTGCTTTCACTTCAGGTAGAATTGCTGGTCAGAGCGCCGTCGAATATATGGGATAACGCATTCCATCTCATGTTCCTCAGCAAAAGATAGAGCAAGTAACAAAGTTTCAATTTTCGTCATCAAAAAAGAAGAGACTTCAGTATCCGAAGTCCCTTCTTTTTTTCGTCTTGTCGAACCAGATAAAAAATAATGTTATGAGTTTTTCAACAAATTGAAGGAACCTCTCCGATTTTTCACGCACATATTAGATAGGAATCCAATAGATAATTAAAAAGAATTACGAGAAATTGCCAGAGAAATAACACTCTTTATACTTGTAGTAAAATCATAATGCAATACTGAGCTGATAGATTTACTTTAATAAACGTTGAGTGTTCTTTTCCGCAGTCAAAGAAAAATTTCTTTATTGTCAAAATCGAAAATGCCCCACAAAAATCTCAAGGAATATATATCAACATTCAATGACTGGCTTTGAGGATAAGATGAAAGTAAATTCTCCAGAAGTCACTGCCGACCAAAAAGATGCGATCACCGAAATCTTCAATATTGGCTTTGGACGTGCTGCATCTTCTCTCTCTGTTATGATCGGGTCTCGAATAGAATTATCGGTTCCCGAACTTGATACTTATGCGTTGCCTGACTTGATAAAAATCATGGGCAACGCTATCCCTCACGAAGCAGTTATCATCCACCAGGTTTTCAGCGGGAGCATTTCAGGGGATGCCATACTGCTCATGGATGTCGATAGTGCTTCTCTTTTGGTTGACCTCCTAAGCGGTGGCAGCGGCATCATCAAAAGAATTTCTCCGTCAGACCGTGAAGCGCTCATCGAGGTTGGCAATATCCTTATGAACGGTTATATCGGTTCTTTCAGCAACCAACTCCACTTTAAACTTAATTTCGACACCCCCCACATGCACGAAGAATCACTGCGAAGTTGGCTGGAGAATATGCCTCCATCCCACAAAGAAGAACTTCAATATGTAGTGCTTGTTCGGACGGAGTTTGTGGTCGCAAAAGTTAAAGCATACGGCTACGTGGCTTTTCTCATTAGCCCGAATTCTTTCGCTACTCTGATCGAGACTATTGAAAAAGGTTTGCGGGAATGAAATCACCAAATACAATCCCACATCCCACATCATCTGGTTTAAATCTATCGAAACCGTTTGTCGATTCAATTCCCAATGGATTAATCGTTACTGACCCTGATCTGACAATATTGCATGTCAACAGGTGGATTACAAAGAATATAAATATTGGTCTTGAGGATCTGGTCGGAAAATCCATTGGTAATGCTTTTCCAGAATTAACTAAACGCAATTTAATGGAAGCTTACCGATTGGTTATACAAACGGGCATGCCGATTACCCTGGCCAACCGAATCCATGGCTATTTCATTAAGTGTCCACCTTCGTCCTCCTTTTCAAATATTTTTTCTGAAATGCCGCAATCCGCAATCATCTCGCCTTTATTCGAAAATGATGTGATGATTGGCACGTTAACCACCGTTATTGACGTCACCGAGCGCGTGTTAACTGAACAAGCACTCCAGAATGAAGTTCATAAATTAAATGCCCTGAATTCTGTTGCCCGTGCCCTTTCCACACTGGATATCGATAAATGTCTTCAGACTATAGTAAAAAATTCACAAGAACTTTTTGAGGCCGAGGTTGCAGGTCTGTTCCTTTTCAATAAAGGGGAGTTGGAAATCAGTTGTCAATACCCTGAAGGTCAGGGTTTCCCCCAAAACCTTACCCTTTTTAAGTCTGTTACTGAAAATCTGAAATCAGAATCTATTTCAGGCGGTTTTCCGGTTCAGAACGGTAAGGTTCAGTCCATTCCTGCCCCTTCAGAAATGGCCGCCCCTTTGATCGTTGAAAATCAGTGTATCGGTGTCTTAAACGTTCGTTCATTGAACCAAAAAGAATACACCCAGGATGATTTACATCTACTCGACGTTCTTGCTGCCCATTCTTCAATTGCTATTCATAATGCAAACCTGCACCGCAAAGAAAAAGCCCAGCGTCAATTGCTTGAATCATTAAAAGATACCAGCATCACCATGACCTCTAATCTTGATTCAGACTATGTCCTGGATTCACTGTTGTTATCCATCGAACACGTACTTCCCTACGATACAGCCAGAGTAATGCTCGTCGATGGTGACCTACTGACTGTCATCCGCCAGCGGGGTTATGACGAATATGGCGTTCAAGAATTCTGGGAAGGCCGGGAGTTTTCCTTTAAAGAATTTCCTTATTTACTCCAGACCAAAAAAACTCACAGCCCGCTGATCATTACAGATACTCAACAAGAACCTAATTGGCTTCCGCTTGACGGACTCCGACATGTTCGTTCCTGTGGAACAGCCCCAATTTTTATCCGGGGCACACTTACCGGGTTCTTTATGGTTGAAAAAACTGAAGCTGGTTTTTATGACGAAGATTTCGCCAATATCCTGGCTTCGTTTTCTGTCACAACTGGCATCGCTCTTGACAACGCCCGTCTTTTTGAACAGCAAAAACGTCTGGCGGTGATCGATGGACTGACTGGTGTTGCCAATCGTCGAGCCTTTGATGAGATATTAATCCGCGAATTAGAACGTTCCAAACGGTTAAATCACAATACCAGTCTTATTATGATCGATATCGATCACTTTAAACGATATAACGACACCTACGGTCATTTGGTAGGCGATACTGTCCTCAAGAATCTTGCTGCTTTGCTACAGCAAAGTCTGCGACTTATAGATACAGTCGCACGCTTTGGGGGAGAAGAGTTTGTCATAATTTTGCCCGAAACCGGTGTGGATCATGCTGTAATTGTTGGGGAGCGATTGCGTGAAAAGATAGAGCAAATGCACCTCAACAACCCGCTTCCTGACCTGGCCCTGCCTGATGAGCAGGTTACTGCATCTATCGGCATCTCAACCTCACCTCAAATAGCCTCGACACCTGATGATCTTATAAGAACTGCTGATCAAGCCCTCTATCATTCAAAGAATACTGGCAGGAATCGCGTTTCGATATTTGGAAATATGTCTTGATGTTCAAAGGAGTGTATAATTTTAAGACTTTACTCTTGAACATCATTTGATTAACAATTGCATGATGATATTTATCAATATTTAGAAGAAGGTAATATGACAAAAATTTTAGTGGTAGATGATTCTTCGTTTGCACGCAACAATTTACGACGCACATTAGAGGGGATGGGTTACGAGGTCGTTCAGGCTGATTCAGGAGAGGTCGCCATTCAAATGGCAAAATTTGAAACACCCGACATCGCCACTCTGGATCTCCTGATGCCTGGCATGTCTGGACAAGAAACCCTGGCAAAACTGGTAAAAATTAGTCCGAATACCAAATACATCATTATCACTGCTGATATTCAAGAAAACACCAGGCAAGAGGTTCTGGCCTTGGGCGCCAACGCTTTCCTGAACAAGCCCATTCAAGCAGATATCCTCAGGGAGACTATCAAGACACTCATAGAAAAAGGATAACTTTCGTGAACCCTCCCACAGTTCCGTCCAAATCCCTGATCAATACCATGAGGGATGCAACCCAAAGGGCTGCGACAGCATTGGCTGAAATTCTGAATTGCGATGTGGAAATGCACCTTGATCAAGTGCGAATATTGAATCAGTCTGAATTTGGAGACTTTATCCATTCCGAAGCCGGAGAACAAGGTACTGTTGTAAAGCTGGGCTTTTTTGGCCGCCTTTCTGGAAACAGTTATTTCCTTCTTCCAGCTAAAAATGAGCAGATCATCCTCAAAATCCTTACAGAGCAAGATCCGAAATTACTTGCAGACTCCAGCGACCAATTGGAAGTGATTACTGAAGTAGGAAACGTGGTTCTTAATATGTATGTGGGAACTGTTATGAACCAGATGGGAGCGCACGTCTCTTATGAAACACCGTCATTTCTTCTTAAAAACGAAAGTTTGGAGAAATTGATAGATTTTGAAAATGCACAGTCACCTGTTCTTCCTTACGAAATCATGACCAGCCGCCTGTCTTTTTCAGGGCGTGAGGTTATAGTATATATCTTGTTAGGTTTTTCCAACAAAAGCAACTGATCTGTTCAAAAACCACCTGCTTTTTTAAATACCAGACTATTTATAGCTTTTATGTCGTGCGCCAGAAATACCAATTGGCCCCATGATATTTATATGGATATTCCCCATATCATGATTATCTAAAAATTTGTTGGATTAGTTTTATTTTTCTGCAATCCCATAAATCTATCTGTCTAATTTATTCAGATAACTGTACATTTTAATCAGATGCACGGATTATTTACTCGCTTTTCCTACTTCGTAGCAAGCTCATATCCCAATTCGTGCAGCAAGTCAGCGATCACCTGCTGCCCCTCCGCTGTTGTATGGATCTTGTCCGCCCCGACCAGCCCGTTTTCCTCCGGGGGCTGCATCCCGTCATCACCCATGAATGCGTCATAAACATGCGCAACCGGAATTCCATAACTCTCAGCGGTGGCATGCACAAAGGCATTGCCTTCCCGCCAATAACCGTTGATCACATCAAAGACCCCAAGGTCCAGAGCACTTGAAGAATAGAACTGATATACATCATGGACACGAATCAGCGCTTCAGATGGACTGCGCAAACTGACCACTTCCGCGAAAATTGCCGTTGTGTCAGATTTATAAGTTTCCAGGAATTCCCGCAGGCAATCCTGATTGTCTTCTCCTCGGCAGGATTCCCCAGACAAATTCAAGGTTAAGGCTCCCCTGCAGCCGCCCCATGGAATAAAAAAGGTGATCAATTCTGCATTACGAATATCTTCGCGCAATTCCTCATTTGTTTGTAAATTCTGAAGCAACTGGCTGCTGGTTTGCCCGCTCTGATACCAGTTCTTGATCGTTATCGTCACACTACCGTTATAGTCTTCTTCAATTAGTTCCTTTAATATTCTTGGATAGCCCGAAGAGATCGAATCCCCCAGCACGACATAATCCCATTCACCGGGTGTTATGGTCGGACTCACCGACGATTGTGTCGGTGCACAAGCAGACACTACCGCCACCAAAATTAAAACCCCGAGAAACACAAACCCTTTCTTCATAATCTTTTTCCTTTTTCTGGTTTTAGTCGTGTGTTCCTGAATAGTAATAAGTTTTTAGTGGGTGAACGTAGATTTACTTGAGAACCTGTTTAGATGAAATGCTTTTTCTCACCCTGATATTTAATTATACAAATGATTGAATGGATAGAACGCAAATTACTATTCAATTTTTGTACGCTGCCGTGTTTGTGGTTCCGATTCTTGACCGCCTGTTCTCTCATCCAATCTCCATTTTACACACCTTGAACAATCATCTTATTCTGATAATCCGAACTCAGAATCTTGGTAATACAAAACTATCTTGAAGCTAGAAAACCAAAACTCATGTGTTAAGGTGGGGGAGTCCCTGCCCTTTAACCAATTCCTTGGTTTCACCCACCATTTTTGGATCAGCGAGACGACTGTTGGAATTCGCTTGAATCCACGAAGCTTTTGTGTTACAGTAATTAAACTTGTCCTACAAGTAATAAAACATAAAACACATGTATACATGTTGGCAACCATTCCCGAATAGGATCAGAAAAAACGCCGATGTCAAACAGAAAAATTATCAGCAGAACCGTAGAAAAAATCCCAGCTCATGTTGAAATTTATAATATGCTCTATTCTGAGATCATTAACGGAAGCTACGTGGATGGATCACAGCTTCCGGGTGAAAACTCCTTGGCTGAAAAATACGGCGTCAGCCGTACCACAATTCGTTTGTCCTTGGCGATCCTCAATGAGGATGGATTAATCCAGAAAAGCCAGGGGAAAGGGACAGTGGTCACCTATAAAGGAGACCCTCAACAAATTAATGGTCAAAAAATCTCAAATCTGATCATAAGTTGTTCAAAGAACGAGATCGATATGATTGAAACTTTTTACAACTATGGCCCTCCAACAGAGATTGCACAAAAAAGATTGGGGATCAAGAATACTGAAATTGTCATTGCGTGCAACAATATCTATTTTTCAAATAGTGAACGTGTGGGCCATTCTTTTATCCAGGTCCCTGTAAAGTTCATCCAGAATATTGATATTAACCTTAATTCTGAACTTGAGGTTTCCAACCTGGTAAATAAAACCATTTTTGAGATGGCTAAGACTGCCAGGTTGCATTTCAAATTAATTTCGGCTGATGAAAATATTACAGATTTCTTGCAGATTCAAAGCGGAGAACCTGTAATTTATATCGAAGAAATCCTCTTCAACAATCTAGGTGAGGGGTTGGCACGCTGCAAGTTCTACTTTTTACCTGATAAATATGAGATCTCATTACTTATCTAATTAGCGATCATAGGAGAAAAGTATTGAAAAGGTTGCTTGTTCTGCAAAGTGACTTCGGACTGAATGACGGTGCAGTAAGCTCCATGCACGGGGTTGCGAAGAGGGTTGATATTGATTTGGAAATTGATGATTTGACTCACGGTATAACCCCTTTTCAAGTTCTGGAAGGTTCGTACCGTTTGTATCAAACTGTCAGGTTTTGGCCTGAAGGGACTGTGTTTGTGTCTGTTGTAGATCCCGGCGTCGGAACTAACAGAAAATCAGTTGTTGTAAAGACTGCTACCGGGCATCTAATAGTGACTCCGGATAACGGTACTCTCACCCACATTAAGCAGGAATACGGTATTGTTGCGGTTCGGGAAATTGATGAAACGATCAATCGGCTAAAAGGTTCTGAAGATTCTCATACATTTCATGGGCGGGACGTATACGCTTATACCGGAGCACGTCTTGCATCCGGAGTGATTGACTTTGAGCAGGTAGGGCCACAACTCGAGGTCGAAGATATTGTTGAGATACAAATCGATAAACCCGTGGTTTCCGAAGGGCACATTGAAGGAACCATCGAAGTACCCGATATCCGTTTCGGGCATCTCTGGACCAATGTAAATCGCGAAATGCTCGACCAGGCAGGATTCAAACTCGGAGATGAAATTGATGTATTAATCTCATTCAAGGGCGAGAAAAAATATCATGGTGTCGTGCCTTATGTACGCTCTTTCGAGTTGGTCAAGCCCTCTGAACCGCTTATCTACGTGAACTCTATGCTCATGGTTGCAATTGGACTGAATTTTGTAAATTTTGCGACAACCTACGGCTTGGGAGCGGGCCCTGATTGGAAGATCTCGTTCAGATCGAAAAAGACAATAAACGCGGCGGCCGAACCGGCAGTAAGTGAGGAATAATGAAAGATAAACTGCTGGTTTTTCAAAGTGATTTCGGGATATATGAGGGAACTGTATCCCAGATGCATGGAATTGCTATGCAGGTGGATCCTTCACTGCGAATTTTCGATTTAACACACCTCATCCCAAAGTTTAATACCTGGGAAGCATCCTATTCACTGTACCAGACTTGCCATGCCTGGCCTGAAGAGACGGTTTTTGTGTCGGTGATTGACCCCGGTGTGGGTTCTACCCGAAAAAGCGTCGTGGCAAAAACGAGTGCTGGACATTACATAGTAACCCCAGATAATGGGACATTAACGCATATAAAGAAACACGTCGGGGTAAAGGCCGTTCGAGAAATTGACGAATCAGTTAATAGAGTTAAAGGAAGCGAGAAATCCCACGTTTTTCATGGTCGTGATGTATATGCTTATACTGGTGCGCGTCTGGCTTCCGGAGTAATTGATTTTGAGGGTGTAGGCTCCAAATTCCCTGTCGAAGATATTATTATGCATGAAATCACCGATCCCGTTTATGACGGAAAAAATGTAGCCGGCATTATTGACATTGAAGATCCTCATTTTGGAATGGTATGGACCAATATTCCCCTGGAATACTTTGAAAAAAAGAATTTGTCCTTTGGCGATAAAGTCCTGACAGTCATTGAACACGATGGCGAAGAAAAATTCAGAGAAGTATTGCCCTACTGCCGCACCTTTACCGATGTGCCTGAAAATCATGAATTGATCTACAACAATGAGATTGGCAATCTGGCAGTCGCTACTAACTTTGCGAGTTTTATAGAAAAATTTGGCATAAAAGCAGGTAATGATTGGAAAATAAGGTTTGAGATATAAAGAAGAATAAACTGGATGGAGTGTGAACTAGAATAATTACTTGATCGTCTCAATGTTTTCTGCACATTGAATTATATGGCCAGAGTGTTCTCATTAAATATACTTATTCTATGTTGATACGCTCTCGCATCGCTTGTTCATTTACGAACACTTTGTTCAATCTGTGGTGCTATCATGTCATGCTCAACTAACAATAAAATCATCTATTCTCTCGTCTATATCTACACTTTCTTGGTTTTGCCATACAAGATCTTCTGTTCTTTATATTCACAAAAGTCAATTTCCCTTACTCGTGTTGGTTCCGTATCTCAGGCATAATTTAATGGAACTTTTGTATTTGTATTTAGTAGATTTAAAGAAAGGAGGTAAAACAAGGTAAGAAAAAAAATTAAGGGAAACCAATCGCCAAATCACCAAGTTTATACTGTATATCTCATGCGGTTTCCCAATTCAAGCAATAAAAAAATATATCGTGAAACGCTAAACAAATTTTCCGTCAAGTAGAAAGATATTGAATTCCTTTCTACGCCAAACTTATACTCTAAAGGAAAAATAACAATGAAGAAATTACCGATACTTTTCAGCCTGTTCATCATAGTTGCGCTGCTGCTTTCAGCATGTGGCGGCGGAGCCGATGCAGCCGTCGAGGAAGCTCCCGTAGTCGATGAGAGCGAAATTTGCTCTGTGGAGAATCTGGCTCTCTTTGAAGCGGGAAAACTTACCGTTGCAACTGGTGAACCTGTCTTCGAGCCGTGGATGGTGGATGATGACCCCAGCAATGCCAAGGGATATGAAAGCGCCTTCGTCTACGCACTGGCAGAAGAAATGGGCTTTTCTGCCGAGGATGTCCAATGGGTTCGCACATCATTTGACGAAGCCATCTCACCTGTAGATAAAGAATACGATTTCAACATCCAACAGTATTCAATCACTGAAGAACGCGCGCAAATTGTTGATTTCTCAGATTCCTATTACACCGTGCAGCAAGCTATCGTAGTTCTTGCTGATACGCCTGCAGCATCAGTCACAACCATGGCAGAATTAAGCGAAGTGAGATTCGGCGCGGTGGTCGGTACCACAGATCTTGACACCATTGAAAATGTAATCGGTGCTGAAGATGTAGCGGTTTACAACACAGAGGCCGATCTCTTGACCGCGATGAACGCCGGTCAAGTTGATGCAACCGTGATCGCCCTCCCCTCTGCATACTACTTTATTGCCGTTCAACTCGATAATGCTGAGATATTAGGCATTCTCCCGACTGAAATTGATGAGGACTTCGGACTGCTCTTCACCAAAGGCAGTGAACTGACCCCTTGTGTTAATCAGGCGATCCAAAGACTAAGAGAGAATGGCTCGATGGACTCACTGGTTTCTGAATGGCTTCAGGCTGGCGGCGACATCCCCACATTCTCTGATTAAAAAAGGTAGGTAGGATGGAGAAGACTTACATTCAATCAGACATAATCGCTCCACCCCCTAAAACTCCGACTAGAAGAGAAAAAATAATTCCAGTGCTGACCAGTGTGTTTAGCACTGGAATATTTCTACTTGTTATCGTCTGGGTGGTAGGCTCCTCTGAACAATGGCCTCTAGTGCAAAGACAATTCTTTTCATGGGCGGCAATGAAAGAATCTTTCCCTGACGTATTGGGTGGATTCTGGATCAACATTAAGATATTTTTCATTGCGCAGTTTTTCATTACAATTTTTTCTCTCCTTCTCGCAATCGCTCGATCATTGAAAAGCCCCATGGCAACCCCAATACGCTTTGCTGCCGTCGTTTTTATTGATACGATGCGTGGGGTCCCGTCACTACTGCTCGTTTTGTTGTTTGGTTTTGGAGTTCCGGCGCTTAAGCTTCCAGGGTTACCCAACAATGCTCTCTTTTGGGGGACCGTGGCGCTGGTTGTTAATTACGCAGCCTACACATCAGAAGTCTACCGCTCTGGGATGGAAGCTGTTCATGACAGCCAGCAAGCTGCTGCGCGCGCCTTGGGATTGACCAACTGGCAGACCCTTAGATATGCCATCATCCCACAAGCGATCAGGAATGTCCTTCCGGCGCTGTTGAATAATGCAGTATCTCTTCAAAAGGATGTCTCTCTACTCAGTGTGATTGGTGTGCGAGAAGCCGTTCGTGCAAGCCAGATCTATACGGCACGCACATTTAATTATTCATCGTTGATCGTAGCCTCTGTTCTTTTCCTCATTGCCAGCGTACCCCTGGCCCGACTCACGGACAGTGTTTCCAAACGAGACCAAGAGCGACGTCTTCAAAGGACAAGATGATGCAAAACCCAAAAATCAGTATCCAAAACCTTACCAAATACTTTGGCACAAAGCTCATCCTAAATTCCGTGAATCTTGATGTGCAACCCCACGAAGTCGTCTGCCTGATCGGTGCATCCGGTTCGGGAAAATCCACCCTGTTGCGCTGCGTTAACCACCTTTTTCCTTTCGATCATGGGAGAATTCTACTCGATGGTGTGGATATCACAAGTGAGGAAATATCAGATAACGAACTCCGCAAACGGATCGGGATCGTTTTTCAATCCTACAATCTGTTTCCACACATGACCGTGCTGGATAACATTACCCTCGCTCCAGTTAAAGTTCACGGAGTCAGCAAGAAAGAAGCACAGAAGTGCGCACATGAGCTGTTGAATCTCTTTGATTTGGGAGACCAGGCAGAAGCTTTCCCCGATCGATTATCCGGCGGTCAGCAGCAGCGCGT
>ENA-OSEO01000995-OSEO01000995.1-sediment-metagenome-genome-assembly--contig:-NODE-995-length-59584-cov-14.368713_pt1 | contig 59584 bp, 46 predicted proteins | sample MGYA00237883_ERZ534232 | MGnify/ENA metagenome assembly ERZ534232
CCCGATGGTTTCAGCCGATTTCGGCAGCTGTCTTAGATTTTTCAGGTGGCCCCCCACCCCGATGAAAACCCACTCGTTTGCAGTCGGCCGCTCGGCCAAGATTTCAACCAAACAGGGTGACATCGGAATGGTCACCTCGTTCCGGTTTTTGGTGTCAATGAGCCGAAAAGAAGCATCAACGAGATTCACGTTTTCCCATTTTAAGGTAAGGGCCTCGTTTTTCCGGGTACCAGTCAGAAGCAGAAACGCCAAGCAGTCAAAGACGGACCGGGATGCAATGGTTTGGTCGAGCGCTCGCCTTTGCTCCATCAGCCAATTCCAAAAGGCGCCTATTTTCTCGGTTGGGATTTTGCCCGTTCGCGCCCTCACCTGATTCCACATTTTAGCTTCGCCCAAGACTTTGACGGGATTTTCCAGGATAACCAGTTCATCGTCCGGCCGATAGGTTGCTTGTGCGTAATTGATAATAGCCCTCAAGATCCGAAAAGCCTGATTCGCTTGAGCAGGGCTTTCGGCGCTTTTTTCCTTGAATCGCCTTCGCACCATATCCCGGCTGATCTTAGCCACCGGCTTTTCAGCCCATGCTGAAAAGGTGCTTCTCAGATGGTGCTGGATGTCAATGACCGTCCTTTCCTTCAGATCGCGGTCCCGAATGTAATCATTTGTCGCTTGCTTTAGGCTCATTGTCAGGGCCTCCTCAGCCTTTTTGACAACCGAAGGATCGACGCCCCGGATTAGATTTGATAGGATTTTGACGGCCTCTTTTCGCGCCTGTTCGCAGGTGACAACCCCATGCCGGCCCAAAGAGACCCGGCGGGTCTTGCCCCCAACCCGCCCCTGTGCGATATATGATTTTGAAGTTGGTGTCACCCGCAGGGCGAAACCTTGAACCGAATCATCCCAATAAAAAACTTGCCCCTTCTGTGGCATAGGCACTGCCTCAACGGATGTTTTTGTCAGCCTCATGGCGCCCCCTTGGAAATAACTTGTAAGCACATTGTAAGCAGATTATTGAAAACAACGTGAAGATACATAGAACTTTATATAAGTGGAAAGTATTGTTTTGTCAAGATAATGGTGCTTACAAAAGGAAGGTAAAAGGTGGTAAAACAGTTCAGGCGAGAACTTCAAATCCGGTGTACCGGGCTAAAACCCTGGTAGGTGGGTTCGATTCCCATGCACTTCCGCCACTGTAAAATCAAGGGGTTAGGCCAAAAAGCCAGCCCCTTTTTCATTCAGATCCGGGGCCACAACATAAAGGCACAGCCGGCACAAGGCCATGGTCTCGGATCTGGAAGGATGCTCAGGGGGGGTCACAGTGCTTGCAGGTGTCGCAGGGCATGGCGGGAAGGTCTCGGCGGGCAGGTGTATAGCAGAGATGCCGGTTACTACAATACAAGTCGCTTCAGGTCGAAAAACATTGCCCGATTCTTCTTGCATTTGTCTTTATCGTTGAAAAACTGAAAATCATTGTTTTGGTAAAAGCTCAGCGGCCCGTCTTCATTGTATGCATCAAGCGTCAGGAATCTGCAACCGGTTCTGTTGTTGGTTATGAACATCTCTTTGACCATGTTCATGACGTGTCTGCCAATGTGGCTCCTCTGGAAATCTTTTCTGACGCCGAATCTTGCGATCTTTACCGCTGGATATGATGGGTAATCTTTCTTCTCGCCGAACTTTATGAAAAGCGGGATTTTTTCCTTTCTGATAGCATCGTTGCTTAAACTAATTAAGGCCACCGGGAAAAAATATTCCTGAGTGGCCTCAATTAATGCAAAAGTGACATTTAACAGCTCTTTCTGCTGATGACTGCAATCATTCTGAAAAAAGTCGTTTAAGTCTTCTTCGTCGCAGTCGAAATCTGAAAGCAGGTCAAAATCCTCCACCGCCTGCAAAATCCAGCCGTCTTTTTCAAATCTGTTTCGTTCCTTTGACAGCATGTTTTTTTACAAGTTCTCTTGCTTGCTCAAGTTTCGGGGTTGCCAAAAGACGAGCCGGATTTTGAAGCCCCTCCTCTAGTTTCTTTTCGAAAATTCGCGCTGCCCTCCCTCTCAGGACCGGCGTTGGCGCAATTGGGCGTGCCATGGTTCTCCTCCTCTTCGTTCTCCTCCTTTACCTCCTAATCCCTAAGTGTCTGTTAGGGGACCTCTTAGCAGACGGTCTATAATATAAATCTAGGCATTTTGTCCACTATTTTCCACTATAGAGGAACTCAGCAGAGGGTTACGAGGAAGGCTATGAGCAGTTCAAGATCGGGGTTATTCTACGCCAGGCAAGGGAGTCCGCGGGATTGACCCAGGAGGAATTGGCCGTCCGCCTCAAGACCCAAAAGACGGCGATCTCCCGGATCGAAAACCATGCCGAAGATATCAAGCTTTCCACACTGGAGCGGGTTGCCAAGGCATTGGGAAAACGCCTGGAGGTCAATATCGCCTGATCTTATCGAAACGACCGTTCAAAACGGGTGTTGGACTTGATGCCCAACGCAATGGCGTCCGGGTCCACGAACCCTTCCGCATCGAAGGGGACTAGATCGTATTCGATCCATCCCCGTTGACGAAGGTGGTAGAGGGGCCTCAGGACGGAGTTATGTTCCAAGCGGGTGGACAGCACATGATCGCCCGGCCTCACGATCCCTTGCAGGGCGAGGTTCAAGGCATCCGTAGCGTTTTGGGCGAAAATGACGTGGTCCGGATCCGGGGCGCTGAACAATGCGGCCACCTTCCGCCTCGTCTCCTGGACCAGCGCTTCCGCCTCCACAGCCAGGTCGTAACTTCCCCTTCCGGGCGAGACCCCCATCCGGCTATAGGTTTCAAGCATCTGTTCCAGGACGGCGCGCGGTTTGGGAAAAGTCGTGGCCGCGTTGTCCAGATAAATGATGGATTCCCTCATAACCTCTAACCCGCACAGGTTTTTGGATTCGGCAGACCGGCCACCCGCCTTGCTCCCCCGCGGATCCCGCCCGGAAAAAGCGCCTCGAGGTCCATGAGCGTCATCTTGACCCCTGCCTTCAAATCCCGGTTCATGGGGGCACGGCCATGTTGAAAGTAGTAGGCTCGCATAAAACGAATCACCTGCCAGTGGATCTTTCCCAATTCCTTTAGACCGCTTTCAGCCGCCAGCAATCGCGCCACCTCCTCGGACCAGTCCTCTGGGTTGCGCAGAAAGCCTTGTCCGTCAAAGACGATCTGCGCCCCCGCAATCGTGCGGACTTTGCGGTTGGGGTGACCCGAAAGCGGGCGAGGTTCTTCGGCTTTCGCCATTGCCCCTATTTCCCTTTCAGCAAGGCGGCCTTGATCTTCTCCGGTGTGGCCGGCAGGTCGTAGATTCGGACGCCGCAGGCCTCTTGGATGGCATTGGTGACGGCAGGAGCCGTCGAAACCATGGTCATCTCACCGATGCCGGTCGCCCCCAGGGGTCCGTTTTTCCGGGGGGTTTCCCTGGGGGTGATCACCTCCATGTCAAAGGCGGTCTTCATGGTGGGAAATTTGAAGGTGACCCAGTCCTTGGTCTCGCCGTGGACGTAAATCTCCCTCAGTGCGAAGCCCACACCCTGGTCCATGCCCCCCTCCAGCTGCCCTTCCAGGTTCTTGGGGTGGATTACCACCCCGGGGTCCACGGCGGTGGTCATCTTGATGACCTTGACCTCCCCGGTATCGGTATTCACTTCCAACTCCGCCATCTGGATATTGTGGACCTGGGACTCGAAGGTGGAGCCCAATCCGGTTTGAGGATCGAGGGGGCCCTCGGCCACACTCTTTTTCCCGATAAAGCGGGTCGGTTTACCCGCCTTTTGGAGCCCTTCGTACCCGGAAGCCCCCGCCTCTGCCATGGCGGCCTTCATCTGTTCGATGGCGTTGAGCAGCGCTCCCCCCACCATGTAGGTGATCCTGCTGCCTGCCGCAGGACCGGTTTCGGTCGTGTGCTCGGTGCTCCGGGTGCACAGGCGCACCTTTTCGAAGGGCAGATTCAGCAGATGGGCTGCAATCTGAGTGAGCATGGAATCATTCCCCTCACCCGGGTCGGCGGCTGCGGCGTAGATGGTGATGCCGTCATCGGGGTCCCGCTCCACCGCCACCATGGCGGCGTCCCCCGGCTCCGCTATCCCGAAGGAGTGGCAGGCCAGGCCCACTCCGCGGCGGATGGGGCCGTTCTTGAAGGCGGCAGCCTCCTTCCTGGCCCGTTCGTAATGGGGCCGGAGGTCCTCCCATAGCCCCTGAAAAGGCCACTCCTCCACGATGGCCCCGGTGGAAACGCTCTGACCCGGGACAAGGATGTTTTTGAGACGGAATTCAAACGGATCGAGCCCCAACTTCTTGGCCAGCATATCCATGGCCGATTCCAGAGCGAAGGCGACCTGCGGCGGCCCTGCCCCTCGGGCGGCGCCCCCTGCAGCGTCATTGGTGTAGACCAGCCTCGCCATCGCCTCGACGTTGGGGATGTTGTAGGAACCGGAGAGCATCTGGAGGGCCCTCAGTCCCACCACGATGCCCAAAATCTGATAGGCGCCGTTGTTGATCGTGAAGTCATTGACGAAGGCGGTGAGTTTCCCATCCTTGTCCGCGGCCAGTTTCACCTTCATGTCGAAGGGGTGGCGCTTGGAGGTGAGGAGCATGGATTCGTGAAGGCTCGGTATGTAGCGGACAGGCCTTCTAAAATGAAGGGCGGCCGCTCCGGCGATGGCCTCGGACGTGATGGCGACCTTGATGCCGAATTGCCCTCCGCAATAGGCCTCTTCGTAGCGTATGTTCTCCCATCCCAGAGCGCCCTGCAGCATGGCCATGTGGCTGTGAATCATGATGCTTCGGCCGATCACCACGAGCAGAGCGTCTTCCCCCTCCCCTTCGAGGTAGGCTACACAGGCCTCGGGTTCGAGAGGGGCCTGGTGGTTCATCTGGGTGGAGAAATCGGCTTCCACTACCGCAGCCGCTTCGGCCAGGGCCTTCTGGGCATCCCCCTTGATCTGGGGCTGGGCCCAGCAGAGGTTCGGGTATTCGTCGTGGATTTGCAGGGCGCCGTCGGCAAGGGCTTCAGCTGGCGTCATCATCACCGGCAACGGATCATAGCCGACCTTGACCGCTTGAGCGGCGGCCTCCGCCTGGGCCTTGCTTTCTGCCACCACCACTGCGATGGGATCCCCGAGGCACCGGACTTTGTCCGAGCATAGGACGGGCTGGTCATCGAATATGAGCTTGATCCGGTTGCTGCCCTTGATGTGCTTGGCGGTCATGACACCGACCACCCCGGGCATCTGTTCGGCCTGCGAGGTGTCGATGGATTGAATCCGGGCATGATGTTCGCTGCTCCGCACAACGGCGATTTCAAGGGCGCCCTGCATCTGGATGTCCGCCGAGAATTCCGCCAGGCCGCACGCCTTCAGCATCGCCGAGGGCCTGGGGTGGGAGACTCCGATCGTCCCGCTTCGAGGATCGGGCCTGACCTCATCCGGGCTGATCTCGCCGCGGATGAACCTGCCCGCCAGCTTGACGGCCTCGATGATCTTTTTATAGCCGGTGCATCGGCACAGATTCCGTGCAAAGGCCTTCTTTATCTCCCCCTCATTCGGATCCGGACTGCCCTCGAGCAGCGCCTTCGTGGCCATGATCATCCCGGGGGTGCAATACCCGCACTGGATCGCTCCCGCGAGGACGAAGGCCTCCTGAATCAGATGGGGGTTGTCCGGCGTACCCAGACCCTCCACAGTCCAGACCTCCGCCCCATCCAGATCCGCCACCTTGCTTACGCAGGAGCGCACTGCCTTGCCGTCGACGATAACCGTACACGCCCCGCACTGCCCCTTCCGATCGCAACCCTGCTTTGCTCCGATCAGGTGCAAATCCTCCCGCAGAAGATCCAAAAGCACACGTTCAGAATCGACGATGAATTGGTAACGTCGTCCGTTTACTTTCAATGCGATTTTTTTCATTGGCACCGCCTTTCTATAAATCGTGAAAAACTCGAAGCGAGAGTTCAAACAAGCAATCCGGTTACAAGAGATGGATGGCGATTGGAAACGGGGTAGCACCGGGAAATCATTTCCGGAATGACACCGGCTCATTCCTTTAGAGAAACACTGGCTGAGCCATCCACAAACTCCCGCCCAAAGAACTGGGGATATGGTTCAACCCCAGTCCGTTATATCAGCCCGTCCTGCCTAAGCCTCAGCGCAAGATTCTCCCCCTTCTCCTCCGCTGACCCTCCTTCGATAAAAGCGCACTGTCTCGCGGTCGAAGGAGGAGCTGAGAGCGACACGATGTTTCTTGTCCTGAGGGCGCTGACATCTAAAACGAGATCCTGCACGGTCCACTTTGTCAGGGGCTTCTTGCGGGCTTCGAGCACCGCCTTGATGGAAGGCATCCGGAGCTCACCCGCTTCGCTGCTCACCGTGAGGAGGGCCGGCAGAGAGGCGCGCACCGTTTCGAACCCTATGCGTCTGAGGTTTTCCGCCTCGACCCGGCCTTCCAGGATCTCGGCGCCCTTCACAAGGTTGATCGCCGGGATGGCAAGCATCTCCGCCAGCAGAAGGCCCGTCTGCGCGGAGTCCCAGTCGGCGCTCTGCCTGCCCGTGAGAATCAGATCGTATTCCCCTACCTTTTCAACCGCCGCGCAAAGCACCCTGGCGGCGGCTTCGCTCGTCAAGTCATCGAAGGCGGGGTCCTCGACCAGGATCAGGTCATCCACCCCCACTGCCAGGGCCTTTTTCAGGACCGCAGCAGCGGGTTTCCCGGAGGCATTGATCGCGACGATTCTGCCTCCCCAACGATCCTTGAGCCGGAGGGCAAGCTCCAGCGCATTCTCGTCATAGGGGTTGATGACCGGTGGGATCCCTTTCGCCAGAACGCGCTTTTCCTCCGGCTGAACCTCGAAAGCCGAGGCGGGGCCCTCCGGATCGGGGACCGTCTTCAGGCAGACGATACTCGTGAGCGTTTTCATGCCATCTCCTCCAGCTTCCGCATTAACCCGGGAAGCACCTCTTCATACCGGCCGACAACCCCATAATCCGAAACCCCGAAGATGGGAGCCTCATCGTTCTGGTTGATGGCCACGATCTTTCGAGACCCGATCATCCCCGTGAGATGCTGGGTGGAACCCGATATACCGATCGCAAAGTAAATCTGCGGGCTCACCCGCTCCCCCGTCTGGCCGACCTGACGAGCGTGCGGGAGGAGGCCGTTGTCGACGAGCGGACGGCTCGCTCCAAGCTCCACCGCCCCGAAGCGCTTGTGCAGAAGATGGATCAGTTTCTGCAACTGCTCGATCCCTTCCACGCTACCAATGCCTCTGCCTCCCGAGACGATGACTTCGGCCCCCCCGAGGTTGACGCTCTCCCCCTCCACCACGGAGAGGGTCTCTGACCGGGCGAGGGAGGAATCCAGCGCAACATCGAATTGGATGATTCTCCCCTCCGCGCCTTGGCGGGGAAGAGGTTCTTGTGTCATACACCTCATGGTGGCCACGCCAGGCACGCCGTGAACTCCGATAACAGCGATGGCGCGGCCGCCGTAAACCGGCTTGGTGCAAAGGAGCCTGCCCTCTTCCCCCCACTCCACTTCCGCACAATCGGGGACGAATTCGCTGTTGAACCTGTGAGCAACCTTCGGCCCAAGTTCCACATTTTCGTAACTGTGGTTCATCAGGAGGACGGATGGTTTGACGGACTTCACCAGGGTTTCCAAGGCCGAGGCATAAAGATCGGCCTGGTAGGATGAGAGGTTCGCGTCATCGAGCGTGTACACCTCGTCCACGTAAAGGGCTGTTTCCTCCGAAACGTCACCAGGCGCGCGCCCCATGACACACCCGCAGAGGACTCCGCTGCAGCCTTCCGCAAGCGCCTTTCCAACCGTCAGCAGCTTCAATGAAATGGGGGCCAAGCCGCCGTTTTCATGCTCCATTAAAACAAGAATCCGATCCTGTCCCATGGCTAGGCTCCTTTGAATATTGAGCAGGCGGCGGGCTTATCCCCTGATTCGAATCGATGAAAAGCCCTATTGATATTGACTGATTTTCTCATCTCCAATGTCCTTTCAGATTCTGTTGCATGTCCTCCCGCATAGTACAGAGCTCATCCGGCTCTCAAATTTCCGGAATCTTGGGGCGCGGAATTCGCGTGGATTTCCTTCCAAGCCGATGAAATGATCGGAATCACAATGTCCACAAAAAATCCGTATGTTCTCTATCAGGGGCTGGAAGTGCAGATGGTCGCCATCTTTCGATTGCAGCGTGCATTCGCAGAGTGGCTCCAGCGGTGCGTGCACATTACCGCTGAAGCCAACTGCCGCTCCTCTTCCTCATGAAAAGCTCACTGGCGCATCGGAGTTACTGTTTACCCGCGTTCCGATGCCCGGTTGCCAGCGAAATGCCTATGGAAAAATCGCTGGGATATAGCCAGACCAGTCCCCGACATCGTTGGGGTCGAGCATATCCCTGATCTTCCTGAGCCAAACGTCATAATGGTCATAGATAGGCCCCCAGTTCTGATGGACATGACTCTTGAATTCAACCTGAAGACCTCCCCCAAGATGGGGCACCCCGAAGCGTCTGAAATCACCGTTCGGATCCTCTGAGGCCTGGGCGACCTCTCGGAGGGCCTGAAGCGAATCGTCATCCCAGGGATCATAGAATGAAACATTTTCCTCATGAAAACCGACAGAGCTGTGCTCGCTCGGGATAAGGAACATCTCGGCGGTGCCGAGCTGCTGAAGCAATCCTTTGTCCATATAGGGTTGAAGCAGCCGTTCTGCTTCCTTTCTCAGGTTCAGCATCATGTCGGGGCTGCCGTCGCCGGTGGGAGACACGAAGAAATCTCCCGTGCGCCTGAATGCGGCAGTAACAAAACCGAAGTGCCAGGTGGCTGCAGAAAAGAACCGGGCCTGCTCGGACGGGGGCAAGGGCAATGGATGGCCACCCATTTCTTCGGCGATCTTCAGAAGACATTTCTCACGATATTCGAGCCCCCGCTTTGTCTCGGCGCCAATGACCAGAGCCACTCCTTTGCTGGCTACTTCAGTGAAGTTCATGCCGGCTTCACGCATCTCCTGTATCGCCAGCCACTGTTCGTCATTTCCTTCACCATACGGGAACATGAGGGCGCCCATGAGCGCCGAGGCAAGTTCCGCCCTCCCGATTCTGCTCAACGCTTCGAACATCTGATCCTGGCTTTGAAACAGGATGACGAACGTTTTGTACATTTCCGGGACCTGCGTCAAACACTTTGCCGAAGGCGGCAGCCCCGGCGCCGCCTCAAATTTCAGGTCTGGACTTCCGTGCCACGGGTAAAGCTTCACGCTCACTTTCGAAATGATTCCATGTCCGCCGTTCGCACCCGAGCGACCCCGCAAAATCCCTCTCATACTCGGCCCAGGTCCATCGGCGGAAAACCAGCCGGCACCTGTCTCCGCCGAACCGGTCAGAAAGATCTCTCCGGTCGGCAGGATCCATTCCACGCCAAGGACATTACGGCCAAGGCCTCCCGTGCTGACCATCGTGGTCCCCGCACCGAAGTGGCAGCAGGAGCCGGCTATCACCCCGGCGCTAGGTCCTGCCCCGATAGATCCAACCGTCAAACCATAATTTATGGCTTCTCTTTGCAGCCTGTATATATTGACGTAGGGTTCCACTACCGCGTGCATGTTTTTGACGTCTATCTCGATGATCCGATCCATCCTTTTGAGATCCAACAGGATGCTCTTTTCGTTTTCGAGGGCGAGAGAAATGATTTCAAATCCGGAAGAAAAGGGCTTGAAGCGAATATGGTACCTATTACACATTTTAATGACAGCCTGACATTCCTCCGCGCTTCCCGGCAGGACGACAGCAGCCGGACGTGTTGAAAACTTCTGGTCAAATACGGCTTTATGTCCCCAGCACTGGTTGTAGGTATCCAGGATAGCCGGTTCACGCGTGATGTTCTCAGGGCCGACACAATCCTCCAAGGCCATGTATTCGATATCCGTTAACGCCATCTCGATCTACCCTCCTTTACATAGCTTTTTGGATCAGTTCTATGATGTCATAGATTTCGATGCGGTCCGCGCCCTCTTCCATCGCGTCCATGAAATTCCGCTTGCACCAGCCGCACGCGGTCGCCATCGCTCGGGCTCCCACGGATCTGGCCTCCTTCAGCCTTTCGGCTGCGGTCCAGGTTGCAAATTCAGGATAGGCCTCCTTGACCCCACCACCGGCGCCACAGCACCACGCCGATTCCCTGATCCTGTACATCTCGACCAGTTTCAGACCAGGGATGCTTTTCAGGATCTCCCTCGGAATGTCGTAGACCCCGTTGGCCCCCCGTCGATATTTTTTGGGTGGTTCATGGCAGATCATCTGCCCCATGACCTTGACCTCTTTCCCTTTCCAATGGACCCACGGCTCCGCGAGCCTTCCCAAATGGCAGGGGTCATGATAGGTGACGGTCATGGGCACTTCTTTGGTCAACTGGATGGTGCCGTCTTTGATTAGACGGTGCAGGTATTCGGTGATATGAAGAACCTCCACATCCAGTTTTTTGCCTATTTTGTCGTAGAGCACTTTGTAGGCCTGGTAACAATCCGAACAGGGATTGACCAGTATTTCGACCCCGGCGGCCTTCAGGGCCTCCATGGTATGTTCAGCATATTTCGTGATCTCGCCGGCGTATCCCCACTGATAGGATCGGCCGCCGCAGCACACCTCATCATCACCCCAAATCCCCACATCGACGCCCGCATCGAGAAGAATCTGCAGCCCCCCGCGGACAATAGGCCACAATTCATCGTCATAGGCATATCTGCATCCGGCGCGATAGGCCACTTTAGCCTTCTCCTTATTGAGATTCTTGACGCGGATACCTTCAGCCCACTTTCCCCTGTCAGCCTTCTTGGCCAACATCATGTTGTCTTCTTTTTTTAGATTATCGATGAAAAGCATATGCTCCGGCAAAATCTGCCCATCTTCGACAAATTTCATACGAAGCGTCTGCATATGCTCGAGCGGTTCGATATCTTGAACCACTTTGCACGATACATCACAGCTGCCGCACATCTGGCACCGATACACCGCATCCTGGAAGGCATCGGAGTAATCGATCCGGCCTTGCAGAAAAGAATAGCTCATGTTCCACTTGCCACTCGCCGCATAAGCGTGGAAGTTGTATCGGGCGGCTGAGGGGCAGCCCTTTATGAAATCCATATTCTGCTGGTTTTCGTAGGGTATCCATTTACAGTATGAACATCTGGAGCATCTTTGCATGTCATGTTCAAAATCTTTCAGTTCCATCTTTCAATCTCCTCCCTTCTCTTCTTAGAAGCAAAGCTGCCCAGGATTCAGGACATTGTTCGGATCGAATATCTGCTTGACTTGCTTTTGCATGGCAGAGCTTACTGCGGCTCTGCCATAGACCGTCTTTGCCCAGGTCCCATAAGGCCTGGAGAAAAACGCACCCATGTCCGCCAGATGGGCGACCCCTTCAGAAAGAAGGCCTTTCACCTTTCCCGTTTCGGATGGGTTCGCCGGATCATAAAACAGGTCGAATTCGCAGTGGCAGCTTGTGCCCTGGACAACCGGTTGGATATAGACGCCCATATCCGTTGAAGGATACCTGCGCGCGGAGGCTAAACCGGATAGGGCCTGGATGAAATCGGACGTCTTATCGAGGGTCGTAAGGAAGAAGATTTCTCCGCACCCGCCCTTGTATCTCAGCTTCCAGTAGGGTTCATCCGAAGGCTTGGAGAGCACCGCAGACAGTTCTTCGGTATTCAGCCCGGAGAGGCTGGTCACCGGTCTCAATTGTCCTGCTCTGAGAGCCATTTCTCTAAAATCGCTTTCCTGCCACGCAACCTTGTCTTCCGGCAACTCCCCATTTCCCTCGAAACTGACCACCAGCACCCAGGCGGGGAGGCTTTCTCTCAAGGATCGGATCTCATCTGCATCTTTCGCCAAGAGACTGGCAAGGTTGAGATCGTTCAAGATGAAACAATGATCACACTGCCTGCTTCTTAAAAGCGGGTAGGTCAGATCGAACAGCTGCCCAATATTTTCTGACGGCACCAGGAATGTCTTGCTGAAGGAGGATGCCATCCGGCATTTCATGGTTGCCCAGGTGAGGATGCCGATTGTTCCCTGCGCGCCCGAGACGAGCTTGTTCTCATCAAACTGCGACAGCCCGAACGGGGTGATCTGGTAATTGCCGATCTTCCATTTTTCTTCAGTGCTGTCCGGTCCTGCGGCCTCGCCGCTGCGCAGTACATCCCCGGTTCCGAAGATGATCTCGCCGCATAGGAAAGGATCGGTGCAGTCCCAATGATGCGCCGGCATCGTGATGGGTTCTCTCTCGAGGATACTCGTCAGGACCGATTTCGATTTCCTGGGGCACAAAGGCATATAGGCGGACAGCCCCTCTTTCGCCAGTTCAGTCTGAAGTTCGTCAAAACTGACACCGGGCTCCACCATCGCCACCCGGTTCGGCTGGTCAACCCTGATGATCTTCTTCATTCTGGTCAGGTCCATCAGGACCGTTCCACCGATGCGGGGGACCGTGTCTCCCCGGAAGTGGGGCGGACCTGAACTGATGGGTAAGAGCGGGACATTCTCCTCGTTCGCCCATTTGACGATCTCCTGGACCTCCTTCGCGCTCCCGGGTCTGACCAAGCATCTGGGCCGCGTTGGGGCGGCAAAACTCATGTCTCCGGAATAGTCGTTCAGGATATCGGGACTATCCAGAACGTTGTTGCCACCCACAATCTTGATCAACCCCTCATTCAGCATAACGTTCCCTCCTTCTGTGATCTCATTTATAAATGCACGATAAAAATTCCGCCCTCCTCCGCATTTGGGAATCGGGCATCCGGGAGTGGATGCGCCCCATTGGCGCATCAAAAAAACATCCCTATGCGGCGAGACTCCTCCCATCAGAATGGGATTTTCTAGGTCCTGCATGCCAAAGGGGCATAGCATCTTTGAACGGTCCGTTCCGGAGTTTCAAAGCTCCTCTTATCCGGATAAGTAAGCAGTAAATGTGCCAAACATTTTCAATAATCATTTCAGAATCTTACATGTTCGCTGCCTAGGATTGTGATATTTCGCTATTTAAATTGTTTTATTTCATAAATGGTCTAGCGTTGGGCCTCGTGCGCAGACTGCATTCGAGCGCGCATCCATTTGCGAGCCCGAAGGACAGGTTGGTTAATTAATTGGAATTACTAGGATTCTATCTTTGCGGTCGAGCAGAAGTGAAAGGATTGGGCGGCATTGAGAAGAGGCGAAAAGGATCATTTTCGTCTGGCAGCAAATTGTTACATATGGTAATATTTCGCTGTAATTATCAAACCCAGAAACCAAGGGTGCCAACCGCGCTATGGCAAGGTTGAGAAATCGGAGGTGAAAACCTCATGCGTTGGCAGAGGAATTGAGCGGAGGCCTATTCTCTTCCGCAGGCTCATCAAAGTCTGCTTAATCAATCCAAATTATTTTAATTTAAATAGGTTTATATGATGGACGAAACACCCTCTTTGGACACTCCGCTGAATCGCGTAGGTGCAGATCGTTTTTACAAAGAAGCGACATTGCGCATATGCGGAACTCTCGATCCAAAAACAGCTCTCGAGCGGTCCTTTGATTATATTGGTAAAATTCTACCTGTCGATGTCATGTCTATTGTATACCGTGAGTGGGACTGCACAGCCTTACGCGCTTTAGCGCGTGTAGATGTTTTCGGAGGTAGAAGACTTAATGATGTCATTTCTATACCTCCTGAGCACAGGAATATACTATTGAATTTTGGAGAATATCCATTTATGCTTATAAATGATACAAGTGATAATCCTGTGGCTCATTTGTGGCACACATTCTATAATGATCCTATTTCATCAACTCTTCTTGTACCGTTGATCATAGACAAACAAGATATTGGAGCAGTCGCTTTACATGCTTTTGGAAAGAATAGATACACTGAGGAGCACGCTCATCTGTTTTTACAGCTCAAAGACCCTTTTGCCATTGCTATTTCTAATATTCGCAGGCATGAAGAGATTATCGAGATGAAAAACATGCTTGCTCGCGAAAACCGTTACTTGCGCGAGAAACTGAATGAATTGGCTGAAAACAGCATTGTCGGAGATTCCGCCCCATGGAGGGCGGTTATGGAGATGGTGCATCTGGTCGGACCTTTGGACAGTCCGGTATTGCTGCAGGGTGAAACAGGAACTGGCAAGGAAGTGATCGCGAATGCCATTCACAGGCATTCACCGAGGAAAAATGGCCCTTTTATAAAGGTGAACTGCGGCGCCCTGCCGGAGGGTGTTCTTGACAGCGTGCTTTTCGGGCACGAGAAAGGCGCTTTTACTGGGGCTGTTTCTTCGAAGAAAGGGCTTTTTGAGCGCGCGGACCAGGGCACCCTCTTCCTTGACGAGATCGGTGATATGCCTTTGCACGTTCAGGTCAGGTTGCTGAGGGTTCTTCAAACCCAGGAACTGGAACGAGTCGGAGGGAGTGCAGTGATTCCGGTGAATACCAGAATTATAGCAGCCTGCCAGAACGACCTTTTACATCGCGTCAGGGCGAATCAATTTCGAGCTGACCTGTGGTATCGTTTAAATGTCTTCCCTGTCAGTATTCCCCCTTTGAGAGATCGCAAGGGGGATATCCCTGCACTTGTGCGGTATTTCGTTAAACGTAAGGCGTATACTTTGAAAATGGCAAATATCCCATTGGTCAGACCCGGCGCCATGGAAACCCTTCTGGCCTATGATTGGCCTGGAAATGTTCGTGAACTTGAAAATTTAATTGAACGCTCCATTATTCTAAGCAGAGGTGAACCTTTAGAATTTAATTCCATAATAAGTAATAATAAGTCTGCAGAATTAAAAACATTAGTACTATTGAATAATAATCTTATAAACGTAGATGTTGATAAAGATGATGCAGCTGATCTATATGTCAACAAACAAAATATTTTATTACATAAACCCAAAAAAAACTCAGTGCCCATTGGTTTGGATGATAAAATAAAAAGTCACATTGAAAATATCCTTGAAATGACAGGCGGGAAAATACATGGTCCTGGAGGGGCTGCCGAAGTTCTCGGTGTCAATGCTAATACCCTCAGAAGCAGAATGAAAAAACTGGGGATTGCTTATAAAAAACGCGATAAATCCTTCCTGAAACGACGAAAATCGATGAACTAGAGCCGATGGGCGTTATCTGAACCCTCAGCCTTGAGGTGATCGGGGCTTCACCTCCCTGAGATTCAGTTTTCATCCGGAAATCAAGTTCTTTTTTCGATCTGAAGGCTGTTGCAAGCAGGAAAACGCGAATGTCAGTTGTTCATGGTCCGGGCAGATGGGAAATGTTCAGCATTGTACAGCCGCCTCATTTGATCTCGACAGGCAAGGAGGTTCCATTCTGCCTGGAGTGAACAGCTGAAAAAGAGAATTGCGCAACTGCGCCTTATATGGTAGAAGGTAAAACCTCGCTCATCTGAATGGGTGGTGCCAACAGCAAAACGGCCAGTTGGAGAGAATGTGGCGTTCAATCCCTGACAACTAATAACCTGCCAGCATTACTGATCTTCTGTCCGAAAAGCGACGGCTCGACTTGAAGCGATATTCTGTTGGGCCCCGTAGCCCAGACGCCGATGGATGATCCGCCTCGAATCACGCGCTTGAGCAATCTTTGCGGGTTGGGAGTCTTCAGCAGGATTTTCCCAAACAAGCCCGACGTCCGCCGACTTCTCACCCCGAATCCACTCCGGACCCTGTCTCCAGCACCGGGAAGGCGCGATTGTCTGCAGGGGGAACTATGAACAGGAATCACAACGGAGTCCTGACGAACAGAGACACCCTGGTCGGCCGGGCCATTCAGTTGGGGGCGACCGATGCAAAGATGATCGATACGGCCCGGATCGTTTTCGACGATCGAGCCTATCTGAAATGCCGTTTCGGGTGCGCGCGCTGGGGCCGGTATTGGACATGCCCCCCTAACCTGAGGCTGTCCCCCGATCAATTCATGGCGGCCTTCGACAACTACGAAAAAGCGCTGATCATCCAGTCGTCCGATCCGCTGACCGGGCAGGACATTACCCTTGCCATCGAGAAGGAGGCCATGTCCACCTGCGGTTTGCCCTTCGCCTTCGGGATGACACTGTGCGTCAAGTGTGAAGACTGCGCCTTTCCGGAGCCCTGCAGATACCCCCATCTTGCACGCCCTGCCATGGATGCCTTCGGAATCGATGTCGCCAAGACTGTCGAGCCGCACGGTTTCGAGGTCAGATACGATGAACGGGGCGGCATGGTGCCGGTTTGGTACAGCATGATCCTGCTGTAATAAGGGGTGCGGATCTGCTCTGATTCTCCTTGAAACATGAATAATCCGCTGAGGCGCTGCAGCGGGGGCCTGACAAGGCGTGTGGATCTGGTAATTCTTCTTGAAACCCCTCCTCTCAACTGGTAGTTTCTCCTCTGTCCCTTAATGAAGTATAGAGAACGGTCGTGTTTTCAACCCGGGAACAAGGGTCTTTTTTACAGCCTTGGTGCATTCAGGCCCGCCCCTGCGATGCGGGTTCCGGTGTTCTCCACACACTGCGCGTTCTCGGCACCAGCCCTTCGGGGCGACTCTCTATTTGAAGGATATTTCAAAACATCGAGCGTTTAGGCGTTGGCCGGTTGCAGGCCGCCGCAGCATGCAATAGGCGCAGCGGCCCCGGGATGGGCTGAAAAGCGCCTTTGCGGATGGAGCCCGGGTTCAAGAGATTGAAGCGGATTCCTGCAATTCTGCCTCAGTGACGTTGAAGTTTCAGGAGCAAAGAATGACCAACTCATCCCACAGCGTAGCCCTCGGCTATATCCTCTGGATCTTCGGGTTCACCGGATCTCACCGGTTCTATTTCGGCCGGCCGATCTCCGGAACGATCTATTTTTTCACCTTCGGCCTGTTTCTGATCGGATGGATCGTCGATCTCTTCCTGATCCCATCGCTCCATCGCCAGGCGGATCTCCGCTTCCGAATGGGCCCGATCGACTACAATGTCGCCTGGCTTTTGCTCACGTTCCTGGGGGTTTTCGGGGTGCATCGGATGTACATGCGTAAATGGATCAGCGGGGTTATTTATCTTCTCACCGGGGGGCTTTTCCTGATCGGATACATCTATGACTACTGGACGCTCAACGATCAGATCACACTTGTCAACAGCCGCAGTTAAAGGACCGGCGTCGTGCGGCGATACGGCACGACCCCGCCGAGGGGTCTGCGCGCGGCTCGTTGAACCACCTGAATCAGGAGTGTCATGAGGTGAACGGAAAACGCGTAGGCACCGTCCTTTTTTTCATCCTTCTGGTCGGATCGTCCCTGCTTCTCCTCCGGCTCTTCTGGTCCTATCTGCCGGCGATCATGCTCGCGCTCCTCATCACCGGGATCTTCTATCCCATTCATAAACGCATATTGTCCTTTCTTCGGGAAAATTCATCCTTTGCCGCGCTTCTGACCACACTGCTCGTTCTGCTCGTGCTGGTCATCCCGGCCGGTTGGTTTTTCACCATCCTCTCGAACGAGGCCTTCGATTTCTATGTCAATACGCGGGATGCCGTTTCTATCGGGCACCTCCAGGATATCCTCGAAAGCGACAACATCTGGGTGCAGAGGCTCCGCAGATTTGCCGCGATGGGAGGAATCGATGTCGATCAGGCCAACGTGGCGAAGCTTTCGAGCGCGGTGGGCAAAAATGTCGGGCTTTTCCTCTACAAGCAGGTCAGCAATGTTGCGTCCAACCTCCTCAGCTTTCTCGTCCATTTTTTCCTGATGATCATGACGATCTTCTTTCTTTTCCGGGATGGCGCACGGCTCAAAAGCTATCTGGTCGAACTCCTGCCGGTCCCGCGGGAGCAGCTCGAAAAAGTGGCCCACACCTTTTACGAGATGGGCCGGGTGATTATCGTCGTCAATGGCCTTTCCGGGCTCACCCAGGGGTTCCTCGGAGGGCTCGGCTTTTTCCTCTTCGGCATGAAATCCCCCTTCCTCTGGGGGACCGTCATCGCGTTCATGGCCTTTCTCCCGATTATCGGCGCCTCCATTGTGTTCCTCCCCGCCACGGCCATCATGATCCTTCAGGGCCATCTCGCCCCCGGGATCCTCTTCCTCGCGTACAACGTCTTCTACAGCTCCATCATCGAGTACCTGATCAAACCGCGTCTGATCGGGCAAGGGGTGCACATGAACTCCCTGCTGGTGTTCATCGGCATCATCGGAGGCATCAAATTGTACGGAATCATGGGCATCCTATACGGACCGCTGGCCATAACGGTTTTCCTGACCCTGGCCGAAATCTACCGGCTTGAATATCAGGAAGCTTCCGTGTAGAGTGAATGCCGTGGCGGCGGAGTCGAATGTTGGAGTTTCCACATATTGAAGTTGCGCGTGCGATGATCTATCCCGAGGAGGATCGATGGAATGGAACCTGAAAAGATTTTGAAAGGTAAGCGTATTCTCATTGTGGACGATGAGAAGGACATCCTGGAATTTCTCATCGAATTGCTCGATATGTGCAGGATCGATTCGGCTTCCACCTTCGAAGAAGGGAAAGCCTTCCTCGAAGCGAACCATTATCATGCGGCGATCCTGGATATCATGGGCGTGCGGGGCTATGAACTGCTCGAGATCTGCCGGGACAAGGATATTCCTGCGCTGATGCTGACCGCCCATGCCCTTTCCAAGGACAACCTCAAACGATCCTTCGAGGGAGGGGCGTCATACTACGTGCCGAAGGAAGAGATTAACAAGATCGATCTCTTTCTGGCCGATGTCCTCGATGCCCGCGAACGGAAGAAGAACGTTTGGGCCAAGTGGTATGAGCGGCTGAGCGGTTTCTGCGACCGGCGTTTCGGACCGAACTGGAAGGACGAAGACCCCGGATTCTGGGACAATCTGCTCAAATACTGAGTTTCCAACCCCGGGAGGTTCGTTCTTGAGTATTGCAGCGGCAACATGAACATTCACCTGCGTCGCGGTCTTCGGATTGGCCGGGCGGAAAAGCCCGATGAGTTTGTACTCGGGCAGGATCATCCTTTCTTGATCGAAAGCCCGGGCGTGGCGAGCAAGGTTTTGCGGGAGGATATTTTCAGGGCGCTTGCGGCGGACGATGCTGGATGATAGGCCCGCTCCTTGCCGTGCGGGACTCTTGGACAGCCGGCAAAACAGGTTCGAGCGTCGGTGTTTTGCGAAGGGGCCAGGCCCCTCGATGGAGGCAGGATGAATGGTCTGCAAGGCCCCGGAACGGAGATGCGCACGGAGGCCGGGGCACCACTGGAGGAGGGAAGATGAACGCGAAGCGATCTGTCGGAACCACCATTACCGAACATATACTCACGCAGCAGAGGACCAACCCGGAGGCCACCGGCGCCTTCACGACGCTCCTGAACGAACTGATCGTGGCGGCGAAGGTGATTTCGCGCGAGGTCAACAAGGCCGGATTGACCGATATCCTGGGGGACACCGGGCGTATCAACGTCCAGAATGAGCGGGTGCAGAAACTGGACCTCTTCGCCAATCAGGTCATCATCCAGCGTATGCGGCATGTCGGTCAACTCTGGTGCATGGCATCGGAAGAGGATCCTGACCTCATCGAGATCCCGGCGGAATACCCGCGGGGAAATTACATCCTCGTCTTCGACCCCCTGGATGGATCCAGCAACATCGACGTCAATGTCAGCATCGGAACGATATTCGGCGTCTATCGAAGACCGGAGGATTCGCACACCAACGAGGTGCTTCTGAATGATGTCCTGCAGCCGGGGGTGAAGCAGGTGGCTGCAGGCTATTTCATCTACGGATCGAGCACGATCATGGTCTACACCACAGGGAGCGGCACCGGGGTGCACGGTTTTACGCTCTTTCCGAGCGTTGGGGAGTTTCTGCTCTCCCATGAGAATATCCGCATCCCCGAGCAGGGCAAGACGTACAGTGTGAACGAGGGAAACTACGCCTATTGGGACGAGCGCACCCGCGGGCTCGTCGACTATTTCAAGACGCCGGACAAGGAGACATCCAGGCCTTACACCTCGCGCTACGTCGGGAGCCTGGTGGCCGATTTTCACCGGAACCTTCTGAAAGGCGGCATCTTCATGTACCCTGCCGACCTGAAAGACCCCAAGAAGCCTACCGGCAAGCTGCGCCTGATGGTCGAAGCGAACCCGCTCGCCATGGTCGTGGAGGAGGCCGGGGGCTACGCCAGCGATGGGAACGGAGCCATCCTCCAGATCGAGCCGACGACCCTTCACCAGCGGGTTCCGCTCTTCATCGGCAGCCGCAAGGATGTTCAACTGGCGGAGGATGTCATCAGCGGCAGGCGGGTCCTGTGAAAGGCCATTAGAGTGGCATGTCCTTTCCGCTCTTGAGCATCTCGCAGAAGGTTTCGATTCGAAGGAGGGTCCGATTGTCGAGCGGGCCTGGCTGATCGCCTTCCAAGGTCAGGATCGGGATGTCGACGCCTTCGCGCAGGAGGATGTCGTAGATCTGACGGTAGCAGAAGGTCTGGGTGTAATGGATCAGTCCGTCGAGCCTGCGTTCCGCGACGGCCGTGCGGATGTCGGCGATGCGTCCGGCCATGTCGTAGGGGTAGGTGTAGCGCAGGTAGGTCTCCACGAGCGCTTCCCCGCCGTCCGGCATCGAGAACTGGCGCTGCACCTCGTTGAAGACCACCTGGGCGTCCATGGCCTCCACCGCTTCGTAAAACCCGCTGAAAATGGGCGGCACCCCTAGAAAACCCAGCCGGATCCGCGGTTCGCGGGAGGGGCGGCTCCGGGCCTTATCGAGAAACGCGTCCAACCGTGCCTCGAATCCTACCGGATCCTGATCGAAATCCGAACTGCCGACGAGGAAAAGGTGATTTTCGAAGCCGCTGACGCGCCCCTCCCGGTACGTCATCTCATCGAGCCGTTTGAGCTTCCGCCTGATCCGGTCCACGTCCCCCCGGGCCTTTTCCACGGACTCCCAGGTAGCACCGAGGGCCCCGGCAAGGGCCTCCATGCGGTTTCGGAGCGCCCGGGCGGACCGGTCCAGAGGGTACTCGAAGTGGATGATCTCCACGCCCCGTCGCCCCAGGACCTCGCCAAGGGCGATGGTGTTGCTGCAATCGCCCCCCGTCACCGCCACCACACGCCGGAACCCCTTTTCCAGGACCGTTGCATAGATCCCCTTGATCCAGGTGCAGACGTTGCGGGCGAAGCCCGCCTCTTCCGCCTTGGCGACGAGCCGCTTCGGGTCCTCTGCGTTGATGAAGATGTTGTTCAGATCCACGGGCATCAGGCCTGCCGCGAGGATGATCTCCACCGGTACGGTGGCCGTGATGCCGACCCGTTTGTCCATCGTCTTTTTCCTCGTAAAGGAGCTTGTCAAAGTCCAAAAAAGATCCGCGGCCGCTCCCTCCGGTCCAGTCGGTGCAGCCCGGCCGCATGGGCCGCATCCAAGGCGGCGCTGAACTCTGCGGCGGTCAATCGGCGGTCGATCAGCGGGTCCTTTCGGGCTTCCCAGCAGGGGCGGTACTGATCCATGACGTTCACATAGGTGTCTGGCGAGATCTCCCGCGCCAGAAAGCGCATGATCTCGGCGGTCCCGGCGACATTGTTGGGCATGACGAGGTGGCGCACCAGAAGCCCCTTGCGGGCGATCCCCGTCTCATCAAGGACCAGGTCCCCAACCTGCCGGTGCATCTCATGCAGCGCCTCCCGCGCGCATTCAGGGTAGTCGTCGGCCTGGCAGAACCGCTCGGCCCACTGCGGGTCCCAGAATTTGAAATCGGGCATGTAGATGTCCACGACACCCTCGATCAGCCTCAGGGTCTCCACCGACTCGTACCCTCCGCAGTTGTAGACGAGCGGCAGCGAGAGCCCTTGCGGGACGGCTGCCGCCAGCGCCTCGAGCAGCATCGGCACGACATGGGTCGGCGTGACGATGTTGATGTTGTGGCAGCCCATGGCCGCCAAATCCAGCATCATAGCGGCCATCTGCCGGGAAGTGACGTCCACCCCTTCGTTCCCGTGGCTGATCTCGGCATTCTGGCAGAAGCTGCACAGCAGGTTGCAGGAACTCACGAAGATGGTCCCCGATCCACGGCGTCCGACCAGGGGTGCCTCCTCCCCGAAATGCGCGTTGTAGCTTGCAACGCGGGCCGTGCGGCCGGTCCGGCAGTACCCGGTTTCACCCGCCAGCCGGTTGACGCCGCAGCGGCGGGGGCAAAGCCTGCAGGACTCCATCATCCCGAGGCCGGCTTCGATCCTGCGTGCAAGTTCTCCGGTTTTGAACAGACCGACATATCCCGGCACCCATGTTCCCTCGGCCATGCACCCTCTCCTTCACGAGGTCGATGCCTCACGAAAACAATTCAACCCGCAACCTGTCTCTACCCCGTCATTGCCTGCCTGATGGAGTTTAGCACCCGGAAAGCTCGCGATGCACGCCATCTTCTGTGATCGGACCGCCTGGCGCACAGCCCGCAAAAAACAATCCCCCTGAGGGCTGGACCCCCGGGGGGAGCGTTCCGGGACATCGGAGAAGCGGTGCGGCCGGCTAATCCCTGCTTTGCCCGAAGATGCGCAGGAGCATCAGGAAGAGATTGATGAAGTCCAGGTACAGGGAAAGCGCCCCCAGGATCGCCCCCTTCCGCACGACCCCCGCCTCCAGATCCGCCGGCTGAGCGAGCGCCATGTTCTTGAGCTTCTGCGTATCCCAGGCAGTCAGCCCGACAAACACGAAGACTCCGATGTAGCTGATGATGAGACTCATCCCACTGCTGCGGATGAACAGGTTCACGAGGGATGCGATGATGATCCCGATCAGGCCCATCATCAGGAATCCGCCGAAGGAGGTCAGGTCGCGCTTCGTCGTCCACCCGTAAATACTGCACCCCACAAAGGTCCCCGCGCAGATGAAAAAGGTGCTGACGATGGATGTCTGCGTGTAGGCAAGGAAGACAAAGGAGAGAATCACGCCGTTCAACCCGGCGTAAAGCACGAAGAGCGCGGTCGCCGTCCCGGCGCTGAGGCGATTGATCGCACCGCTGATCGCGAACACGAGGCCGAGCTGCGCAACGATGAGGATGATCAGCATGAGCGGGTTCTGGACGAGGGCACCCAGGAGCCCCGGGCTGTTGGCCACGTAATAGGCGACAAAGCCGGTCAGACCGAGGCCCACCGCCATCCAGTTGTAAACGCTGCGCACGAAGCTGTTGACCAGGACACCGGTCCGGGTCTGTGTCGATGCCGCCGTTGCCATGTTTTCAAACCTCCTTTAGACCTGAAGAATGCCATTTTATCGGTGCTGCAGCGCACCGCCGTCGAACCCGTTTTCGAGATCTCGAACCATGCTATATATCATAGGGATTCGAAAAGGTTCGTTCAATACTTTTCGGTTGAACTTTTCGCGGTTTGCGCTTATTGGATAGGGTCATGGACCATAACAACCGCCTCTACATCGCGATGGTTGGACTCCCCGCGAGGGGAAAATCGACCATCGCCACCAAGCTTCGTGAAAATCTTGTCCGGGACGGGATCAAGACGCGCATCTTCAACAACGGCAATCTGCGGCGCCGCTATATCCGGAAAGACACCTCCTATGCGGAATTCTACGATCCGAGGAACCAGGACGGCGTTGCCCTCCGCGAGAAGATCGCCTTTATGAACATGGATATGGCGCGGCGTTACCTCGAAAGCGGCAAAGGGCAGGTGGCTATTCTGGATGCGACCAATGCCAGCGTGAGGCGTCGTAAGACGCTGGTCGAGCGCCTGCAGGGGCACCCGCTCCTCTTCATCGAATGCATCAACAACGACCCGGAGATCCTCGAGGCGAGCATTCTGCGCAAGATCGACCTGAATGAGTTCCAACACCTGTCTGCGGAGGAGGCCGTAGCGAGCTTCAAGAAGCGCATCCAGTATTACCAGAGCATCTATGCCCCCCTATCGGAGGAGCGCAATTTCGTCAAGCTCGACTCCCTCAACAATCGCATCAATGCGGAGCGGATACAGGATCCGATTCCCCACTACGACCGCATCCGCGATTTCCTCGTCACCGACACCGTCAAACACCTCTATGTAATCCGTCATGGTGAGACCACCTTCAATCTCGAAAACAGGATCGGCGGGGATTCGGAGCTGACACAAAAGGGGCGTTGGCAGGCGGAGGCCCTGGCCGCGCACTTCAAGCGAAGGAAGATTCCCATTATCTTTACCAGCAAGCGCATCCGCACGATCCAAACGGCACAGCCGATCCAGGCCCTTCAGCCCTGCTGCACGATCATCCCCCTCTCCGAGTTCGGCGAAATCGACAGCGGCATCTGCGAGTGCATGAGCTATGAAGAGATTCGGCGGGATATGCCGGAGGTCTACCTCGCCCGGCAGGCGGACAAGTATCATTATGTCTACCCGCAAGGCGAAGGATACGCCACCATGAAAGAGCGGATCGACCTCGGGATCAAGAAGGCCCTCTACCTGAGCTGCAACTCCGAAAACATCATGATCATCGGGCATCGCGCCGTCAACCGGATGATCCTCTCCCACTTTCTCTACCGCCGTCAGGAGGACGTCCCCTATATTTACATGCCGCAGGATCGGTACTACCATATCGTCGCGACGCAGGACAGGAAGCTCTTCGAGCTGAGAAAGTACTGATCGGATGGAGCCGCGGGCGGATGCAGCGGCAGGAACTTGCCTTGATCTCTTCCGGGAAGTGAAGGTCTGATGACAGGAGCCGAAAGGATTGCACAGATCGAAGAAGTATGGACTATCTCGAAAATCGGGAAAAAGGCTTGCCAATAAAGGTGGTTAAACGTCAAGAGGAGGACGAGTGATGATGAAAAGGATGCTCTGTGCGCTGCTGGGTCTGTTGCTTTTGCCGTCCCTTTCTCCCGCATTTGAAACGGGCGGAGTCCAATTTCCCCTCGAACTCGAGGCGGGGGATCGAACCCTGGTGTTGAACGGCGCGGGCCTGCGGAAGAAATTCGTGGTCAAGGTCTATGCCTGCGCCCTTTACCTCACCGCGCCCAACAGCTCGGAAAAGGCGATCCTCGAGGCCGACGAGCCTATGGCTATCCGCATGCAGTTCATCCGGGGGGACATCGATCCTGCGACCCTGATCGAAACCTGGAACGAAGGCTTCTCGAAGACCAGCGGGGCGATAATACCCTCTCTCCAGGAAAGGATCGACGCCTTCAATGGCTGTTTTACGGAAAAAACCCGTGAGGGCGACGTATGGGACCTCATCTATCTCCCAAAAGAAGGGGTCCGGGTCATCCTCAACCAACAGGTGAAAACGACCATCGCCGGCGCTGATTTCAAAAAGGCGCTCTTTGGAATCTGGTTGGGCGATTCCCCGCCGAGCCAGGATCTGAAGCGGGGCATGCTGGGAAACCCCTGACGGCTCATGCGTTGAAGAGGGTTTTCTCTGATGCCCGCGCAGCCGGGGACCGCAGGGACCCAGGGTATTTTTCGCCCTGGAGAAGACGCTGCCAGGATTAGGGAGCATTTCCCGCTTGCTTTTTTATAAAAATGCTTTATTAATATAAATCTTTATTTCACTCTACGCAATTGAGCGAGTTCAAAGCTATGCCGAAGACCACCCAGCGAAAAATCCTGATCGTCGACGACAGCCCATTGATTCTGGAAACGCTTGCGGATATGTTCAGAAAGGAGGGCTACACAGTCGCCACCGCCCCGGGCGCTGCCGACGCGCTGGAACTTCTCAGCAAAGAGGCCTATCCTGTCATGTTCATCGACCTCGACATGCCGGAGACAGGCGGACAGGAGCTTTGCAGGCGTATCCGCTCGACTATGCCTGAGCCCAGGATCTTCGCGATCACCGCTTATCCCAGCAAATATGAATTTTCCGAATGCGTCCGAGCAGGTTTTGACGGGTATTTTACCAAACCCTTCAACAAGAAGCTCCTTCTGACGACTGCACGACAGGCCTTCAAAGAATCGACAGCCAAGAGCCGCTGATCCCCTGCCCATCGCTGCTGTTTGTGCCTTTCGAGTAGACGGCCTGATGTGGAGAAAAAGCCCCTCTTCCCGAAACGAAAACGGGTTGCGCTGAGGCGTCGTTTTCCAGATGGATGCCGTCATATGATGCACTCCCCATCGTCCGCCGCGTATTCGGGCACGCATTCCTTGAGTTGAAGCCGGACCCCGCGTCCGTCCTTTGCCTCGGCGAGCCTCGCCATTTCGTCGATCTGCCGGCTGATGTAGTCCCCGAAATCGAACGTCTCTTCGAATCTGGCCCTGTAATCGGAATACAGCACCATGATCTTGTCGTGGGTGGTCTTGACGATCCCTTCCCCCTGGGTGATCAGCTCTTCGTAAAGCTTCTCGCCCTGGCGCAAACCTATAAAGGAGATCGGGATGTCTCTTTCCGGCTCCTTTCCGGAGAGCCGAATGAGATCCCGGGCGATGTCCAGAATCCGCACCGGGACCCCCATGTCCAGGATGAATATCTCGCCGCCCCTTCCCAATGCGCCGGCCTGCAGAACCAATTGACAGGCCTCCGGAATGGTCATGAAAAAGCGGGTGACTTCCGGATGGGTAACCGTAACCGGCCCCCCGCGCGCGATCTGCTCACGGAAAAGAGGCACCACCGAACCGGATGAACCTACGACGTTTCCGAACCGCACCGCCATGAAGCGCGTCCCGCTCTCCCGATAGAGGTGCAGCAACATCTCGCAGACCCGTTTGCTGGCCCCCATGACATTGGTCGGCCGGACAGCCTTGTCTGTCGAGATCATCACAAACTTTTTCACCTGGGCTGCAACCGCGGTCTCCATCAGGATCTTCGAGCCTACGATGTTGTTGCTGACGGCCTCCCAGGGGTTTCGTTCGAGCATTGGCACGTGTTTGTAGGCCGCCGCATGAATGACAACGTCCGGGCGGTATTTTTCGAAGATCTTTTCCATGAGCGTCCGATCCTGGACACGCCCGAGGACCGTCGCATAGTCGAGATAGCCGACCTTGTGTTTCAGCTCCATTTGGATGCTGTACAGGTTGGACTCCGCAGCGTCCACCAGCACCAGCCTTTCGGGGTGGAAGCGGATCAGCTGCCGGCAGATCTCGGAGCCGATCGATCCTCCTGCCCCGCTGATCAGGATCGTCCGATCCTTGAGGTAATTCTGGATAGCGGTCACGTCCAGTTCCACCGGCTGCCGACCCAGCAGATCTTCGTAGCGCACATCACGCAAGGTTTTGATGCTCACACTCCCGTCGATCAACTCTCCGATCCCGGGGAGGGTCTTGGAAAGAACGCCCGCCTCCTTGCAGGATTCCACAATCCTGCGGATCACTTCCCCCTTCACGGAAGACATGGCGATCAGCAATTCTTCCGCCCTTGTTTCAGCGAGCAGACGTTTCAAATCGGAAACAGGCCCCAGAACCGGAACGCCGTGAATCGTCAACCCCTTCTTATAGGGATCGTCATCGACAAAGCCGACGGCCTGGTAAAACATCCTTGGGTTCTCCTTGATCTCGCGGAGGACCTTCTCGCCGAAATTTCCGGCTCCCGCGATCATCAGCCTCTTTTTAGGGGGTGTTTCCCCTGGGACATGCTTAAAGAAGTTCGAATGGATCGCCGCTTTCTTGACAAAATAGATCCGCACCAAGACCCTGATCCCCGCCAGGAAAACCAGCGTCAAGAGGGCATCGATGATAAACACCGAGCGCGGATATCCTTCGAGCCGGTAGGAGAGGCCCACCACGGCCGTCAGGAGAAGGGAGGAGAGTGCAACCCCGTAGAGCAGGCGATACAGATCGCGCAGGCTTGTGTAACGCCACATTCCGCGATACATTCCGCAGAAGAGGAAGCAGGATATCTTGATCGGGAGGACGAGCGGAAGGAGCTGGCTCAGGAGAGGCCATTGGCGCTTCGGTATGGTGAATTCGAATCGAAAATAGAATGCCAGGAAAAGCGTGACGACGACCAGCAGGCTGTCGATTGCCAGCATGATATAGAAGTTTCGCCTCTTGAGGAGATTCAGCATACGCATTTCCGTCGGAATGAGGAACGGAGGGCGTCCACCCCGCTTGCGGCCGCAGCGCCATGCGATCCGCCGCATGCAAAAGTGCCAGCGCGCCCGCTCAACGCGGTTGCCGTTTCATGCAATGCACAGAGCACTGCATGCTTTCAACGCAGCAGATACGCCCACAGAATACCCAGATACTCATGGATCACGTTGTCAGCCTTGGTCAGGTTTTCGCTTGAAGGATAAAGGTCCTCCGGCGACCAACGAGAGCTTCCGGCGGCGCTGTAATCGACAGGCGCAGGGATCGGGTGCATCCCAAGACGTTCGAAGAGGAGCATCGCCCGCGGCATGTGCGCAGCGGAAGTCACCATCAGGAAAGGCTCCTCACCGACGATCGGCAGGATGGCCTCCGCCTCCTCTTCGGTATCGCGCGGCGTGCCGCATACCGTCAAGTCGGCAGCCGGGATTCCAAGTTTCTCGGCCGCCTCGGCCATCGTTGGACCGCTTCCGACTTCACCAAGCCATGTCCCTCCGGAGACGATGAGCCTGCCATCCTCAAGACCGTGATAAAGCCTGATTCCTTCGAGCAGCCGGATCGCGCTGACAGGCCTCAGACGCGCCGTTGCGGGGAGGTTGTCCGCCTCGATGCTCCCCCCGCCGAGTACCGCAACATAACCGACTTTGTGTGCCGGATCAAGTTCCATGACCGGCATGTGTCGCTGTTCCAGGCATCGGGCGAGAAAGTCCGGCACGGGTGAATAAGCAAAGATCAGAAGCCAAAAGGTGCCGATCGACACCAGCAAGCGCCCTGCCTTGCGCCGTCTCGCCGTCCACAGGAGCACCAACCCCAAAACCAGAAAAACGGTCGAAACAGATAGCGGCAGGAACAACGGCGACACCGCTTTTTTCCAGAAAAAGAGCATCGAGCATCACCTCCAGCTTCTATTTGGGCTTGGTGAGGAACCGGCTGCGCCGCGGGGAAGCGAAGCGTTCAAGAAACGGACTATTAGCGGGCATTCCGGCGAATGTCAAGGAGGAACATGCATGGATTGCATGCGTGGCGTTATCGGTGTATCATGGATGCAACGGGGGGAGGTATCGGATTATCCTAATCATGGCCAATGAATAAACACCCTGTTCTTTCGAGAGGTAACCCATGGAATTGAAAGAAATCAAGAAGGTGCTTTCCGGCGTCTGCGTGGCGACCCTCATATCCGGCGCGGGGCTGGTCTTTGCCGGATCCTCGAGCGGCTGAGGGGGCGCCAAAAGCGGTGCAGGCAGCACCCAACCACCTGGAAAGGCGGCCGGTTCCTCGGGGTGAAGCGGGCAGCAAAGCGGCGCTGGAAGCGCCACGCAAGCCCAACCCGGTGAATCCGATCAAAATGCAACCCAACCTGCCGGAGAAACGACGCAACCACAGAAGCAACCCGGCCAAAGCGGCTGAGGCGGCAGCAAGAAGTAGTGCGGTCCGCACTGCGAGGCTTTTGTTTGTAAGGTTTTTTGTGATCCTCCCCCCGTCCCACGCACATGAAACACGCGACGCCGAGGTTCGGTGAAAGGCCCGGGATGTTTTCGGAGCGCTTCTGCCTGAGACGGGCGTTCGGTGTTTTTTTAAGCGGAACGGTTGAAACGGCGGCCTCAGACAAGGCCTGACTCGATAGCCATCGAGTTTTCGACCTCCTTCCGTCAGTGAGGCTGGTGGGAAATTCCGCCGCCATTGCTACACGCCAACTGGCGTCAGGCTGACGAAGCCGGGCCGCAAAGCGGCCTCGAGGCCGCCCTTCGATGATATCGGATGAACCCGGTGAAACCAGGATGAACAGCGAAGCGGAACAACCCTTTCGGACACAGTATCCTTATTGCCGGCGATTGGTCGGCGAGTCCCGCTGGCGTCAATTCGAGGGATCTTGCCAGAGTCCGCCCGGCTCGGAAAGTTTTTACCGAACTCTGCGGGATACGTTCGCAGAAAGCCCCTTTATCGGGGACCTTGCACGGCTCGAAGGAGCAATCGAAGCGGCGGCTTCGATTCAGCTTCCGGCGCGCGGCTCATTCGAGCGGATCGCCGTCAATCCCACGTTGAGTGTCCTCGATCTCGGCTGGAGGCATCTCCCATCCCTCATGAACGATCCTGATGGAGCTCCCGAACCGCAAAAGGGGCGGGAGTTCGTGCTTGCCTATCGCCACCCCGAAAGCGGCAATGTCATTTCCCGAGCAGCGGGCAATGACGATCTCCTCGCTTTGAAATTGCTCGCCGATGAAATCCCCCGCAAACAGGCGGCGGAAGAGGCCGGCATCCCGCCGGCGGCCCTGGATCAGGCGGTCGACCGAGCGGTTGGGACCGGGCTGCTGATCGCCCCGCCTTCCGCGATCAGGCGGAGCGAAACGCTGTTTTCGATTCCCGAGGGGTTTGAAGAGCGTTTCCTGAGGGCCGACGTGTTCACGCTTCAGTGGCACATTACCCAGGCCTGCGACCTCCATTGCAAGCACTGTTACGACCGCTCGGCAAGAACCTCCCTCCCTTATGAAACGGCGCTCAGCGTCCTGGAGGGGTTCTACGCCTTCTGCGAAGCAAAGCACGTCCGTGGTCAGATCTCCTTTACGGGCGGAAACCCCCTCCTCCACCCTCGCTTCCTCGAACTCTACCGGAGGGCGTCCGATCTGGGCTTCGCCCTGGCCGTCCTCGGGAACCCGGCTTCGCGCGAAGACATCGAGGCGATTGTCGAAATCGAAATGCCCGTCTACTACCAGGTGAGCCTCGAGGGCTTGAGGGAGCACAATGATGCGGTCCGGCAGGCGGGTCATTTCGACCGCACCCTCTCCTTCCTGGATCTCCTGCGGGAGTTCCGCATCTACTCGATGGTCATGCTCACCCTTACCGACGCGAACATCGATCAAGTGCTGCCGTTGGCGGATCTCCTGCAGAGGCGGACCGACCTGTTCACCTTCAACCGGCTTTCACTCGTGGGGGAAGGGGTGCACTTGCGGCTGCCTTCGCAGGAGGCCTACCGAAGGTTTTGTGAGGGCTATCTCGAGGCGGCGACGAGAAACCCTGTCATCGGCTTGAAGGACAACCTTCTGAACCGTCTGCTGTACAAAAGAGGAAGCGGGATTTTCGGTGGGTGTGCCGGCTATGGTTGCGGAGCGGCATTCAACTTCATGACGGTCCTTCCGGATGGAGAGGTCCACGCGTGCCGCAAATTTCCCTCCCCGATAGGGAATGTCCTGACGTCAAGCATCCTCGAAATCTATGACAGCAAGGCGGCCGGCCTATACCGTGCAGGCTCCGAGGCCTGCGCGTCCTGCGCGATACGTCCCGTGTGCGGGGGGTGCCTGGCGGTCGCTTACAGCTCCGGGATCGACATCTTTCGGGAGCGTGATCCATTCTGCCCGGGGCCCCTCTAGACGATCCTTTCCGATCCCCTCCCGGATGCCGCCGCTCTGCGGAGCCTCATTCGGTGCAACGTTCGCCTCATCTCAGCTGAATCACTCGTTCAAGGATGTTCCTTTTTCTTCGTTAAACAGCAAACCCCTCGTCTCGGCACACCCTGAGTCTTTCAGGAGAATCCCCTCTGTCTTTGAAGGCGGCAGTCGATCGACCTCGGCCTTAGCCGATGCGGTTTCGTTTAAGGCAGGTAGTTGAACTTCGCGCCTTTTCTGGAATCCTTCGCGACTTCCGAGGATTTTTCGTCGGCCGGCTCATCCGGGTCATCCGCCGGGGTCAGGTAGCAGAGTGCGCTCCCGGTCCTGCCATCGGCGATGAGCCGCGCGCTCAGCCCGGCTGCCGCGGAAGGCACATGGATCACCTTGATGACCCCTTCGAACCCTTCGGCCTCGGGAAGCAGATGGAGCAGATCGTTTTGAGCGCGGTCGAAGAAGCTCCGGTTGAAGGCCGTTTCCGATTCATCGGGATAGAGCGGCAGATAGATGATGCGCGATTCCACCAGATCGAGGAAGAAGTGAGTTCCGTAGGAGACATCCGGTACATGCCCGTGCTCCTCCCGGGCCATCTCGACGAGGATCGCCGCATTGTTGATGTCCGAATAGGTGGCGTTCACTCCGAGGTTGATGTTCGAACTCCCCCAGCGGCCGGGGCCCATCATCATGATCCGGTGGGCGGTGAACTCCGGGTGGCGGTTCAGCCGCCCGACCATCCGTCCGACCACGCGTTTGGCCTCGAGCGGGGTTTGCCTGGCATAGACCTGGGGATCGATGTAGACGATGTAGCGGATATCGCGGACCACACCGCCAGAGATCGTACGGTTCGCCCTGAAGAGAATCCGTTCAGGCGCGATGTCGACCGGGATCCTGGCCGAAGCCGCCGCGCCGGGCAGGCGCATGGGCCTGCACTGCAACAGGTTGACCTTGATCTCGCCGTCGGGCGCCACGAAGGCCGTAAATTCCGTGTCCACGGTATAGCCGTAGGCTGCTTCCAATTTGGCCAGGAGATCCCTCATGATGGGGACGAAGCGCGTGCGGGCGATCAGACGGTCGAAGGTGAGCACGGGCCGCTCCAGATCGGAAAGGCTGTTCCCCTCAACCTCTTTCAGGAAGCCTTCCTTCATGTCGGATGCGAAAAAGCAAAAGGACGGGAAGCCGTCCGCGCCCACGACCTCAGGCATGGGAAGGCTCCTCAGACGGTTTTCAGCGATGTCCAGGACGTCCATCCGATGCTGTGAATAAACCGCCAGCTTGTGAGGCGCCTCCGGGCGCAGCTTCGGGTGGCTCACCGCGATCAGACGTGTGTAATCCCCCCCGAGCCGATTGACCGCGCGGGTCCCGAGGCCAAGAACCAGGCGGATCATCCCCTGCTCCGGGTCGATGCGGTCCGTCCACCGGTACAGGTTGTGGGAAAAGGCGACCCCGGCGAGCGGAGGGAAAAAATAGCGTCGATGACGCATCCCGGATACGCGCTGGATCAGGATCGCCATCTGCTCGTCGGACTCCCCGAGCCCCCTCTGCCGCCTGTAGGCGAGGGCGTCGGGATTCACCGCACTCGCATAAACGAGCTTGATCGCCTCGAGGAAGGCCTCCATGCGGTCCTCGGGGCTGCCCTGGTTGACGCAGAATTCGCTGCGGTATTTTCCCGCGAAGGCGTTCCCGAAGCCGTCCTCCAGGAGGCTGCTGGAGCGCACAATGATCGGCGCCTGTCCGAAGTAGTCCAGCAAGTCCTTGAATTGTTCCATGATCTCGGCCGGGAACCCTCCCGCCCTGAAACGGTCCTCCACCGCCTCGAACTCCTCGGGCAGGATCCGGGAGTTGCGGGTGAGCCGTAGACGCAGTCTGAAGAGACCATTGTTGACGAGAAAGGTGAAAAAGACATCGGATCCAACAAAGAAGGAGTCGTGTTCCTCCAGGACATCCGAAAAATCGACCGGTCCGGGGTCCGACAGCAGGATGCGGCGCGCCAGGAGCATCCCGGCTGCCTTTCCGCCGATCCGCCCCGAACCGATCAGGCGGTTGCGGATGGCCAGCAGATCGTGGATCGTCAGATAGCGCTCCGCCAGCCGCCGGAACTCGGGATAGGGTCCGATCAGCATCTGGGCCAGTTCCATCTTGAGCGCCTGGACCTCCACCGTGCCTTCGAGGCGCTCGAGCTCCTCGGGATCGTACTGGGAGAGCTTCCGATAGACGCTGTGCCACGGGGCGATGGAGTCCGCCTTGATCTTGAGGGGCGATTTGCTGGCCGAGATCAGGATGCTTGAAGCATCTCCACTCCGGAAGACCGGGGTGAGCGTCTCTCCCGTGAAGATATGCGGCAGGAACATCTCGGAGGAATAGCGGTCGAACACCTTGATGGGGTGGATGTAGAGGTCGTTCTGAACGTGGTAGAGGTCGATGACGACCTGGGAGGTGTCGCGGATTCGCGCGACGGCGCTGTGCGAATGCTGCCCGCGCTTCAGGGCGAAATAGGCCACCGTGTCCAGTTCGTGGAGATAAGGGCAGGTGACCTGAAAGAAGTTCGCCAGGAGTTCGTCGGTCGCCCACTCGCCCACGAGCAGGGAGAGGTTGTCGAAGACGTAGAAGACGCCGACCCCCTGCTCCTCGATGACTTTGTTCACCTGAGCGCTGAACAGATCGAAGCCTGGGCGTGGATCGACCTCGATCGTCTGGAGCCCCGGCTTCTCCGGGATGATCCTCTGGTGCGGGGCGAAGCGCAGATACACCACTTTGCGTCCATCGTGCAGGGCCTGTTGCACGAAGGGGCAGGCCACCTTGAGGTAGTTCTCGAGCCGATCCACCTGGAAGACGACGTTGTCCCCCAGGCGCAGTCCGCCGAGCACCTGGTTCAATGCCGGGATGCCGCTGTCAACCGTCTTGGTCTGCAACATGGAGGCCTCGTCCGCAAATGCTGTGCCGCTCCGAGACCCCGGCCGCCGCCGCAGGACCCGCCACGAAGGCGGCGGGTCACTGAACGGCGGCCGGGCCTTACCGAACAGGTGCGCCTGTTAGACCCACCCGCGCACTTTCATGGCTTCCACCACCCGGGCAACCGCCACGGCGTAGGCCGCCTTGCGCATGTTGATACCGTGCTTCTGGCTCATCTCCGCCACCTCGTGGTAGGCGCGTGTCATCCGTTTGTCGAGCCTCTCGTGGACCTCTTTTTCGTCCCAGTAATACATGGAGGCGTTCTGCACCATCTCGAAATAGGAAACGGTGACGCCGCCGGCATTGCAGAGGAAGTCCGGGATGACGTGCACGCCCTTTTCGTAGAGGATCTCGTCGGCCTCGGGCGTTGTCGGACCGTTGGCGAGTTCCATCACGATCTTCGCCCTCACACGGCCGGCGTTCCGCTGGGTCAGCGTGCCCTCGAGGGCCGCGAGTACGAGCACGTCCACATCCATTTCCAGCAGTTCATCACTGGTGATGCACTCGCCGCCCGCGCACTCCAACACGGTGGAGGTGGCCTGTTTATGCTGGTTCACCGCCAAGGCCGAAAAACCGCCCAGGCAGCAGACCGCCCCGCGAGAATCGCAGACCGCCACGATCTTCGAACCGAACAGGGATTCGGCCAGAGAAGCGGCGAAGCTGCCCGCGTTTCCGAACCCCTGGACCGCGATGGTCGCCTTTCCCAAATCGAGGCCGATTTTCTTCGCGGCCTCGCGCAGGGTGTACAGACCGCCCCGCGCCGTCGCGTCGCCGCGCCCCGGGGAGCCGCCGATCACCAGGGGCTTGCCGGTCATGACCCCGAACTGATTCTTTCCTACGATGGAGGAATACTCGTCCACCATCCAGGCCATCACCTGCGGATTGGTGTAGACGTCCGGCGCAGGCACATCCTTGTCAGGGCCGATGAAGGACGCAATGGCCTTGATGTAGCCTCGGCTCACCCTTTCCAACTCCTGCTGCGAGAGCTCCTTGGGGTTGCAGATCACGCCGCCCTTCCCGCCTCCGAGCGGAAGGTCGAGCAGGGCGCACTTCCACGTCATCCAGGCGGCGAGGGCCCTCACCGTGTCGATGGTCTCATCGGGATGGAAGCGGATGCCGCCTTTTGTCGGCCCTTTCGCATCGTTGTACTGGACGCGGTAGCCCTTGAATAACCGGGTGGTGCCGTCATCCATGTGAACCGGAAAGGTCACATGAAACTCCCGCATCGGATGCAGAAGTCCCTGACGAGTGCTCTCGTCCAGTTTGAGGATGTCGGCGCAAGCGTTGATCTGCCGCTGTGCAATCTCGAAAGGATTGTCTAGGTTGCCGGTGGACATGGTTTCAATACCTCCTGAAAGATTTAGAGTGAACCTTTTTCCGTAAGACGTTTGGCGTGGTCGAGGTGGTGTTTTAAAATCCACATTTTCTCGAGGAACTCGGGCCATCCGCAGGCGGGGGTGAATCCCTCCCGAGCACTCGGATGCACGACCACGTTCTCGACCACATTTCCCTGGAACTCCTGCCAGATGTCACCCCAGCTGTCCTGGGCGCCCTGGATCAGGGACCCCATGACGTTTCTGAAATGGCGCTGCCTTTCCTCCGGCGAAAGCTCCCGGTGCGCCGCTCCCTGTTCTGTACGTGCGCTTCTGACCAGCCTCAGCTGTTTTTCCATCGCTCCGCCTCCCTTCCGTCTTTCTCCCTGCCGATATCTCCCTCGCAGAGACGTTTCGCATAGTCGATCTTCACACCCAGGACATGCAGCTTTTCAAGGAGTTCGACCTTTTCGCCGGCGAGCCGAAGAGGCTCGGAGCCTTCGGCATCGTCCAGAATCTCCATGCAGCTGCGGGGATCTTCCAGCGCGAGCCAGATCTCCTTCCAGAGGCCGATCGCCTCGGCAAGCACGCTTGCAGCTACGCCCCTGAAGTGTCGGAGCCTTGCATTGGTGCGCTCGATCTCCCGCCTCTTGGCGGCGTCATCTTGCGTTTCCCCTTCGCGCGCCCGGGCTTTGGCGGTTTCGTTCATCGTGACCACCCTCTCAAGCAGGTTCCGGTTCCATGGCGTGACGCGCTGTTTCCGGCTCATCACCGGTGCGCCTCCGCTGCCCTGAGTCGTTTTCCGACAGGTAGTTGATTTGGTCGATAATCCTAGAAGCAATAGATGTGCCAAGAGATAAGAAAGAAATGCGAATAACTCTTTCATTTTAAAAATGAATAACTTATAGTATATATTTAATGTGTCGGTATAAATAGGCATGACCCTTGACCTGCGCAGCCTCTGCACAGCCCTGTTCAAAAACGTGTCTTGGCTCTGCAGAGTCCTTGCTTGTTCTCAGGTGAAGGCAGAAGCGCGCGAATTTTCCAGGTCGCAGGGAGCGAGAGGACGGCGGGGATGGTTCGAACTGCGGATGGAAGGAGCCTCGGCTTGAAGGCCGCTCAGTCCGAGGGGGAGCCTGTGATGCCGAATTTTTTCATCCGAAGCCGGAGGGTGTTTCGACTGATGCCAAGCATCCGTGCGGCCTTGACCTGATTCTGACCACAGTGCCCGAGCACCCGGATGATGCAGCCGCGCTCGAGGATCTCGAGCATGTCGCCGCTCCCGGTTTCTTCCACCGCCCGAAGAAGATCCGGGAAGAGTTCATCCATCTTCCGTTCGATGCGCTCGAACACGGAGCCGCGCTCTTCGCCGGGGGATGCAGCGGTGCTGTCACGGGCAAGTTGTATGTGCTCAGGAAGGATCATATCCCCCTGCGAGAGCAAGACCGCCCTGCGGATGCAGTTCTCGAGTTCCCGTACGTTGCCCGGCCACGGATAGGCTTGAAGCCTTTCGAGCACTGCTTCGTCGACATAGCGGATGGGGGCGTCGTATTCCTCGCTGAAGCGGGCGATGAAGTGCCTGACGAGCGCGGGGATGTCCTCCTGGCGCTCCCTGAGCGGGGGAAGCTCGATGGAAATGATCTTCAGCCGCCAGTAAAGGTCTTCCCTGAAACGCCCCTCCTCCACTTCCCGCTCCAGGTTCTTGTTGGTGGCGGCGATGATCCTCACGTTTGCCTTGAGGGTTTCGGTGCCGCCCAGACGTTCGAATTCGCCGTATTGGAGGACACGCAGGACCTTCGCCTGCGTACCCAGCGGCATATCCCCGATCTCGTCGAAGAAGAGGGTTCCGCCGTCGCAGCGCTCGAACTTCCCCAGGTGGACCCGCTCGGCCCCGGTAAACGCGCCCCGTTCATGCCCGAAGAGCTCGCTTTCGAAGAGGGTCTCAGGGATGGCGGCGCAGTTGACCGCCAGAAAAGGCTTGTCTTTGCGGTGGCTGTGATGATAGATCGCGCGGGCTACCAGCTCCTTGCCGGTGCCCGATTCGCCGGTGATGAGAACGATGACGTCCTTGCCGGCAACCTGCCCGATCAGTTTGTAGACGGCTTGCATCCGCTTGTGGCTGCCGATGATCCGAGCCGCCCCCCGCCCCTGCTCCGCCGGCTTCAGTCCCGCATCCGGGTAGCTGACCACCTCCTTCATGAGGTGATTCACCGTCAGGGCGTCCGCCACCAGCCGCTTGAGTTCTTCCCGCTCGAAAGGCTTCGGGAGGTAATCGTAGGCGCCGCGCTTCATGGCCTCGATGGCCGTGTCCGTGGTGCCGTAGGCCGTCATGATGATCACCGGGGTTTTGACCTGCAGCCGGCGCAGCTCGCGCAGGGTGTCGAGGCCGTTCATTCCGGACATCTTGTAGTCGAGCAGGATCAGATCGAAGCTTTCCCTCCCCGCGACCTCGAGGGCCTGCTCCCCGCGGGTGCAGGATTCCACCGTATAACCCTCCCTCGAAAGGAACCGGCGCAGGAAATGCACCAGGCCTTCATCGTCATCGACGATCAGCACCTTTTCCATCGCTCTCCTTCTTGCCAGTCAGTGGAATGGGAATGAAGACGGAAAAAACGGTCCCGATCCCCTCCCGTGATCGCACCTTGATCATGCCGCCGTGCCGCTGAAGCGTTGTGAATGCGATGGAGAGGCCCAAACCGGTTCCTGTGGCCTTGGTGGTGAAAAAGGGATCGAAGAGCCGCGGGAGATTCTCGGCATCGATACCGGGCCCGGTGTCTTCGACATCGATGCGGACAAAGCCTGGGCCGGCTTCAGCCGGCCCGTCCTTTCCGGTTTCGGTTCCGGCCCGGATCCGGAGTTCCCCCCCGGCGTTCACTGCCTCGAGGGCGTTGATCATCAGATTGACGAACACCTCCTCGAGCTGCTTCCGGTCCCCCCGCAAGCGCGGAAGATCGTCCGGAATCTCAGACGCGACCAATGTCTCCTGCTGTCTTGCGCGGGGGCCCGCCACCAGCAGCGCGTCTTCGATCAGTTCAGCCGGGTCGATGTCGGCCAGGATCGGGGCCTGTGGTCGGGCGAAATCGAGGAAGCGGTTGATTGTGGCCTCCATCCGGCGGATCTGCGTCATGGCCACCTGGTAGTCTTCCTCGACCTCCGGGGAGATCTCGATGTCCTCTTCAATGGATTCCAGGTATAACTTGAGGGACGTCAGCGGCGTGCGGATCTCGTGGGCGACGCCTGCAGCCAGCCGGCCGAGCGCCGCCAATTGCTGCGAGCGGGCGGCCGCCTCCTGCGTCCGTTTCAGCTCGACGCCGGTTTCCTTCAACTCGGCCTCTCGCAGCACGACCTGCGCCTCGAGGTTCTGCTGGCGGTCCCTCAACTGTTCGGCCATCTCGGCAAAAGCAGCGTACAACAGGCCGATCTCGTCCTTCCGCTCGCTTCGGATGTCGCTGCGCTGATAGTTGCCGGCGGCGAGGCTCCGGGCGGCGCCGCTCAGTTTGCGGATCGGCGTCGCGACGGTGCGGGACAGAAGCCAGGCGGAAAGGAGCGCCGCCAGGGTTGAAAAAGCGGTCACCAGCAGGATGTAGCGCCCCATGACATCAGCGCTGCGAAAGGCCTCGTCCCGATCCTGCTCGACGACCAGCGCCCAGTCGGTGCCTTCGACCTTGGCCGAGGCCCCGATGACCTCGATCCCGCGGTAGTCCACGTAGGTGATCCGTTTTCTTCGCTCGCTGAAGATGTTTCTGAAGCTCTCGGACTGGGCGATGTTTTCCGTGAGGATCCTTCGCGGCTCTTTGTGGGCGAGAAACATCCCCTCGCGGTTGACCAGGTAGCACTCCCCTGTCTCACCAAGGGAGATGGACAGGACCGCGGAAAGGATGGCGCCGGTTCCGACCGTGGCGCAGACGATGCGCTCCACCTTGTCAGGGTCGTTTCCCAGCGGCGCGGCAATGTGGAAGAAGGATTGGGGCACCTCCGGGTCGAACCGGATATCGGACATGTACAGACGGCCCCGTCGCGCTTCTTCGAACCAGGCCCCCAACTCCGGGAGGGGCGGCCCACCCGGCGTGGCATAAATGAGCCCGCCGTCTCCCCCGACGACCGCAATCCCGCTGTAGACCCGGTAGTTCTCCTTCACCAGCCGGAGATAGGCCCCCATTGCTTCCAGATCTGCAGAAGAGAGGATCGAGGAGCCCGCCAGGACGGCGATATCCGCCTTTCTCTCCGAGATCCAGCGCTCGAGTAGCGCTTCCTTGTCCCGCGCGAGCTGTTCGACCTGGTTGCCGGCCATCTTGAGGATGACCTCCTCCGCCGTCCGCATCGAAAAAAGCCCCACCGCGCAAAGCGGTACGAGCGCGAACAGCGAAAAGAGGATCATCAATTTACTCTGGATCTTCCTGAACAGCCCTTCTTCCCCCCTAAAGTTTTAAGAATCCACTGTACCCCAGCTGTTGAAAAAGCTCCCTCTGCTGCGTTACATCCATCCGGTGTTTCTGCGACGCACTTCTACGGGCACGCATTCCACGGGATTTTGCAAGCCTTGCATCCGGCCTTTTTCAACAGCCTGCCGAGGTCACTCTGCCGCGCTCTTCCGCTCGTTGCTTCCGGGGCTCATGCGCTTCAATTCCTGGAGAAGCTCCTGAAGCCTGCCGACGACCTCCTGCAGCCCTTCCTGGATTCGTTCGAGCCCTTCGAAGCCCGGCCCCGATGGCGCACCCGCATCGATCAGCGCCTGGTCCTCCTCGAGCATGGGGGCTATGGCCGGCCCCTCGCCCACCAGGGCCTGGATGGAGGCGTCCATCGTCTTGTGCATCACCACCTGCCGGCTATCCGCGAGGATGATCCGGCGCAGTTCCGGAAAATCGAGTGTTTCCGGTTTCAGGAAGACCGGCTCGGCGTAGAGGACGGCGTCTCCGACCGGGATCACCAGCAGGATGCCGCGGAAGATCTCGGAGCCCACCTGGCCCCATAGCGTGAATTGCTCCGAGATCACGGCGTCGTTGTCGATACGCGCCTCGACCTGATTCGGACCGTCCACATGCCTGCCCGTCGGAAAGCGGAATAAAAGCATCTCCCCGTATCGATCCCCGTCGCTCCGGGCCGCGATCCATCCGACCAGGTTGTGCCGGTTGGACGGGGTAAAAGGCTGGATCAGCAAAAACTCTTCCTGCGCCTCCCCCGGCAGGCGGCCGACGATGTAGTACGGCTTGAGGGCCTGTGCTTCGCCGAAAGAGGATTGGACGGGGATGGACCATTGATCCTCCTTGTTGTAGAAGACAACGGCGTCCTCCATGTGATATTGGAGGAGCATCTCCGTTTGGACGGTAAACAGGTCGAGCGGGTAGCGTGTGTGGGCCCGCAGGAAGTCCGGCATCTCTGTGATCGGCTTGAAGAAATTCGGAAAAATCGCTTGATACGCGCGAATCAGGGGGTCGGCCGGATCGCAGACATAATAATCGATCGAGCCGTGGTAGGCGTCCACGACGGCCTTGACGCTGTTCCGCAGGTAGTTGAAACGCCTTTCCCAGGGTGTCGCGTAAGGGTAGCGCTGCGTGTAGGTGTAGGCATCCTGGATCCAGAAGAGACGGCCGTCGGCCACGACGCTGTATGCCTCCCGGTCACGCAGGAGAAACGGCGTCACACTCGTGAACCGCTCCTGGACGGTCCGCCGGTATTGTATCAGGCTCTCGGGCTGGATCTCACCCGATATCAGGATGTTCAGATCGGCGAACTTCAGGGCGTAAACCAGGCGCCGAAAAAAGGAGTTGAGCGCAACGCCGCCCTCGCCGCCGTAACGGGTGTAGACCGGGCCGTCCGGGCCGGGATAGTTGAACTCCTGCATCTTGCTGCGCACGATCAGAAAATCCAGGCTTTTCAAGCCGAAGTAGATCTCGGGCCGGTTGAGCTGAATCTCACCGGCAGGCGGTACGTTCTTGATCAGAAAACTCGGCCGGCCGCCCGCTGCCACCTCCGTCACCGGGCTGACAGCCACCCCGTAGCCGTGGGTGAACTGGAGATGTCGGTTCACCCACCGCTGCGCCTCCTCCGGAAGCTTTTCCGCCGAAAGCTCCCGGGTGGCCAGCATAACCTGGCGCAGGGTGTCCTCTACGATGTAACGGTCCGTGTGCACCGCCAGGAAATCGTAATAGAGCCGGAAGAACTGGATCTGGTTGTAGCTCTGGAGCAGAGGCCCCTCGTCCCACAAGCGGACATTGCTGATCGTACCCTGGTTCGCAGCGACGGTGGCTGCGTCGATTTCCCCTCGGGCAGGGTGGCTGCGTGTCTCGATCTCTGACAGCCCATAGGCCTTCCGCGTGTGGGCGATATTGTGCGCGAGGAAAGGCCTTTCGCGGGCCAGTTCGCTCGGCTCGACCTGCAGGCGCTGGACAAGCATGGGGATCAGGCTGCCTGCCACGAGGTTCAGGGCCACCCACGCACCGATGATATACAGGAAGACCATGTTGCGCCTGAATAAGAAAGAGGCCACAAGCAGGGCGGCCGCACAGAGGATCGCAACCACCGCGAGAAAGCCTAGCGCCGGAAGGGTCACATGACTGTCGGTGTAGCCCACTCCGTAAACGGCGCCCGTTTGTGAATAAAGCAGTTCGTAGCGCCCCAGCCAGTGCCCCGCCGCGATGAGCAGGAAAAGCAGCGCCCCCAGGACGGCCAGATGCCGTTTGACCCGCCCTTGGAGTACGAAGCGCTCACCCCGCAGCGGGGCCGCCACGTAGTAAAAGGCCGCGCACACCAGGAGCGTCGCTGCGACGAGGGTCACGCACCATGAGCGGACGAAGGCGAGGGCCGGAAGCGTAAAAATAAAGAACGACAGATCCTTTTGAAAGATGGGGTCGATTTCATTGAACGGCTGCCCGTTCATGAAAAGCAGCATCGTCTCCCATCTCGAAGCAGGCCGGGCACCTAGAAGCAGAGCGCCCAGGATGACGATCACGATCGTGCTCAGCATCAAGAGTTTGCGTGCGGAGCCCTGGACCGCCGGCGGGAGCTTGGCGCCGGGGAGGGCCGACAGACCCCCCATGAGGCGATAGGCCAGGAAAAGATTCACGGCGGCGAAGGCGGCGAAGATCATCGAGCCCGCCGCAAAAAGGAAGACTCGCGAAGAGAGGACCTTCATCAGCACCGCCCGATAACCGAGATCCTCGAACCACAGAAGATCGGTGTAGAAGGAAAGCCCCCAGGCAAGCGCCCGCACAAGGAAAATAGCCCCGAGCAGCAGCAGGATCCAGCGGAGTGTACGCCTGAATTTTGCGAAATCCAGGTCCTCGATCCGGATCTGGGGCATTTCCCCTCCGGGGTTCTCGGGTCCGAAAAAATTCTTCATGCGTCACCTTATGGGATGAGGGTTCATTCAATATCGATTTTCCCGGGCAGAAGGCTGTTCCGCAAGACCTTCGCATAACCGGAGAGAAGAGTCAACCGCGGAGCGAACGGGGCCTCCGTTCCCGAAAGCCTGTCGATCCTCCGCACTTCGATCGCGATCGGGCGCCGGAACATGCTTCCATCGCGATGATGCCCGAGCGGCTTCGCTTCGCGAGTGTGCCGCTCTTTTGCCAAGCCGCTCAGGCGGAGCATCCACCCGGCCCCCCTGAGTGTGCTGATCTTTCCTCCTACTGGGGTGCAGATCCCCAGAGGTGTGGCCTATTCTCCGAAGATGTCGATCGTTTTTACAGCCTGATCTTCCGCCGATGCGAAACAGGCTTTCACGGCGCGCGGGCAAAGACGTGTTGACCGGGAGAAGAACCGCGGGTAAAGTCAAAAAATAAAGATTGTCTGATAACCGACCCGCTGGCAACAGCAAGAAAGGGGTGCACCCATGGAAAACACGAAAGTGAAGGATCTGATGCGACCCATCCAGGATTTTCCGCGCATCTCGAGCCAGACCACGCTCATGGAAGCGGTCGACGCACTCGAGAAGGCGGATGAGGAGTTCAAGGCCGGGAAGGCCCCTCAAAGGATTCTGCTGATCTATGACAAAACGGGGAAGATCATCGGAAAGATGTCCCCCATGGATGTGGTACAGGGATTGGAGCCGAATTACGAGAGGATCGATCGATTGAAGGACATGCCCCGCTTCGGCTTGACCGAAACCATGCTGGAAGGCATGAAGCAGGAACTCCGCCTGTGGGTGAAACCCTTGTCGGAGTTGTGCAAGAAGGCCTACGAGGTGAAGATCGAAAACTTCATCAAACTTCCAACCCCCGACCACATGGTGAAGGCCGACGACCCGATGGACACGGCGTTTCACCTCTTCGTCGTCGGCCGGCACGACTCGCTCTTCGTCAAAGACGGCAATGAGATCGTGGGCTTGATCCGCTTTTCCGACGTTTACCGCAAAATCAAAGAGACGATGCGGGCCTGCCCTGCGCCGGCGTGAGATCACAGGCGGCATGCACCAGACCGGCGCGGCCGCTCGCCAAAGGATTGCGGATCTCTCGTGTTCTAAGGGCGGCATGCCTCTCCCAATCTGGCTTGTACCGGGCGCTGCTTTCCGCTGTGCAGCGGTGGGCAGCGTCCCACCAGATGTTTGACGGATGGACCAAAGGTTCAGGCATCGCGCCGTCTGTCTTTTCACCCGATCAGGCGGAGAAAGAGGCCCTCGTCGAGGCTCTGCGGGCCTCCCGGGGCAATTAATCGGCCGCGGCCCGGCTCTTGAACATCAGCCGGGTGACGGTCTGGAATCGCATGCGGAAGTCCGGAATCGAAAAGGGCCGGTTCCGCACGCCCGGCGCCTGAGACAAGATCGAGAAGTCCGTTGAGCGTCCGAAAACACACCCTTCCAGGCGGCCCCGGCTCTCGTGGAGTCATTTCAAGCGATAGGGTCGAGGGGGATCGGTGTTAAAAATAGCCGGGTCGTTGATCATCAATAAAAGGGCATCTTGTCCCAGAATTCCTTGTCGCCTTTCTGCCAGTCCTTGCCGAACCGTTTTTCGCAGAAATCGCCCATCTTTTCGAACCAGCGCGACCAGGGATGCCTGCCCTTTTCCTTCGCCTCGAGGATGTCTTCCAGAAACTCCGTGATATGGAGCATCTTGTCCTTGGGTACGTAAGAGGCCGCCCCGCCCTTGAAGGACTTCTTGATGTCGCCGGGGCTGATCGCCCGGGCCGTCAGCATGACCGCCGTGACGCCGCGCTTGTTGGCGAGTTCGAGGAGATCGTATCCGGCGACCCCCATGATGTCCAGGACCGCAATGTCAAACGGCTGCGACTCGAGCAGATCCCGCGCCTCCTCGAAACTGGTCGCCTTGCTCAATTCGCACATCGGCAGGAGGTCGGCCAGGCTCTCCAGCACGTCCGGTTCATCATCCACGAGGAGGATCCTTTTCCCCTCCAGCCTAGAATTTCCGCTCATGACCAACCCCTTCCCCGTTGCCGTGATGGACGGCATCTCTCTTCAAAACAGGCGTGTTTAGAACCTATTCCAACCAAGTCCGCATCCCGCGCCCCCAATCTCGAGCCGGATGCCCGCCGCTGTGTGAATGGCCGGCAAAGATTCAAAACGCTCGATCAGCCTGTGCGCAAAAAGTCCGCTTGACCTTGGTCCACTGGAGTATCTTCGCTTGCGGCCCATGCAGCTTCGCACCCGCTGCACAAAAAAACCGTTCGAGCTACCCTCCTCCAGTGAAGGCGGCGGAATCCGCCGGCGCCGGCCGAATCGCCTCTCAGTACATCAGCTGTGGCAAGATCATGATGATCTGCGGAAAAATGGTCATGATGATGATGGCCGCAATAATCGCGAAGAGAAACGGGACCGTCCCCTTGAAGATCGACTCCAGTTTGATCTTTCCGACGACGCTCTGCGCCACCCCGTAAACCACGTAGACATTGATGCCGACAGGCGGCGTGATCACGCCGATCTGTGTCACGAGCACGATGATGATCCCGAACCAGATCGGATCATAGCCGAGATCGATCAGCACAGGATAGAAGATCGGAATGGTCAGCATCACGAGCGCCAGTGCGTCCATGATGCATCCTCCAACGAAGTAGACCGCCACGATGGCTGCCAGGATGAGAAACGGCGGCAGGTCGAAGCCGCCCACCCAGCTCGCGATGTTGTACGGGATCCGGGTGACTGCAAGGAACTTCCCAAAGACCACCGCTCCCGTTACCAGGAACATGACCATGCAGCTTGTTCGCAGGGTCTCGTAGAGCGATTTGACGAAGCCCGCCCAGTTCAGATTACGGCGGATCACCGAAACCGCAAGCACCGCAAAGGCCCCGACCGCCGCAGCCTCCGTCGGCGTGAAGATCCCCAGGAAAAGGCCGCCCATCACGATGATAAAAATGAGGAGCGTGTCGCCCATGTTGGTGAGCGATCGTAATTTCTGGCTCCAGCTGAACTTCTCGCCGCGAGGCCCTTGCTTGGGCTTGATGAGGCAGTAGATGTAGATGCAGAGGATAAAAAGAAGCGTCACCACGATGGAGGGAATGATGCCGGCGACAAAAAGGGCTCCGATGGACTGCTCCGTCAGGATTCCATAAACGATCAGCACCACGCTGGGCGGCATGATCATGCCGAGCCCTCCACCGGAGGCGACCGAGCCGGTTGCAAGCTCGTCACCGTAAAGATAGCGCCGCATCTCGGGCAGCCCCACCGTGGCGAGGGTCGCTGCGGTCGCAGGGCTCGAACCGCACACGGCCCCGAAAGCGGTGCAGGCCACCACGGTCGCCATGGCGAGGCCGCCGCGCGTGCTGCCGAGAAACTTGTTGGCCGTGTCGTACATGCGCCGTCCGATCCCGCTGTTGAAGGCGAACTGCCCCATCAGGATGAAAAGCGGAATGGTCGTCAGACCATAGGAGGCGAAGGACTCGTAGATCGTGCGTGAAAGCAGGTTGAGCCCCCCGATCCCCGAGACCATGTAAGAGAACCCTGCAAAACCCACCAGGGCCATGACGTAGGCCACAGGCATGCGGGTCATGAAGAGAAACAGCATGATCAGGATGCCGATCGTTCCAATCAGCGCTGGGCTCATGACTCCCCCCTCAGTTCGTTGACGCATCGGACGATATCCTGGATCAGAACGAGTGTCAGGATCAGGAACGCTAAGGCGACAAGGTAGATGATAGTGTATTCAGGGAAGCGGAGATTCATGGAGACTTGGCCGCTTGCCTTCATGACCTGCGCATAGTCGGCCATTCTCCAGGTGACGATGGCAAAAAGCCCGAGAGCCAGGAGGGTCGTGCACAGCCGGACCACCGCCTGGATCCGCGGTGAAACGCTCCGGATAAAGAGCTCGACACCGATGTGACCGTCCATGCGATGCGTGTAAGGAAGGGCCAAAGCCACCGTAAGCGTCGCCAGAAAACCGACGATCTCGACCGACCCGAGGACCGGATGTCCAAAAAAACGCCCCACGACATCCACGCAGGTCATCAGCATCATCCCGGTCAGCGTGATCGCTCCCAACGCGTTGAGCTTATCGACCAGCCATTCGAGAATGCGGCTCAGAAAAGACATAGAACAATCCCCTTACGGGGAAGGCCCCTTTGAGGGCACCTCCCCCTGCGCCAGGAAGCGCTCTGCAATCGGTCATATAAAAGGTTCACGACCTTACCGCATCATTGCTGTTCTTTTTCCAGCGTCTTCGCGATAAACTCCACAATTTCCTTGCCGTTCAAGCCCTTCTTGTCCAATTCCGTCACATAGCCGTCGATGATGGGCTGCACGGCGGCCTTCCACCTGGCCGCTTCTTTCGCGTCGAGACCGATCATCTCGCCGCCCTGGTTCAAAAGGTAACGAAGACCCTCCATGTCGCTCGTATCCCATGCCTCGGCGTGCTTGACCACCCATTCGGCATTGATCTCTTCGATGATCTTCTGGTTTTCAGGGGAGATCTCGGCCCACTTGTCCTTGTTCATCACGACGAAAAAGGAGGTCGTGTAAGCGGAGGTGAAGTCGGCGGTACAGTAGTCCACCACCTCGCCGAGCTTCCAGCCTTTGTTGGATTCCAGCGGATAGACGCCGCCGTCCACCACGCCTTTCTGGAGCATTTCATAGGTTTCGGGCATGGGCTTCGGGACGGGAGTTCCACCGAGGGCCTTGACGACATCCGCGCTGGTGCCATGGCCTCTGAACTTCAATCCCTTCATATCCTCGAGTTTCCGCACCGCCTTGCCCTTGGTGTGGATCAGGCCGGGGCCGTGGGCATGCAGGTACATGACCTTCGTATCCTGCAGTTCGACCGGGTTGAATTTCTCATAGACCGCATTGATGACGGCGGTGGCTGCCCGTCCGCTCATGTAGCCCAGAGGGAGATCCACGGCGGACATGACCGGGAAACGTCCACGGGTGTATGCGAGCACAGAAAACCCGATGTCGGAGATGTGCTGCACCACACCGTCATAGCACTGATCGGCCTTGGTCAGGCTCTGGCCCGGATAATACTGCACCTTGACCTCGCCGTTGGTCCGTTTTTCGACTTCTTGACTCCACTGTTCAGCCAGGATGGATTGGATGTGGGTGGGGGGGAAGAAACAGCTATAGGTGAGTGTTGTGGCTGCGGAGGCACCCGGGACAGCTGAAAAGGACATCATAATCAGCATCACGCCCAAAAAGGCGGAGACGACGAACCCTTTTTTGCTCATTTGACCTTCTCCTCTCCTCTGACGGTTAAGAAACAGTGTTACCGGTGTACAGTCTGCAACTCATCCACAAAGGTCTGCCTCTGATCACCTCCTTCCCTTTTCAAAATGCATGTGATGCACCTTGATTCGTGTCCGTCTGGAAAGGCCTGTCCAGTACAGCCCGGTTTCCAGGCCGGAAATGAACCATTCCTTTCCTTTCCTTTTTCCACACGCTTCCCCTGCCCGCTCCCACGCTTGCGGGGCCGGGCCCGATCCGCCCGCTTTCAGGAAAATCATCCGCTCGTGCGGAAAAGATCGGTGCCGGTCGCCGCACGAGCAGATCTGCGAAGTCTTATTCCACCTGTTGGATACCCTCGAGCTTCCAAAAGGAGCCGGGTTTTGCTTCCTCGCGGCTGAAATGCCAGATTTCGCGCACGTCCTCGGCCGCATCCCGCTTCGAATCCTCCCTCAGGAGCACATTGAAAAGGACGCTCACGACGCTCATTCCCTCTTTCTCCTCCATCTTCGTGACTTCAGCCTTCAGGCTCACGATCTCCGTGGTGCTCGGTTCAGGATCTTCCTGCGCTTGGCGGTTGATCTCCTCCCAGACCTCCGCCGACGTGAACTGGCGGATGTCTTCCATATCGCGCTTGTCCCAGGAAGACTGCAGCCTCACGAAGGCCGCCCGGGCGCCTTTCAGGAATTCTTCCTCGTCGAAGCCGGCAGGAACGGGGGTTGCAGCCGTCTGCCTCTCGCTGTAGACCCGCCTGGGCTGAGACGCCTCGTAGGTGGCGGCCGACCCGGACCCCGCCCCCGACGCGCCCGCAGTTGCAGCCCTGCGCGCACTCAAAAACCGAAACAGGAGAAAAAGCCCTCCGCCGATGATCAGAATATCCAGGATACCGATGCCACCTCCATGCCCCCCTCCAAAGAGCAGGGAGCCGATCATGCCGCCCATCAGCATTCCGCCGAGCATTCCGCCGAAACCGCCGAAAAGCCCGGGGCGGCGGCCGCTTTGATCGACGGCGCTCCTCTGCCCCTGCGAAGGCTGGTCGACGCTTCGCTGCGGGCTAGGCTGGCTTGGGGCCGCCCTGTTGTACTGGGGCCGGCTCCCGAACGATTTTCCGCCCCCCATCCTGCGGGCCTCAGCCGTCTCGGCCAGGCACCAGTACATTCCGATAAAAACGATCCACAGCAGGCACAGTATCGTCCTTTTTCTCATCTCATCACACCTTCGTCAGTCAAAAAGTCAACATTCAAATTGCACAGGCACTCCACCCTCTTTCACCCGTGCGTGCGCCTGTGAGCCAAGCATGCCGTCTCTTGCCGGAAAACAATGAATTCATTCATGTTATCCCGACAAAGCGCAGCGTATCACTGCATCCCCGGAGGCTGTTCCTGCGCCTGTATCAGATGGGTCAACGCCCATAAACATGGGGCGATCATACTGGAACCGGCCGAATTACGCAAGCATTCTCGGAACCTGATAGGATATGCTACGAGCTTTCATCGGCCGGTGCCTGGATCGATATTTGTGTGGACATACACCCTGACGTCCACTATGATAATTTCTTTTTAAAATCCACCTGGCGGCCCCGTTTCTTCCCCGAATGCGATGGATCATCGACGTGTGATTTTGGTCCATCAAACCAAGTAATATGGGAAATCTCGATATGCCTGCACCCATACCACGCGGCAGTCGTGCCGAATTTCAGCGGCATTGAGGCCATTTTGTCATGGCGCTGGATTTAGGCCGGTATTCTTTCACGCTTTACAGTTGGGTACTGCTTGCGACGGCTCTCATTGCCGTTCTGCTGTTTCGCGTCCTTCGGCGGCGAGATGGAGCGCCCGCACTCCACCTCGCATGGTTCGAACTCTCAGTGGCCGCATGGGCGCTTCCCATCGCTTTCGAAGCCGCGGCCGAAACACGCAGCCTTAAACTGTTCTGGTCTATTGCAGCCTACCCGGGAACCACCATGGCGCCTCTTTTCTTTTTCCTGTTCGCGCTTGCCTACTCCCGTCAGCAAAGATACCTCACCGGGCGCAACATCGCCGTCCTGGCCCTTCCACCCTTCGCCACGACCGTGTTGGCGGCGACGAACCCCCTTCATGGGTTGATCTGGAAAGACATCGTCCTTCAATCGCACAGCCCCTTCGCCATCTACGTCCACGGCGGAATGTTCTGGGTATACATCGCTTATGCCTACAGCCTGCTTTTGGCAGGGTTTGTGCTCCTCCTGGCAGATGCCGTCAGATATCCCGCGCACTACCGGCCGCAAACGTTTCTGTTGCTCCTCGGGGCGCTCTTCCCGGTGATCGGCAACGCCATGTACGTATTCAACCTCAACCCGATCCCGGGGCTCGACTGGACCCCTTTGGCGTTTCTCGCATCCGGCCTGATCCTGGCGGGAGCGGTATTCCGTCTGAAGGCCTTCGACCTCCTTCCAAGAGCCCGCAGCCAGATCGTCGAAAGCCTTCCGGATGGAATCATCGTGTTCGACGCTCAAGACCGGGTCGTCGACATCAACCAAACGGCGGCCGGTTTCTTCGCTCGAAGTCCCTCCGATCTGATCGGCCGAAACGCGGCTCAGGGTATCCCTCTGTGGCAGGCGATTGTCCAAGCTCAGATCGGCCCCCGAAAACCGCTTGTCGAGATCCCCTATCGGATCGACGGCGATACCCGGTGGTTCGACGCCGTCTGGAAGCCCCTTTTATCGGCGCGGAACAAAATCGACGGTCATATTCTGATATTGCGGGACATCACCCTGCGCAAGCGGATGGAGGAAGAGCGCAACCAGCTCATCCGCGAGCTGCAGGAGGCCCTCGAGAAGGTCAAGACCCTGAGCGGGCTCCTACCCATTTGCGCGAACTGCAAAAAGATCAGGGACGACCAAGGGTATTGGAAAAACGTCGAGGATTACGTGCACGAACATCATGACGGGGTCCAGTTCAGCCACAGCATCTGTCCGGATTGCGAGAAAAAGCTCTATCCCGAGTTTTCGAAAGCGCAACGATGGTCGACCGGTGCCGATTCCTAGCGACTTGTCGCACGGGAGACCCCAGTAGGTTCGAATGGTTCGCGCCTTTTATCCCGCCCGCTCTCCGGCTCCCGAACCATCAGACCTCAGGTCGAGAGGTCAGGACGCCGCCTCGCAATAACCGCGGTAGGTCGCTTCGATGCCTTCTCTCAGGCCGATGCGGGGCCGCCAACCCATAGATCGAAGACGCGACACATCGAGCAGTTTTCGCGGGGTCCCGTCGGGTTTCGACGCGTCCCATACGATCTCTCCCCGGTAGCCAACCACATCGGCTGTCATGCTCGCCAGTTCAGCGATCGTCAGATCTTCTCCGGACCCCACGTTGATGTGCGAAAGCATCGGTTCGGTGAAGCGATTGTAAAGATCGTCATCGAGCGACATGACGAAGGCGGAGGCCGAAGCCATATCGTCTACATGCAGGAACTCCCGGTAGGCGCCGCCGGTTCCCCAGAGGAGGAGGCGCGGGTTGCGGCCGCCGGCCTCTCCCAGGCCGAGACTCTCACGGACGTCTTCAGGAATCGGGCCGTGCAGGGCCTCGTCCCTGCGGATCCCCTCCCAGTCTTCGTTCGATGCACACTTCGCGAGATGGCACTTCCGGATGAGTGCAGGAAGCACATGCGAGGTTCGCAGGTCATAATTGTCGTGGGGTCCGTACAGATTGGTGGGCATGACCGAGCGGAACCTCGTGCCGTATTGCCGGTTGTAGGACTCGCATAGTTTGATGCCCGCGATCTTCGCGATGGCATACGGTTCATTCGTCGGTTCGAGGGGCCCCGTCAGCAGACAGGACTCCTGCATGGGCTGAGAGGCGAACTTCGGGTAGATGCAGGAACTGCCGAGGAAGAGCAGCCTTTCGACGCCGGCGCGCCAAGCCTCGTGGATGACGTTGGTCTCGATCATCAGGTTCTGGTAGATAAACTCGGCCGGATAGGCGTTGTTGGCCCAGATCCCGCCGACGCGCGCTGCTGCCAGCACCACCTGATCGATCCGTTCGGAGGTGAAAAAGGCCCGCACCGCCTGCTGGTCAAGCAAATCCAGATCTGCATGGGTCCGGGTGACGATATTCGTGTAGTCTTCGGAGCGGAGCCTGCGCAGGATCGCCGATCCGACCATCCCTCGATGCCCTGCCACAAAGATACGTGCCGATCTCATCATCTTTCGATCCTCGCCACAGCCCCTCGGGGACGATGCCCCGTAGCCGTTCAGCGCTCTGGGAACACCTCGGTTCGCAAGTCCCGTACCCCTCTCATCCTTCCGATTTTGGGGCCTTGGGTTGGCCGACGCCGTAGTATTCCCTGTACCAGTCGATGAAGCGGGAGACGCCTTCCTCGATCGAGGTCTGCGGTTTGAAGCCCACGGTTCTGAAGAGGTCGTCGATGTCCGCATAGGTAGCCGGCACGTCTCCGGGCTGAAGCGGAAGAAAGGTTTTCTCGGCCTTCTTGCCGAGCTTGGCCTCGATCGCCGCGATGAAATCCATCAGCGCAACCGGTTGGTTGTTGCCGATGTTGTAAAGCCGATAGGGTGCGGGGCTCGAACCCGGGTCCGGAGCGGTCCCCGACCAGAGCGGATCCGCAGCTGGGATCGTATCGATCAGCCGCACCACGCCTTCTACGATGTCGTCGATGTAGGTGAAATCCCGCTTCATATGTCCATGGTTGAAGACTTGGATCGGCTTTCCTTCGAGGATGGCGCGGGTAAAGAGGAAGAGCGCCATGTCGGGGCGCCCCCAAGGACCGTACACCGTGAAAAATCGAAGGCCGATGGCGGGGAGGTTGTAGAGGTAGCTGTAGGTGTGCGCCATCAGCTCGTTTGCCTTCTTGCTCGCGGCGTAGAGGCTGATGGGATGGTCCACGTTGTCATGGACCGAGAACGGCATGCGGGTGTTGAGCCCGTAGACGGAGCTGCTCGATGCAAAGAGCAACTGCGGCACAGCGCTTTGGCGGCACCCTTCGAGGACGTTCAGGAATCCCAGAATATTGCTTTCGACGTAAGCGTGCGGGTTTTCGAGGCTGTAGCGAACGCCCGCCTGGGCGGCCAGGTTGATCACCCGCTCGAAGGACTGGGTCTTGAAAAGGCGCTCCATTCCCTTGCGGTCGGCCAGGTCTAGCTTCTTGAAGCTGAATCCCTCCCAGGATTTCAGGAGCTTCACCCGCTCTTCCTTCAGTTTCGGATCGTAATAGACGTTCAGGTTATCCAGCCCCATGACATCATGGCCCATCTCCAGCAGCCGTTTGCTCAAGTGGAAACCGATGAAGCCGGCCGCGCCCGTCACCAGAATCTGCATGATGGATTTCCTTTCTGCGTCCGCATTCGGGCAACGCCTGTCCAGTGAGAGGAACTCAGGAGGCGGGCCTGTTCCTGACCGCATCCTTGATCCGTTTGACGTGCCCCCTCCCAAGCCCCTTCACCTCGCATCCAAGTTCGAAGTAGCGGCGAATCGCGACGTCGTCCAGGATGCCGAAGCAGTCGATAACCGCCGCAGGGCGGCCGATCATCTCGACCACACGATCGGGGTCCAGGTGAAGATAGGCCTTGTGGCGGACGGCGAAAACGACGGCGTCGGCCCCGTCCAGCACCCCCTGCAGATCCTCGTGCACACGGGTCTCGCTCAAACGCTCCTGGTTGCGGAAAAAGCGCGACCAGGACTGCCCCGGCGCGGGGTAGGTCTCCTGCTTCTCCAACTCCCACCAGTGCTTGACATAGGGGTCGTGCACGCTCAACTCGGCGCCCATCTCGGTCAACTTGCGCACGACCATCTCGGAGCCGCTGTAACGGGTGTCGCCCACGTCCTCCCGATAGGATGCGCCGAGCAGCGCGATCTTGGAGGCGGCTACGATGCGCCCCATGTTCCTCAGCGCGTCGCGGGTGATTCGGGCCACATGGAGTGCACGGGTGTCATTGATGTCTATCGCAAGCGGAGTGAGCTTGAAGATGTCGTCCTCGAACCCCATCAGGGTGTGGTAAGCCCACACGCCGAGACCGCCGTCCTTCGGCAGACAGTACCCGCCGATCCCGGGGCCGGGAAAGATGATGTTGGAATGAGTCGGACGCACCTTGATCGCCTGGATCACCTTGGTCAGGTCGACGCCGTTGCGCTCGGCAAAGAGGCTCCACTCGTTCAGGAAGGCGAGAATAGTGGCTCGATAGGCGTTCTCGACGATCTTGCAGGTCTCACTCTCGATCGGGCGATCGAGGACCGTCAACGGGAAACGATCGACGTTGATGACGCGCTGGAGGAACTGTTCGACCCCTTGCCGGGCCGCTTCGTTGATGCCGCTGCACACCCGCCAGAAATCCCGGATCGAAGCGACGTATTCCCTTCCGGGCATGACCCGCTCGAAGGAATGGGCGAGGAGCGGTTCCCGATCCCTCAAGCCGCGCCTCTCGAAGGCCTTCTTGATGATGGGGTAGGCGATATATTCCGTGGTCCCCGGCGGCACGGTCGTCTCGATCAGAACCAGGCACCCGGGCGCGATCTGCTGCCCGATCACCCTCAGGCTGTCCTCCAGGGCGGCGATCTCCGCATACCCCTGACGCACCTCGCCCAGGGCCTCCTTGCGGTAATCGCACTGCACATCGACCACCACGATGTCGGCAAGGCTCAGCGCCTCATAGCTGAAGGTCGCGGTCAGTGTCTTCTTTTCTTTGACGCATCGCTCGATCAGGGGAGCGACCTCCGGGTCTTCGGCCTCGACCGGCGCTACCCCCCGGTTGAGGTACGGGATCTTCCAGTAGCTCCTGGGGGATGGACGCTGCATTCCGATCACGAAAAAATACGGCTCCCCGGTCTCGGGATCCACCGAGTCCGCCACCACGCCGGCCATCACCGCCCCGACGAAGCCAACCCCCATCACCACAACGATCTGCCGGCCTTTCTCACGTTCAAGGGCGGCGCACTCCCGCAGGCGCGAGGCCTCTTGCTCATAGTCCTCCGGGCCGGGCAGCGGGAACCTCTCTCCTGCCGGACATACAGAAAAAGCGATTTCTTCCACGGGTTTCGTCACGTTTCTCTCCAGTCCGGGACCGGCTTAGATGCCTATCATAACAGCCGGTCGTCGCTCTCAAAAAGGTGTTGAAAGACACGTACACCGATAGCGGGCCAATTGGAAAGGCACTGTTCAGTTTTCGTACATCTGAGGCCAACAGCCTGATTCATAGACGGCCGAATCAACGATGTCAAGGGGATTCGGGCATCACGCCTTCTTTTCCATCTTGGCCCAGCTGTCGCGCAGGGTAGCCGTCCGGTTGAACACCAGCCTGTCGGGCCTGGAATCCTGAGCGTCGAGGCAGAAATACCCTTGCCGCTCGAACTGGTAACGCGCTTCTTTTGCGGCCGCGGCGAGGCTCGGTTCCACCAGGCACGACGGAAGCACCGTAAGAGAACGCGGGTTCAGACGGCTCATGAACCCGCCTTCCTCCTTCGTCTCCTCCGGGTCCGGAGCGGTAAAAAGGTGCTCGTAGAGCCGCACCTCCGCCGGTACGGCGTGGCGGGCCGAAACCCAATGGATGGTGCCTTTCACCTTTCGCCCGTCAGGTGCCGCGCCCCCCCTGGTTTGGGGGTCATAGGTGCAGCGGATTTCCCGGACCTCGCCCTTTTCATCCTTCACGTAGTCCGTGCAGGTAATGAAATAGCCATAGCGCAGGCGCACCTCCCGCCCGGGAGCGAGCCGAAAGTACTTGCGCGGAGCCTCCTCCCGGAAGTCGTCCCGCTCGATGTACAGCTCACGCGAAAAGGGCACCAGCCGGGTCCCCGCTGCCGGGTCCTCCGGATTGTTGACGGCCTCGAGCTCCTCGACCCCATCCTCCGGATAGTTTTCGATCACCACCTTGAGCGGGTCCAGAACCCCCATGACGCGGGATGCCCTGAGGTTGAGATCCTCCCGGAGGCAATGCTCGAGCAGGGCGATATCCACCGTGCTGTCGCGCTTGGCAACCCCGATCCGCTCGCAGAAGGTGCGGATGGACTCCGGCGTGTAACCGCGGCGGCGCAGCCCCGAGATCGTAGGCATGCGGGGATCGCTCCAACCGTCGACCACTCCTTCCTGCACCAGTTTGAGAAGCTTCCGCTTGCTCATCAGCGTATAGGTCAGATTCAGCCGGGCAAACTCGATCTGCTGCGGGTGGTAGGCCTCCAGCTCATCCAGGAACCAGTCGTACAGCGGGCGGTTGTTCTCAAATTCCAGGGTGCACAGCGAATGGGTAATGCGCTCGATGGAATCCTCAATACAGTGTGCAAAATCATACATCGGATAAATGCACCACTTGTCGCCGGTGTGCGGGTGAGAGGCATGCACAATGCGGTACATGACCGGGTCGCGCAGGCTGAAATTCGGGGAGGACATATCGATCTTGGCCCGCAGGGTTTTGGAACCATCTGGGAACTCTCCGGCCCGCATCCGCTCAAACAGGTCCAGGTTCTCCTCAATGGAGCGGTCGCGGTACGGGCTTTCTTTGCCGGGCTCGGTCAGTGTGCCGCGGTACTCACGGATCTCGTCCGCGGTCAGGTCGCAGACATAAGCCTTGCCCTTCTTGATGAGCTGCACCGCGTATTCGTACATCTGGTCGAAGTAATCCGAGGCGAAGTACAATCGGTCTTCCCAGTCAAAGCCCAGCCAGCGGATATCTTCCTGGATGGAATTGATATATTCAATATCCTCTTTGACCGGGTTGGTGTCGTCCATGCGCAGGTTGTACTTGCCGCCGTACTCCTCAGCGACGCCAAAATCGAGGCAGATCGCTTTGGCGTGCCCGATGTGCAAATACCCATTCGGCTCCGGTGGAAAGCGGGTGTGCACCCGCCCGCCAAACTTGTTGGTTCGCAGATCTTCTTCAATGATCTCGCGGATAAAATCTTTTGAGGTCGAACCGGTTTCAGATGTCATTGCAGCTCCCATCCACTTCTTTTAAAAAATAATTTCAAAATAAATATACCGCTCTTTTCAGGAGAGAATATGCCTTATTATACATTGATTGAGAATTTCTTTGCGGCATAAACAAATATCCGACCGCTTTTTCAATACATCATTACTGCTGGCCTGACAACTCAAAATATTTTCCTTTTTGTCTCCTGTTTATGGCAAGCATGGTGTCGCCCCGCGAAGTGTAATGGCTGAACAGACACTCGGTTTTTTTAAAAAACCGAGTGTCTTAAGTGAAGTGCGGCGAAGATGCCTGATTTTGTCCTCTTCCAAACGGCACCAAAAATGGGGGGCTTGATCGTGATTGCGCAATTCAATGAACAGGGTATAAAATAATGGAAACCATTACATAATCTTTAATCTGTGCGTCACAACCATCAACCAGCCAAGTTGTAAACAATCTATAAATCAATTTGAGGGGTCTACATGCAAACAATACGTCACAGTTATTCGCCAGCCTGGTTCATGCGGAGTTACACAACGCTGTTCAATATTTCAGGATTTGTGAATCCTCCATTATTTTTTCTCTATCTACTTATCACGATAGGTGCTTCAACACACCCCATTACATTAGTAAATATAGTAATTTTTTTTCTCCTTGCAATACTTTTAGGATTGGTTAGTATCCTCGCAGGTAACCTTATGACAGAAATTGTATCGGATGAGGTTGGATTACATGTTAACTTCCTCTGGAAACATCTATTTGTACCTTACAAAGACATCATTGAAGTTAAATCGTATTCCAGTTCTCCTTTCAGCAAAAGAAAAAATATTAAAGTAATCAGAACCCGTTCCCTGACACCCCTCCACCGTTTATATGACTTATTCTTTTCTTTTTCTCTCTATCCAAGCATCGTTTACAACGAGCACATCAGCGATTATGACGAATTGACCCAAAGAATTGAAAAGAGTCTGCAAGAAAACAAAAAAATGTAAGGCTAACCTTCTCTGGTTAATGAGTTCAATATATCCATAAGTTTCAGCTCTTTATCAAAGTCTGAACCATGTGATCCCTGGCTTAATCCAAAAAAGCTGCCGCGCCATCGCGCCGCAGCTTTCAAATTCTTGAACGCTCCATTCCCCTACTCATACGCCAGCACTTCGCGGATGGTCATCCGCGAGGCGCTGCGGGCCGGGATGATGCTGGCCACCACCGAAAGCACAATTACCAGCCCCAGCCAGATGGCAAAACCCTGGAAGGTGAAGGCAAATTCGGCCGGCGAGTTGAATATCGCCAGACTGACCACATCGGAGAGCACCGCCGTGATCGGGAAGGCCAGCACCGCCCCGAAGAAGTAGCTGATCAGGCTGATCAGCACCCCTTCAATCACCACCAGCTTCATCACGATCTGGTTGTAGGCCCCGATGGCCCGCATCACGCCGATCTCACGGGTGCGTTCCATGACGTTCATGCTCAATGTCCCTGCCAGGCCAATGCTGCCGACCACCGCCGTGAGCACCGCCATGATCAGCAAAATAGCCGTCAGGATGCCGATATAGTCCGTGATCATGCGGGTGGTCACCGCGCCCGCTTCAACATTCTGCACCCGGAAGCCTTCATCCCGGAACAGCCGGTCCAGCTCCAGGGTCACGCCCTGCTGGAATTCCGGGCTGTGGTCTGTGGTCACCAGACGGAACGCTGTGGCCTGGTCCGGCTTTTTGAGGATATTCGCCAGGGCCTCATAATTAGAATAAGCAAACAACTCGGTCATCCCGGTATATTGGAAAATTCCAGCCACCACCCAACCCGACTCTTTGCCGTTGATTTTCAGGTTCAACACATCGCCAATGGCTAAATCGGGGTATTCATCCCAAAAAGCCTCGTTGACCAGGATAGCGTTCTGATCGTCAGGCAGCAGCCAGCGGCCTTTGAGCACCTTGGGCTCTACCAGCCGGCTTTCTGCCGGTAAACCGATCACAGACACATTCTCAACAACGGTTCCGGACCCATCCAGCAGTTCCGCGCCAGTCACTGCCCAACCTTCAACCTGCTCTACACCGGGCACCGACATCGCGATTTGCTGCACCTCCTGAATACGGTAGCTGCGCTCGAAATCCAGGTTGACATCTGCCATAAAATAGCGGGCTGTCTGTTCAATCTTGAGGTTTAAGGATTCCTGGACGTTGAACACAGAAATAAAGATCGCGCCGCCCAATGTCATTGTGAACAGGGTCAGGGCCAGGCGCCCTTTGCGGCGGAAAGTGTTCCGCAAAGAGATCAAGATCGGGCGGGAAACTCCCCGAATCCGTTTCAGCGCGCGGTCAAACCAGTTCCTGCTGGCCGGCTTGCCCTCTATGCCGGTGCTGCTGATGGCTTTGACCACCGAAATGCGCGAACCCCGCAGCACCGGCAGCAGCCCCGCCAGCGGCGGCACGGCCAGGCCGATGATGATCTGCAAAATGATTACCAGC
>ENA-OSEO01000996-OSEO01000996.1-sediment-metagenome-genome-assembly--contig:-NODE-996-length-59571-cov-6.082731_pt1 | contig 59571 bp, 52 predicted proteins | sample MGYA00237883_ERZ534232 | MGnify/ENA metagenome assembly ERZ534232
TGCTGAGGGCTCGTTTTGTCTTTCTCGCCGGCTGTGGAAAGATCATTTGCAGTCGATTTTTCTTTTCGCTTCATTACCAAACGCTCCTCATATTTTCCCGATTTCAGAAGGATTGCCAGTGCAGCCTCGATCCCGCCCTGCCTGTCGCTTTGCGTGTAGCAATCCTTATCGCAAAGCAGACAACGAAATGCTGGAATTCGGCACTGCTCCTTATTGCACCACACATAAGCCATCTAATGACGCTTCCATTCATGATGAAGGGTTGTCTATTACATAAAGAGAATCATGATCCTCAATTTTTATAGGTTCTAGGGGAAAATTGCAATCGCCCGCCACGGAAAATAATCGAAGCTACCCCAACAGTTGCGAGATTGATACGATACTCGTATCTTGTTCATACAGGAACCGGGGTGTTCAGGTTCGTTTTTCTTGATCGAGTCAAATGAGGGGAGGTCGCACAAATGAGTCTGCAGAATCGTATGATACGCGCCGCCAAGTTGGACCCGAACCTATACGAAGAGGTGGAGGCAGACACCGGAGCGCTGAGTCAAGCAATGACAGTGGTGGTCTTGTCGAGCATTGCCTCCGGGATCGGCATGTTCGAAAAACTCGGAATCAGCGGTCTTTTAATGGGCACATTTGCCGCGCTGATCGGTTGGTATGTCTGGGCGTACCTCGCATATTTCATCGGCACGAAACTGTTGCCTGAGCCACAAACCCACGCCGACTTGGGGCAACTGTTGCGGACTACGGGTTTTTCGAGCTCTCCTGGATTGATTCGAATTCTCGGCATCATTCCCGGGCTGAGCGGAATTGTTTTTTTTGTGGCCTCCATCTGGATGCTGGTGGCTATGGTAATCGCCATCAGACAAGCTCTTGACTACAGCGGAACACTGCGCGCCTTCGGTGTTTGCGTCATCGGTTGGCTCATCCAGGGTTTGTTTCTGGCTTTGCTGTTCGCTCTCTTTGGCGGGATCCAGCATATGCCGGCAAACTAGCTGCTGCCCATTAATGGACCTTACAGCAGCGTTTCGATCTCCTGTCCATGGCGATGAGCACTGCCTTTATGGTTGCGATTCTGGAAACTTGACGCACTAACTTTTCGTACCTAATAGTAAAGCTCTGCCCACAATTTTTCTTTCCAGGAAAGGAGAAAGCATGATGAAAAAATTGGTACTCTTGGCGATGGCACTCTTGTTATTGGTGTTCGTAAGCGCCTGTGGAGGCGATAAAGAGAAAGCCGAAGAGAAAAGCCAGGTGACATCCGAGCAAGTCAAGCAACAGGCCAAGGAAGCTGTACAGACAACAGGAGCTTATGCTGAGCAAAAAAAGGAGGAGTTTGTAAAACGATTAGAACAGGAATACATCGAGGTTGAAAAGAAGATAGCGGATCTTCAAGCCAAGTTGGATCAACAGACCGAGGAGAAGAAAGCCGCCTTAAGCGCAGAGCTCGAGCAGGTGCAGGAAAAGAAAGAAGCCGTGATCAAGAAGATGATGGAGCTGAAATCGGCTTCGGCAGAATCTTGGGAGGATATGAAGTCGGGCATTACGCAAGCCATGGAAGATTTGAAAAAATCTTACGAGCAAGCTGCTTCAAAATTTTAACACTTCACTTATGCACACTCGGAGCTCGTCCGAGAATACCTTCCGATTCACGCGAAGGTGGGAATCTATAGAGGCCAGTATTTCCCCGGTTCCCGCCTTCGCTGGAATGAGGGAAACCAGCATAAGAACCATTGCCGGACAGCCTCCCGGGCTTCCTTGCGGTTGAACTCTTCTGCGAGGATGGCCAAAATCTCGCTGTTTTACAGAACCTCTGATTTCTGCCTGTATTCTGAGGACTGCCGTTTGTTCCTCTTGCCATCGCCTCCTGCAAGGGATTCGACAGCACACCAAAACCGGTACCAGCAAAATGCGAAACTCATTTTCCCGCCGCGCTGTCTTGCAGTTTGTCTCAATATTTCCAACACCTGGATTGAAATACGCTTTTATTGACGAAAGCTGATGCTCTTCTCGGACAAACTCCTACGGAAGGTCCTGAAAAGTCGGTCAATTTTGTCGGTCAGGTTAACTTCCTCAACATGGCGAGTCTGCGGGCAACATTTCTCAGGTTATGTTATATTAAACAGTCTCCTCTGGAAAACCCTGTCGAATCGTTCGAGCTGCCATGCCGGGGTGGCATTTCTCCAGCAGACGCCGCAACAATGTGACTTTCCGAACGGAGATAATCGAGTTTTGTGCCGTCCACTTTTGTTGCATGGTAGATTTAAGCCTTGACCGGGAAGCTTATATATTTTTAAATTTAGCTTTGGCTTCTCTATTCCGGCCGCATAAATCCAATCAAGGAAAAACGCATGAACAAGGAAGAGGCTAAGAACGATCAACAGCCTCACTATATCGATAATGACGCGGATCATGTGAACAGCGTGGCTGGAGGGTTATCAGCCGGCGGTCAACCCGAAAGGCTGTGTAACTGGACGGCTGCTGCTGAAGACGATAACTCCAACCTTTGGAGGGAATCTGGTATGCCAAATAGAGATCTTCTTGAGTTCTCCAAGAAATTGCTCGAGCAAGACCCTTCGTCAGAGCTGTTTGTCACCCTGGCCGAAGAGTTTTGTTCCAGAAAACTTTGGAGCGAAGCGGTAGAAATCTGCCGTCGCGGTCTGGTATTTCATCCTACTCATTTCAGGGGGCGTGTGCTGCTTGGATGGGCACTATGGGAGCTCGGCGAAATGGGAGAAGCCGAGAGGCTTCTCACCGAGGCTCGCCAGGAATTTGAAAAAAACGCTATTATTTATAGTATACTGGCGGCAATAGCGAAGAAAAAAGGAGATTCAGATCAGACTTGGCGCCTTGCGCACATCTATCAAAGCCTCGTGGATAGCGAAGGCGCTCAGGCGCTGGAAGAGCGTGAAGCTCGAGATGCTCCAATTAGTGAGTCACAGGAGGAGGATCTTGAACCCATAAGGGCCGAACAGCGAACGGAGGAGATTACTGAGGCTCCCGCTACTGAGCCACAGCGGGTAGAGGAGGCTCTTGAAGTCCTAATTGCCGAACCGGAGCAGGAAGAGATTACTGAAAGTTTGGACGCCCAGCCACTTAATAAAGAACCTTCGGCGCCCTTCAGATTCTTGTCTGCACTGCAATCTAAATATGAAAAATATGAGGAGAGACGAATAGAGGCTTTTTCAAAGCCCCGCATCTTCTCGGATGCGGACCGTATGATCCTAAACGACATCATAAACACTGGTACGTCCTGAAAGAGGAGCACATGCAACAAGACCTTCACACGTTTTATATCCCCGTTATGGGAACCGCTTTTTCTATTGAATCACCGATCAAAGTGGCCAAGTACGGAATATCATCCGTTATTTCCTCGGTGGACGATCTGCTTATTGAAAAAATGCGCAAATTCCACTGCAAACTGGCCGGTAAAGAATACCTTCCAATTGAGAAACATGATCACGATTGCCGCGCCAACCGCATCACCGCCTATTTGAACCTGCTGGATCAGGTCGTCAGAGAACAGTTTGAAAAGCTGAAGAATTCCGCCTTCGAAATTGGCAGTGAAATCACGAAGTATTTTGAGCTACTGTCGGATTGCTCACCGTTGAAGCAACTCTACAGCGCAATGCTTGCCACGGAGAACCCTGTGGAGAAGGAAAAAGTCCAGGAAGAGCTCAGGAATAAGATCAGACCCGGCTCCATTGACATGAATATCATGACCAAGGTTGATCGCACAAACTATGACGAGAACGGTGAGCCGCTTCCGAGTGAGTTTTCCGACGCGCTGGCTGCCTTAAGGGGCTTTGCCAATAGTAACCTCACCTCGTCTGTCGTCTTTTCAGCCGGATTCAACGGGCGCTTGTACGGTTACATAGAACAGTTCAAAGACTTTCACGCGGACCAACGAGGCTTCATAAAAAAGAAAATCGTTGTCAAAGTGTCGGATTTCCGTTCAGCCCACACACAAGGCAAATACTTCGCCAAAAAGGGGCTCTGGGTTTCCGAGTACCGCATCGAGTCCGGCCTCAACTGCGGCGGACACGCTTTTGGCCATGGCGGCTCTTTGATGGGGCCAAACCTGGAGGAATTCAAAGCGAAGAAACAGGAACTTGTAGGCGAGCTTTTCGATATCTACAACAAAGCCCTGGTGCAAAAGGGTAAGAAACCGTTTTCCGAACCCCATCCGGTGCGCGTGACAGCCCAGGGGGGTGTAGGAACAGCTCAGGAGCACAACTTTCTGCTGAGCCACTATGGAATTGACGCAGTTGGTTGGGGCACCGCCTTCCTGCTGGTTCCGGAGGCCACAACCGTGGATCAGGGGACCCTGGAAAAACTCTGCAAGGCCGGCAAGGATGATGTGTACCTGAGTGGCGTTTCACCTCTGGGAGTTCCTTTCAACAACCTGAGAAACTCCGCCAGCGAGTTGACGAGAATCGAAAGAATCCGCGCGAATAAACACGGCAGCCCTTGCGGCAAAGGCATCCTGGTATCAAATACAGAGTTTACCAGCACACCCGTTTGCGTTGCTTCGCGTTCCTATCAACAAAAAAAACTGGAGCAGTTGCGGACTCAAAACCTCGAACCTGAAGCATACCGGAAGGCTTACGAAAAAGTAGTGAATAAGTCCTGCATATGCAAGGATCTGGCGGGGGCTGCGATCGTGGCTCATGGTCTTAGAGAGGACCACGAGCCGGATACGCCTCCGGCGATTTGTCCCGGACCGAATCTGGCTTATTTTTCCAAAGTTGTCTCTTTGAGGCAAATGGTGGACCATATATACGGTAGAATCAACATCGTTGATGAGACCTCTCGACCGAACATGTTCATCGCCGAGCTCAAATTGAACATTGACTATCTGGAAAATGAGATAAAAGAGCTGGCGAATAGTTTGAGCGAGCAGGGCGTCAAATATCTTAAAGCCTTCAGGGCTAAGTTGCTCGATGGAGTCTCATACTACGAAAATTTGCCTGCCAAAATGAACGGCGTGACCGCGGATTACCGAGACCGAATGCTCAATGAACTGCACGCTCAGCAGCAGCAGTTGCAGGCAATGGTGCCGGAGTACGAGCAAATCTTTGCCTGAAGGGAAAAATGGCGACTGCAACGGATCATGTCTTCTACCGCGATCTACGCAACACCTATCCGCCGGTCGACCGTGGAGAAGGCGCTTATATATATGGTGCGACAATACTGGAGGGAAGTCGGCCAGCCGGACAAGTATAAAATCTTCGCCCGCTGGACGAGCTTCCACGGCAATACGACCGGAGCTCTGCATTGGGGGGACAATACCGGGCGCCGGCGGCACTATCAGCCCTTATTTCTGCGGACCCCGCATAATGACCCCGCGCCTACTGCTGTCGCTGTCTGTTCGACAAAGATCCTCAAAGATGCGACCTGAAATGTGCCGATCAACTGGAACGAACGAGCGAATACGAAGGCCCGAACGCGGTCGCGGCGTTCATTGCCGAACCGGTTGCGGGAGCCACAGCCGGCGTCCCGGTGCCGAGCAATGGCTACCGGCAGAGAACCGCAGACCGGAAGCACAGCGGGTGGCACAACCTGGTTTTCCATCGGCACAACATCAGTCGGCGTTTCGAGCCATTTGACATCGATGTTGTTCCCCACTAAATAATTCCCGATCTTGCAATCAATGTTGGACACGACCCTCCCGCTGGTCGGGGGGGGCGGGCGTCATGGCATAGATTTGTCCGTCTATGATGTCGTAGCGCAGCTCAACAGTGAGGTTTTCGCTAGACAGAGAGCTATTCCTTTTTCAACCTGCAAAGATCCACATGTGCTATACAATTTACGCATAACCCGGCCTGATAAAATGGAATCGAACAATGATACGTCGGGGTCTAATTGTTGGGGTTCACGACAAAGTGGATTGGATTACGAGGCTGAGCATGAGAAATTCTCGACAACTGATATGCCTTCTTCTGGTTCTTGGAGCCATATTTTCAGCTCGTCCCTGTTTATCCCTAGATTTAAATGAAGCGATAGGTCTGGCCAAAATGCACCTGCCGTCCTACAAGGCGGCCGAGATCCAGGTCGAGTCGACTGAGGCCCTTTATAAAGCATCTTTTGCCCCCTACTTCCCATTTCTGGACGCAACAACTACACAGGAACGAATCTTCAGCTCCACGGCTGATTATAATCTGAGCACTTACGACATAATCTTATCCTACACCTTGTTCGACGGTGGCAGGAGAAAAGCCAACAAGAACATTGCCAGATTGAACCTCGATATCGATGAGCAGGAGTACAGAAGGAATCTCATTGATCTGGAGTTCAATGTTAAGAGCTCTTTTTACATCGCCATGGCCCGGCAGGCAATTGTAGAGCATCGACAAGTTCAGCTCGAGGACGCCGAAAGAGACTATGAGGTCGCCCGGGGAAGAAACAGGCTGGGAGCCGCCAAGCTTTCAGATGTGCTGCAAGCGGCGGTGCGCCTGGAACAAGCCAAATTCAACCTGGTTCAGGGCCGGGGGGATTTAAAGAACGCTCTTTCGGATCTGAGCTCTCTGCTTGGCAGGCCGCTCCAAAGTCCGTACGACTTGGATGGGTCTTTGCAGTTCCAGAAAAAACCGCCGGCAATTGGAGCGTTATCCGCAATCGCTCTCGAGAGGCCTGAGATAAAGCAGGCCGAAAGCCAGGTGAAGATATCAAAGAACACCAAGTCTCTCGAGACCAGCGCTTTTTTTCCAAGGCTTTCAGCCATCGCATCCTACAGCAGAGCAGAAAGCAGTATCGCCGAATTTGCCGGCATCTCGAGTGAAGATAAGATTGTGGGCATCAATGCAACTTGGAACATCTTTGAACTGGGAAAGTTCTATCGGCGCAAATCCTCAGCTCTTGCCATAAACGTTTCCGAACAACGGTTAGACGAGTCGAAGCGTCAACTGTTGCTGGATCTTCAGAAGACCTATCAAGACTTCCTGACGGCAGCTCAAAACGTGAGTGTGGCTCAACAGCAGCTGGTAGAAGCCGAGCACAATTATGCACAGGCATTCGGGGAATATAAGGTGGGAAAGGGAGACATTCTTTCCCTGGTAACAGCCGAAAGTCTGCTATCAGGCGCAAGAGAGCAGCTGACCAGTGCCCAGCTGAACCACATCCTATCCAAAGCTCTCCTTGAGCGGGTGGCCGGAATCGAGAGCCTCGAATCCATGAAGCCGCAAGCGGCAGAATCTGTAGACGGCTAGTGGCTGTATGTGAGGAGAACAGTCAGTGAAAAAAACTCTAATCCTGGTTCTTGTAATAATTCTGCTCAGTGGCGCCGGATATTTCAGTTACAAGCAGATCTTCCGTGAAGAGCCCATCAAGGTATTGGAAACCGCGCGGGTCGAAAAAGGAAACATAAGGGCCGTATTGGTTGAAACGGGCATCATCAAGCCCCAAGTGGGCGCTCTAGTAAAAATTGGCGCCAGAGCGACGGGTACAATCGTTGAGATGAATGTGCAAATAGGAGACAAGGTAAAACAGGGTGAGCTCATCGCACTGATTGATGACAGAGAGATACAAAAAGAACTTGAGCAGCTTAAGGCGGCTCTCGCTTCCGCCAAAGCCACTTTGACCCAGGTGGAGGTCACCTATCCGGAGCGCATCAAAGAAGCCCGGGCGAATTACAGCTACGCGAAGATAAATCACAATCGCGAGCAGCAACTCTTAAAATTCGAATACACGACCGAAGATGCCGTAGATAAAGCAAAGAGCGAACTACAGGCCACCCAGGCCAATCTAAAAAGATTGCAGGAGGAGTACCAAACCCAGCTCCGCATAGCAGCAGCGGATATAGAAGAAATTGAAGCGAGTGTCAAACGGCAGGAGGTCAACCTCACCTACACAAAAATATATGCCCCGATAGACGGAGTGATCACCGAGGTCACCGCACAAGCGGGCGAAACCGTAGTAACGGGTCTCCAGGTGGCCAACCTGGTGACCGTCCTCGACCCTACCCGTCTTGAAATGCGAATTTATGTCGATGAAACGGATGTCGGCAGAGTAAAAATCGGTCAGCAGGTTGAATATTACGTCGACACCTATCCTGACAAAACTTTTCACGGAACCATAGACGAAATCTATCCTCAGCCCGAAATCAAAGACAACATTGTCTACTACCTGGCCATATCCAAGGTATCCAAGGATGACGCTCACTTTTTGAAGCCGGAAATGACCACTCATGTAAGGATCATTTACAGGGAAGAAGAAAATATACTGACAGTCCCCAACGCCGCCATTAAATTCGAGGAGGGCAGACAGATCGCTTACAAGATCGTGGGACCCAACAAGGTCGATAAGTTAGAATTGACAATCGGCGTTCGCGGCGAGGATAAAACACAGATTTTATCGGGAGCTGAAGAAGGTGATGAGCTTGCAACCAAATTGATTATTCCTCCCAAAAACGGACAATGATGAAACCGCAACTTTTTGCTGCTTGGTTCCGGTTTTTCGATCGATGCAACCACCTGTCAGCACCGTAAGGTCATCGATTTTGGATAATGTAAGTGCCATGCCCTTGTGTGTTTTAGAAAATATAACAAAAACTTATGAGCTCGGTGGAGAGCCGGTTGAGGTGTTGACAGACATAAACCTTCACATCGAGCGAGGGGAGTTTGTGGCAATCATGGGACCGTCCGGGTCCGGCAAAACTACTCTCATGAACATCATTGGCTGCCTGGATGTTCCCTCCTCCGGCCATTATCATCTGGCGGGCAAGGATGTCACACACCTGTCAGACGATCAACTTTCAGTTCTCAGAAACGAGCACATCGGCTTCATCTTTCAGAGCTTCTATCTGCTGCCTTACGCCACGGTACTCGAGAATGTACTGCTACCGACATTGTATGTGGAGCGTGGGTCCAACCGCAACGCTTCCCAAAAAGCTCTTGAACTGCTCAAGCTGGTCGGGCTGGAGGATCGAGCCAAATTTAAACCGAGCCAGCTTTCCGGGGGGCAGCAGCAGCGCGTAGCCATCGCGCGAGCACTGGTCAATGACGCCGAGCTCATTTTGGCCGATGAACCGACCGGGCAATTGGACAGCAAGACCGCCAAGGAAATCCTGAGCCTGCTCTCGAAAATGAACGAAAGAGGCAAAACCATCGTCGTCATTACCCATGATCCCAACACGGCTGCCTATGCCAAAAGGCTGGTGCAAATCAGCGATGGACGACTGAGATTAGATGAAAATGCACAGACTCCTCAACATAGCGGGGCAGTCCATTGACGCCGTCAGAGCCTTTAAGCTGAGGACTGTCTTTTGCCTTCTGAGTGTTTCCCTGGGAATTGCATCCCTCACAGTAATCGTCGCGGCAACCGAAGGAGCATATAAAAAAGCTTTTGATATCGTTGAAAGCTTCGGTCCGGATGCCCTGCTGCTGATCGGCGGCAGTGAAGAAGCAAGAGCCGTAGGGGAAAGAGAAAATACCCTGACACTCGATGATATAAAGGCACTGGAAGAAGCTTTCCCCGGGGCATATCTGACGATCCCGATGACTACCGTCAGAGACGTGACCGTTTCCTATAGAAATCAAAAGTATCAAACCAGGGTTATCGGTTCCTCCGCCAACTACAGCACCGCCTGGTCCTGGCCGGTGGTGGAGGGATCCGACATCACTCGGGAAGACGTGAAAGGTCTCAAGAACGTGGGCCTGATAGGCTCGTATTTGGCAGAACAGCTGTTTGGAAATGTGGACCCGGTAGGCAAGTACATCCTGGTCAGAAACATTCCCGTGCAGATCATAGGCGTGCTTTTTACGAGAGGGACAACCCCCACGGGAGCCAACCTCGATGACCGTCTGATCATGCCGATCAGCACGGTGATGAAAAAGATGCAAAACGAGGCCAAATATGTTTCCGCAATCAGAATCAGGTTTGTCGATCAAAACAGAATCAACAAATATGAAGAGGAGGTCAAAACGTTCTTAAGGCAGCGGCACCGCGTCCCCAAGGGAGAGCCCGACGATTTCAGGGTCATATCGCCCAAAGAAATCGTAAGGTTCCTGGTGGCTTTGACCGGATCGCTGGTCGTTTTCCTGGGGGTGGTGGGGATCATTTCGTTGGTTGTAGCAGGGTTCGTCCTGGCAAATCTTTTTCTACTTTCAGTCAAGGAGAGGACGAAAGAGATTGGTATCAGAAGATCGGTCGGCGCCAGAAGGAAAGATATACTCGTCCAGTTCCTGGGAGAAGCCGTGATGATCACCACGTTGGGGGGATTGATCGGGTTCGTTCTCGGCTATCTCTCTTCTCAACTGCTAACGCTGCTAGCCGAGTTCCCCATCTATTTCTCCTGGAAGGCATTTGCTGTCGGGTTACTTTTATCCTGGCTGATCGGCATTGCCTTCGGAATGCAGCCGGCTTCCAGGGCTGCGAACCTCAAACCCATCGAGGCAATTAGAGAGTGAGAAGAGTAATTCTGAATCTTCGCATCGCCCTGCGATCTTTATATAATTTTAAGCTGAGGACTTCTTTGGCCGTTCTGGGGGTTTTTCTGGGCACCTTCTCCTTGATTGTGGTCTCCAATCTCACCGGGTCGCTTACGATAAAAGCGCAGATGGAAATTGATAATCTCGGCAAGAACATGCTGGTGGTCGCGAGCGGGACAGTGCGGACGTTTGGCGGAAGGGCAAGACTGCTCAGCCAGGCGACCACTCTCACGCTGGCAGACGCCCGCACCATTGCCGCGGAGTCTCCCTTTATAAGCCAGGTGTCACCATCGAGCAGCAAGACCTTTGCAGTCAGATATGAAGAGGTGGTCCTCAAATCGATCCTGGTCACGGGGGTAAGTCCAAATTATCCTTCGGTCAGAAACTACCGTGTCAGGGAGGGCAGTTTTTTTACTGAGGATGACGACCGAAACTCGGAGCGGGTCGCGGTTATCGGAAAAGAAGTGGCCGACAAGTTATTCGGCAACAAGAGTCCACTCGGCAGATTCATCCTCATCTACAGAGTCCCCTGCCAGGTCATCGGAGTCCTGGAAGAAAAAGGGGTCGATCTCTCGGGCGCCAACCAGGACAATCAAATCTTCATTCCGCTTAAAACCTTTCTGCGAAGATTCGTAAACAAGGACTTTATCAACTCTATTTATCTACAGACCGTCGACAGCCGCTCTCTGGCGCCGGCAAAAACTCAAATTGAGCGGATTCTCAGACACAGGCACAACATCAAAGCCGGCGAAAAAGATGATTTCACCGTCGTCGATTCCAAAGACGTGATGCAGTTGAAGACCCAGGCAACGTCGATGATAACGGTGCTTGGCAGAATTTCCGCCGCTATTTCCTACACCATCGGCGCCATCGGCATTCTGTCAATCATGATCCTCATAGTGAACGAGCGGAAAGTGGAAATTGGCATAAGAAGAGCGGTCGGCTCCAGAAAAAGAGATATCATCTTGCAGTTTTTGATCGAGTCGTCATTCATATCCCTGAGCGGAGGCGCGGTGGGAGTTGTCTTCGGTTTCTTCATAAGCCTGGTCATCTTCAGGGTCTCAAAGCTTCCTTTCACCCTTTCTCTGACCGGCTTCATCTCTTCATTCATCGCTTCAGTAACGGTGGGGATATTAGCAGGCATCTACCCTTCCAAGAAGGCAACCACCATCCAGCCGGTGGACGTCATACGGGCATAGGGCCAGTGAGGCAGCCGGTCACCGAGAGGCTGAAAATGCAAAAGCTGACAAAGTCATCCAAAAGAGGTGGTATGATGTTTGCTTCGCAAAACTGGTGGTACTTGAACGCTTTTGCCTGCAAGCTTATTATTCTTTCAGTCTGTAAGCAATTCCGTGAGAGGTTGTAGCCGCCCGGCCGTTATAATCTGTATGCTGCTGCTCGGCCGGGGCAACCCTTGAACGACTTTGAGGAGTGTGACATGCCAAGCGATACCGACCAGACCCCCGGAGCTGATAAACGCAGACTCAAACGTCGGCATTTGATTTACTACCTGCGTGTTTTCGATCGAAACAGCGATCAGATTCTTGGCCACCTGGTGGATGTTACCCGGGAAGGGGCCAAGCTCATCAGCGAAAACCCCATTCCCACCAGCAAGAAATTCCAACTGCGGATGATACTGCCGGCTGAAATCTTTGGCAGGGACCGGCTGGACTTTGAAGCAGAGAGCTTATGGAGCAATCCCGATATCAATCCCGATTTTCATGACACCGGCTTTCGTTTGATCGGCATCGACACCAGGGACATGCTGATCATCGCGCGGCTGATCAATGAATATGGCTTTCGTGACTGAGGATGAGCAAAACACAAGACCATAAGGAAAAACGCATGAGATTCTTAGCTCTTTTCGTTTGCTTATGCATCACAGCCTGTGCAACATCCAAAAACAACGGGAGCAGGATCGACGAAGGGTCAACTCACACGAAATCCCAATATGCCGCCATGGTTGAGAAGATAAGGGATGGGAGTCCCGACGCTGATTTTCTTGCCTTGAGGATGTCATACGCCGAGACGGAAAATTATAAACCCGACTTCGATTCGAAAGTCAAAGAAAGGCAAGCCCTGTTCGATGCAATAAAGTCGGGGGACTACCAGAAGTGCATCGATCTTGCCGAAGACAACCTGGAATCCGATTATACGAGCCTGAACACGCATTTCGCTGCATTTTTGTGTAATAATGAGAAAAAGAATGTCGAACAAGCTGAACACCATAAATACGTTGTGAAAGGCTTGATGGATTCTATCGGCAACAGCGGCAATGGGAAGAGCCCGGAAACTGCGTTCGTAGTCATTGGCTCAGCAGAGTTGCAGGCATTTGTTCAACTCATGGGATTGCAGATCAAAAATCAATCCAGAATGGATCAAGACGGAAAAACATATGAAGTCGTGGGTGTGGTCAACCCGAAGACCGGGGAAGAGCTCAACCTCTATTTTGACACCACAATCCAGACGGCAAAGGGGTTTAACGATCTCAAATAATCCGGACAGCCACCCTGAGCCCGTTGCGAGCCAAGGCAGCGGCTCATAATAATAAAGATCAGCGTGGCACACTGTTGCAGAATTTGCGGGCAGACCCGATCAAACGAAAAATTCTACTCATCCTTTCCTATCACGCCTACGGAGCGCAGGACAAAATCGTCTGTATTGCCGGTGATGAAATCCCGTTCCCCCTGTTTTTTCTTGCTTTCGGGCGAGCAACCGTTTATAAAGGGAAACCGTTAAGCTCGTTGGGTTTCGTGCTTTGGAGCCCCTACGAAATCGGTCTTGCGCCTGAGCTCAGCGGTTTCACAGCAGCTCTTAAATAAGCGTCCCGACAAGCATTAATCAAGTAATGAAAGGAGGGATGCGTTATGGCGGAAGGCCACGTGAAATGGTTCAACGACAAAAAGGGGTACGGCTTTATTGAGACTGCCGCCCAGGGCGATGTATTTGTTCACTACAGCGCCATTGAAGGTTCAGGTTTTCGTTCGTTGAGCGAAGGGGAAATGGTGAGCTTCGAAATCGAGCAAGGCACCAAGGGACCCCAGGCGGTGAACGTGCAGAAAGTCAGATAGCAGGCTTACGATAAGGGTTTCCGACGAGTAAACGACAATAGGTGGGCCGGAGAAGATCTCCGGCCTTTTTGTTGACCCGAGAACCCGGGGAAAAACTGAAAGTGCGGGCAATCGTCCGCTGCACGAAACAACCGACTGATCGAAGAGGCTAGGGGGAAACGGATCATGATTACAGGATTTTTAAGAACAGCCATTCTGGTCCTAATCTGTTTTTTGTTTGTTGAGAATGCAACAGCGGGAGAAAAAAATATGACGCAGTCACAAAATCCGTTGGTGGCCATAGAAACCACCGAAGGCGCAATCAAGATCGAGCTCTGGGCGGACAAGACACCGATAACGGTGAAGAATTTCCTCGAGTACGTGGATGAAGGCTATTACAGCGGCACAGTTTTCCACAGGGTTATCGCTGGATTTATGATTCAAGGCGGAGGCCTCGATGAGAATCTTAAACCCAAAAAGACCCGCGCACCCATCAAAAACGAAGCCTCCGGCGAGCTAAAGAATGATCGCGGCACCATCGCCATGGCAAGGACTAATGTGGTCGACAGTGCGACCTCTCAATTTTTTATTAATGTTGCAGACAACAACTTTCTCAACCACAAAGATAAAACACCCATGGGGTTCGGCTACGCGGTGTTTGGTAAAGTCGTCGAAGGAATGGAGGTTGTCGATCGGATCGAAGCTGCCAAGACGACTACTAAAGGTCATCACCAGGACGTTCCTGTCACACCCATTTTCATTGAAAATGTTAAGGTGTTGGATCAATAAGCTCAGCGCCTGGACAAACCACTCGGCACGCTGCTTTAGCCCGCGTTGAGTGCTTCCGACCCTTCGCGATAAGACTTTCATCATCCGACTGGCCCCCATGGCATCACAAAGCCTTGCAGATCTTAGAGCCTTCACCGAAAAAATGTTGCCGGTGAGGGCTCGAAACTCCAACCATGACATTGCTCTGTTCGACTGAAAAGTTGTAGCAAAAGGGAATGTGTCCAATCATTGCACCTGCGTTACGTACGCTTATTTTTGAGGATTGAAGCTTCCATTTTTGCTGGTTGAGAGAATCGAGTTAGTGCTGGAGATGGCCGATGGATAAAAAGAACAAAAGGTTGCTGTGGCTGGCTGCGGCTGTTACCAGTCCATTAATCGTGCTGCTGTTGATAAGCTTTCTTTTGCCAATCCTGATCAACGTCCACACATTTAAGGGAAAGTTTGAAAAGGATATCTCGCAGCGAATCGGCGGCAAAATAACCAGCGGCAAGATCGAAATCGCCCTGTTCCCGGCACCGCATATTTTGTTTCACAATGTGAGCTTTTCGGTCGGAGAAACGGCCGCGGGCACCTTAAATTCTTTATTCGTATATCCCAGGCTGCTTCCTTTGATCAACGGCGATGTGCAGATCGACAAGGTTCAGCTCAATACACCCGCTTTAAATGTACGACCCCCAAAAAGTACAGAACAGAGCGCCGGGGAAAAAACCGGCGCTGAGACAACGAGCTTGCGGAGAAAATCCATCGCCGCGCTGCACACGATCGCATCGCGCTTCCCCCGTCTCTCCGTTAAAATAGAAAGCGGCAAACTGCAATACTTTGCGGACGACGCTACGCTACTTCAATTCCATCACATAAATGGACGTCTGCAGCTTCCTCCGGAACAATTCAAGCTCGATCTCACCTGTGAATCCAATCTTTGGAAAACCTTTTCCATGAACGTTCAGATGGATAATGACCAGTCGGTCACGGGCACGATGAGCTTTGCCAACCTGCAACCTCAGCTTGTGTTGCACCACTGGTTCCCTTCCACCCGGATAGGAGTCGCGGATGCTCTGCTGAATTTGAACGCCGACTTTTCATCAAAAAGCTTCGAGACCTTGCATGTGGATCTGCAGGGCTCCTTTCCTTACCTGACGCTCAATAAGCAAAACGAGACATTGGTGCTCAAGTGCAAAAGTCTCAAAGGCGTCATGAACCTGAGTGCAAGCGAAATGAGCGTCGAGCTTCAAGAACTGCTGCTCGATCATCCTCGCCTTGGCCTTTCCGGGCGGTTTTTGAAGAATACAAATCCTTCTCATCTTGAGCTCGAAGTCACCGGTACCGAGGTCGACGTTGATTCCACCCGAAAGGCGGCCCTTACGCTGGTGGGGGAGATCTCCACCGCGCAGAAGATTTTTGAAATCGTCAAAGGCGGAGTTGTCCCGAAAATCACCTTCTCCACTCAGGGTGAAACACCCCGCGATCTTGGAGACTCAAAAAACATTCGCATTATCGGTAGCTTGATCAATGGGAACATATTTGTTCCCAAAGCAGAGCTTGATTTGACGGAAGTCTACGGTGAGGTGGACATTGCCAACGGCATCCTGCAGGGCGAAAAGCTCAGAGCGCGGCTTGAGAATTCACGCGGAAGCGAGGGCTCTCTGACCATAGGTCTGACCGACAAAGACAAGCGGTTCCATCTGGACCTCAAAGTAGACGCCGACCTGGCGCAGCTGCCTCCTATTCTGCACAGAGTGGTTCCGAATAGACGCTTTACCCGAGAGATAGAGCTCATAGAATCGTTTGACGGGAAAGCCCGGGGCAGGTTTGTTCTGGGTGAAAACCTCAAATCCGTCAAAGCGTTGGTGGAGGTCAAGGATCTCCAGTTGACGGCGTCCTACCAGCGGCTGCCGTATCCCTTGCAGATCCGGAGCGGACAATTCTTCTATGACGGCACCAAAGAAGTGGTGTCGGTGACGGATTTGTCCGGCAACTTGGGGAAGTCCTCCTTCCGGGCGTTTAGTGGAGAAGTTGTCTGGCTGAAGGAAATGCAACTGCAAATTCTCTCCAAAGCGGCCGATTTGTTCGTACCCGAGATTTATCCCTGGATTATTTCATATTCGGCACTTGCCAGGATACTGAAGGAGTTCAAATTTGATGGAGGATCTATCACTGTTGATGGACTCAACTTAAAAGGACCTCTGCTGAGCCCGGCAAAGTGGGAATTTAAATCGACAGGATCTGTCCAAGATTTGGCTGTCGATTGGAGCCATCTCCCGGGCACTCTGCTGATATCGAAGGGGGATTTCGAGGCAGCCCCACACAAACTCACTTTCATTGATTCTCAAGGGAGCATGTTGGACGCCTCATTCAAGGCATCCGCCAACCTGGACGAAATAAGGCGGGGTCTCCTCGCAGCCGATCTTGATATCACCGGAAGTCTGGGTCCGAAGACAATCGGTTGGATTGCAGGCTTGAGCAACCTGCCTTCTCAGTTTTATTTTCGCCCTCCCCTTGAAGTCACACGAGGACGTCTGGTTTGGAAAAGAGACGATCATGCCTCCTTCTCGGGGGAGTTGTTGCCGACGGGCGGACCTAAAGTTGTTCTTGATCAGACCTGGCAAAAAGAAAGGCTGATCATTAAAAAAATGCTCATTCAAGACACCGAATCGAACGGCTCTATCTCACTTGACTTGAACCAGAAAGAATTTGACCTCACCTTCTCGGGAAAGTTGACCAAGAACACGGTCGATAAGTTGCTGCAAGACAACCAAATGCTTGCCGGTTGGATAAGCGGAGATTTTAGCGCTCACGTTCTCCTGGAAAATTACACCCTGTCTACGGCGCAAGGGGAATTGGAAGGACGAGGGCTCAAATTTCCCCAAGTGACAGGTTTGGATGAAGTCAAATCCTTTTCTGTTAAGGCTGTGGATAGCCGGCTGAACGTCGAATCAGCTATGGTTGTATGGATGGAGAGCCAATTGGCGATCGGTGGAACCGTCGATTTTTCCGCGGACGGTCTGATGCTGGGTTTAACCGTTTCACTCGATGGAATTGAATGGCGGGAGATCGAGAGAATCTTGCATAGCGCAAAAGACGGCGCCGGCAAATCAGAACAATTGAAACGTTTGCGTGTTCAAGGTGCAGTCAAGGTTTCTTCGAATTTCTTTGGTCTTGAGCGATTCACTCTGCGGCCTTTTCAGGCAGATATCCGCCTAATGCCCACGGGAGTTGAGCTGTCGATAACCAGAGCTGAGTTTTGCGGCATCTCAACGCTGGGGATAGTCAAGGCATCCGGCGGCAATGTCGAAATCGACATAAAAGTTGGTGCTCGAAATCAGCCGTTAGTGACAAGCCTTGCCTGCCTTTGGGATCAAAAGGACCTGATGCAGGGTGATTTCAACTTTGACGCAAATATAACGGGCCGTTTGATGAACGATCAGTTTGTCTCTTCACTGCAGGGCGAGTTCAATTTCGATGCCAAGGATGGCCGGATCTATCGCTTTGGCTTGCTTGAAAAGATTTTTTCGGTTCTCAACTTCACCGAGATATTCCGCGGAAGACTGCCAAACCTTGACCAAGAGGGATTCGGATACGAGTCCTTTGAAATGAAGGGTCACCTGCATGATGGGGAGATCGATATCGAAGAAGCCGTTCTAATCGGTTCTTCAATGGAGATGGTGGGGAGAGGAAATGTCAATATGCTGAATAAAAAAATCGATCTCGCAGTCTTGGTGGCTCCCATCAAAACACTGGATGTGATCATCAGCTACATCCCGCTGGTAAACGGAATTCTGGGACGCATCGTCTCCATTCCTGTTCAGGTCACTGGCGATCTGTCAAATCCGACGGTTATTCCTCTTTCTCCATCAGCTGTTGGATCTGAGCTGCTCGGGATCATGAAAAAAACGATGGAATTGCCAATGCGAATCATTCAGCCTTTGATGCCCGATGATAAGCCAGCGACTCAAAAAAGCCAAAATCGAGAAGACGTCGAGGAGATCAAATAAGCCTGTGCACGCAAAGCTGCAGAGCCGGGCTTGGGCACCGACCCCGTCGGCCGGCCTGAAAAGGGTGCTCCACGAACAGAGACTTCCCGGCTGGAAATTGTTAAATACTCACTACCAACAGGCTTTGGTCAATCATGACCATCCGGGGGACATTTTGCGGAGCTGTCTATGACGCATACAATGGTATTTCGCATCAAAGGAATGGATTGCGGCGAAGAAATCGCTGTGTTGAAAAAACAAATCGGTCCGCTGGTTGGCGGAGAATTGAATCTGGCCTTTGATTTGCTGAACAGCAAAATGACCGTTTCGGCAGGATCTGCTGCAATAAGCGAACGGCAAATAAGGGACGCCGTGGCGAGCACCGGCATGGAAGCTGTTCCCTGGACAGAGAGCTGCTCGGCGGAGACCTGTCCTGTCGAGGAGGGGGTCTGGCAACGCAACAACCGCTTTATCCTCTGCGCGATAAGCGGAATTCTCATGATCGTCGGCTTTGTGCTTCAAGTCGCACACCATGGCGACATATTTGCAGTCCTGGCAGGCACGGGTGGGATTGAGCCCGCTGCCCCGCCGGCATCCATTCTCTGCTACGTCGGTGCAATTATCGCCGGAGGATGGAACATAGCCCCAAAGGCATTCTTCGCGGCCAGGAAGCTCAGGCCCGACATGAACCTGCTCATGAGCATTGCGGTGGTCGGCGCAGTGGCCATAGACTATTGGCTGGAAGCAGCTTCAGTGACGTTTCTGTTCGCGCTTGCCTTGCTGCTGGAATCTTGGAGTGTTGGCCATGCCCGAAAGGCAATCAAAGCTCTGATAGATATTTCGCCTGCGATGGCGCGCTTTGTTTGTCCCGTCGATGGAGAGATAGAAGAAAAGCCGGTGGAAGAAGTTCCAATAGGGGCGACTGTCCTTGTTCGCCCCGGCGAAAAAATTCCCCTGGACGGTATCGTGACCAAGGGAGAGACCTCGGTAAATCAGGCCCCTATTACCGGGGAAGCCATGCCGGTCAGCAAGAAATGGGGCGACGAGGTATTCGCGGGAACCATCAATGGTGAAGGCTCCATTGAGCTCCGATCCATCAAGAACGCTCAAGACACCACGCTGGCAAACATCATCCATATGGTCGAGCAAGCCCAGTCTCGACGCGCTCCCACCGAACAGTGGGTGGACAAATTCGCCCGCTATTACACTCCTGCAATGATAATCTTCGCTCTGTTGCTGGCATTGGCACCTCCGCTCATTTTTTCGGGCGGCTGGATGAACTGGTTTTATCAAGCCCTCGTGATGCTGGTGATCGCATGTCCTTGCTCCCTGGTGATTTCCACCCCGGTGAGTATCGTCGCCGGCCTCACATCGGCGGCGCGTCATGGCGTGCTCATCAAAGGAGGAGCATATTTGGAGGCTCCGGCTCAATTGAAAGTGATGGCGTTTGACAAGACCGGAACTCTCACTCATGGTAAACCCGTTGTGCAAAAGGTAATTGCCTTGGATAATCATTCGGAGGATGGGCTGCTGGCCCGTGCAGCAGCGCTTGAGGCCCACAGCAGCCATCCAATGGCACGGGCGATTTTGAGTCATGTCGAATCCATGGGAATAAAGTACACCCCGGCTGACAACTTCACCATTATTCCGGGCGAAGGTGCGCAGGGGATTGTCGACGACAGAAACTACTGGATAGGCAGCCACCGTATGCTGGATCGATTGGGCGAAGAAAGTCCGCAATTGCATGACCTGGCGACCCGGTTGGAAGATGCCGGGCATTCTCTGGTGACGATGTGGTGTGAGGATCACGTATGCGGTTTGATCAGTATTGCCGATGAAGTTCGATCCGACACCAAAGCCGTCATTGAATCATTAAAACAACTGGGCATCGAGCGCATTGTGATGATCACCGGAGATAATCGGAGAGCCGCAGAAGAGGTCGCCGCCCTGACCGGTGTTGATGAATACCACGCCGACCTGCTTCCCGAAGGCAAAGTTGCAGCGATCAGAAAACTGAGGGGAGAAATCGGGCATGTGGCCATGGTGGGTGACGGGGTCAATGACGCACCAGCCATGGCGGAAGCATCGCTCGCTATTGCCATGGGAGCCATGGGGACCGATGCAGCCATTGAAACCGCAGACATTGCCCTGATGGCCGACGATTTGTCCAAACTGCCATGGCTCATCAAACACTCTCGCCGGACAATGCGAACCATCAAACAAAACATCTTTTTTTCCCTGGGCATCAAAGCCCTTTTCATCGGCCTGGCCCTTGGCGGGATGGCGACATTATGGGGAGCCATCGCTGCAGACATGGGAGCTTCCCTGTTGGTGATCTTCAACGGTCTGACTCTTCTGAACAGCAGGTGACAAGCAAGGAGGAATTTTATGGACTATCGGGAAATTCTTTTTGAGCAAGATGGCTCTGTTGCGTATCTGACCCTTAATCGTCCGGACATCCGCAATGCCATCAGCAGTGATTTAATGATTAATGAAATTGTCGATGTCTGCACCAGGGTGCAGGCAGATCATGCTCTCAAAGTGCTGGTCGTTTCAGGCGCCGGCAGTTCCTTTTCCGCCGGCGGAAACGTCAAAGACATGCATGAAAGAAAGGGGATGTTTTCGGGGAACCCCGAACAGTTGCGCGACAACTACCGCAACGGCATACAGCGCATACCCCTGGCCTTCAACCAGCTCGATACACCGACCATTGCTGCAGTGAACGGACCCGCCATCGGTGCCGGCTGCGATCTCGCCTGCATGTGCGATATTCGCATCGCCAGTGACAAAGCCAGGTTCGGCGAGACATTTGTTTCGGTAGGATTGATTCCGGGAGACGGCGGCGCGTTTTTTCTGCCGCGAATCGTCGGTTTTGCCAGGGCATGCGAATTGACCTTCACCGGCAGAATAGTCGACGCCGGTGAAGCCTTACGAATCGGACTGGTGAACGAAGTGGTCGCCCACGATCAGTTGTTGGAGAGAAGTCGGCAGATGGCCAAGGAGATCGCCAGGCAGCCAGGAAAAATCCTGCGCATGGCAAAGCGCCTGCTCTATCTCGCCCGGGGAAAGACGCTTCAGGATACACTGGAGCTCTCCGCCGCCTTTCAGGCATTGTGCCACTACAGCCCGGAGCACCGAGAAGCTTTGGAGGCTTTCCTTGCCAGACAGAAGGAAAGAAGTAAGGATCCACGATAACTCCGATATCCCTCTTGACTTGCATACAGACTACGTGCCAGGAGCTTGTCCGGGAATAGCCCTGGCATGGCTTTCCGTCCTTCCCGCATGCTTCCGACGCCAGGTCCATCCCACAAGCGTCTTTCTGGATTCCAGCCTTCGCGGCAATGACATTCGGTTGGCAGACCTGATAATCGTACTTGTTACCTGGTTAACGCATGGATTGACTCGAAAAACGGATGCTCGCCAGGGTCTGGGCTTCCTTTTCGTTCAGCTTTCTTTCCAGTTCGGTCATTTTCTTAGACATCTCGTCAATCGTTTTCTGCTGGCTCTGAACCACTTTGGTCAGCACCGCCACGATGTCCACTGCATTTATATGCTTCCTGTCGCCGGTGGCCACAAGCCCGGGGACATCCTCGGCAATGAAGCCCACATACCCTTCCCTGGACGCATCCGACTTGAAATTGAATTTCACCGGATCGAGCTTCTGCATGGTGTCCATTGCTTCACTAACGGTGAGGCTTTCGATGTTCTCCTTGGCTTCTCTGCTGGAGTAATCATTCCAGTGACCTGTGGCATCGCAGGTGGCGCCGTTTCGCATCTGCAGACTGCGATCCAGATTGAGCTGCATGAGCCACCTGGCTGCCGAAACAAATCTCATAGGATGCACCGTTGCTGCCCCAAAGACGGCGAATTTCCTTGATCCGGAAACCAGGGCCGTTGCACCGTCGGTTCGATTCGCCACAAACCGGGCATCAGCTGCTGTTGTCTCAAGCTCCAACGGTTCCGCCGGTTCCCATGTGCCGATCCCGACCTTACCGTCGGATGTCAGGCTGAGGGTGCCGGTCGGCGCTCCGGGCTCGATCTTGAAGGGGACATTGAAGCCGTTGGTGGCATCCCGGATGAAAAAGGAGGATTCATTGCCGGCAACGTCCCAGGTCTGCGCTTCCAAACCAAGAGAGTTGTCCTGGTGCAGCCGAACGCTGGGGCTGTCTCCAGAGGCGATGTGCACCTGTGCCGTCGGCGTGCTGGTCCCCAGACCGAGCCTGCCGAAGCTGTCCAGATAGATGGAGCTGTCGGGGGCTCCGGCCATAACCTTAAACGGCGTCACTCCCCCATCCACATCTGTTATTGCGAAGCTGTTTTCACCTGCCTCGGCGGAGCTGTTTACTGAAATCCTCCAGTCGTTTGTCGGGAACGAGGTGCTATCGCTGGTATCCTGAAAATAGATGCCGAGGTTTTGTTCCTTCAGTACAATCGTGTTTTTCCCGAAGTCCTCTCCGATCACGCAGTCGAAACCGACACAGATGCTCCCGGTCACGATGAGGTCGTCATTAATGACCTGCTCGTTTAGCGAAACTCCGGCGATGTCATTGGTCGATGATGTCTGAATCTGTTGGGCGGGATCCCCGTCACCGGCAGCACCGGCGGCGGAGGCCTCTCCCATCACGATACCGCCATTCTTGATCAAAAAGGAGCCGGATTGCACCGCTACCCCTTCGGGCAGCTTCCCTGCCCTTCTAAGCTCGCTTACGACGGACTCGTCGCCGGACTTTCTAGCCGCCTCAAGAGCGCTGCGCACCTCGGGATCGACCACCGCAATCACCCGCAGTTCATAGGTGCACTGACCGTCACCGAAGCGATTCCCGTGGTTGTCGAGCAGCTCGAAATACGGGTTGATCCCCGCATCGAAGGTCTTGTCGAAAGTCGCCGCATCCGGTCCGACCACGGTCAAGACCAACCCGGCATTTTCCACCACGGGCTGCCAGATTATCTTATCGGCGCCGGCTGTCGCGTGGGCAACCGGCTCGCCGGCCGACACCGCACCCACCGGGCCGACCAAACAGAATAGAGAAAACAGCAAGACCGACGAAAACAATGCATTCTTAACTCTGTTCATAGTGGTTACCTCCTTTTGGCGGGCCGTCTAAGTCGGGGTCGGTCATCAACTCGCGTGGGATTTAGCGGAATACTGCTTGATTGGTCCGTACAGAACTGGGAAGTTCCCGTGTCGGGTGGAAAGCAGCTACCGGCAAAATCCTGAGTGGCACCGAGCAATTCCACATTCCATTCAGCAGTCTTGGGAAAGCATTTGGGTGCCAAGCGGTGCTCTTTGTCATCGTCAGCGACAAAAATATTGGCGGGCGGCAAGGTGAATTTGAATCCAAAGCAGCCGCCCAGGGGACAGTCGATGTCCTTGCCGGCAAACTCGCCGCATATATTGCCCTTCACGCACTGGTCATACAAGACCTTCTCCAAAGCGGGATTGCAGTTGCATGGGAGGGTCGGAGCTGAAGCGGTCGGACCGGAGCAGAAGCTGCTGGGTTGACAGAAGTCGGCTTTAGCTTGCGTGAACTCCTGCTCGTATGGAGCAAGATCAATGGTCACCCGCAGGATGCCGGTATCCTTATTGTAATTTCTATCCCAATGCAGCCTCGTATCAACGGCGAATTTGATGGGAACCTGGCCGATATCGGCGCGCACCTCTTCTACCGCTTCAGTGTCGTAATGATCGCCCGCATTTTTGCCGACGTAGATTTCGTAGGTCTGTTTGGTGGTCGGCTTGGCGTAGAGCAGAAACACATAATAGGTCTTTCCAGGCTCGAACACGTTCAGGCTGGCCGCCGTCAATCTCTGGGTCTTCTCCGAGACGGTGGTGTCAATATAGTAGGTGGCATTGTTCAATGTGAGCATGCTGCGCTGAAACAGGTCCATCCCGGCCATGCGAATCGCTGTGGAAGACTCGACCCCCTCATCCAGGGAAGTCAACAGCTGCCGTTCCAGAGGCACACCATAGCACGCCGTACTGGTGCAGGGCCGGCCCCACAAGGCACTGCACCGGGAGGCGCAGTCGCTGTCCTGGGTACACGCTGCTGTCGTATTATTCGAGCACCGCTTCTGGCTGTCCACAATAGCGCTGCACGTGCCATCACATTCATCTTTCCAGGTGCACGCCTTGCCGGCGTTGACTCCGTCGCAGACTCCGGCGCAGCTATTGGTGACCGCACAGTCCGGATAGACTACGGTGGAAAGATATTCGTAGGGACTCGTTTTGGCGGTCCCGAAGGACTCGCACTCAGGGGCTTCGATGGGAGCGTTGAAAAACGGATCCAAATTCACCGATATGGTTTCGTCACGAACGGAGCTCACCAGGCCGGTCAGCGATCCGTCGTCGTCGTTGAGTACGGTCTGCCGGTCCACACTGCTGAAATTGTTGAAAGTGCCTGCGGCGTTGTATCGGCAGTAGTCGGTTTTGACTTTCGCTTCATTTGTGTCGAAGGTGCCTGGCAGCCACAACGGTTCGAGCACATAATGGCGGATATCGACGTTATCGAAAAATAGGTTCATGGAGTGGAAGGCGGGTGGATAGTAAAAACCGTTGGGTTGTTTCCAGCCGATTGCGGCGTTGGGGAGAACACACTGGTTGAGCTCGGGATCCCTTGGAATGCCTACGGTGCGCGTGTACATCCAGGGTCCGAACTGTGGACAGTTTGCCGGCTCGCATTGGGGTCCAAGGTTGGTCTTTTTGATATCCAGATAGGCGTTGGAGTCCTGATAGTTGGGACCGTCATAGATATTGTAGAGCCGCTGGTTGACTGCAAAGTTGTCCAACGGAATGCTGATGCCCTCCTCCTTTGAGCGGCAGAAGTTGGCTTCAGCGCCATCGCATGCCAGCCCGCCGACCTTTTTGCCGTTTCTGGTCACGTTGAGCGGGTTGAACGGACCGGCATTGGAGGCAAGCGGGTTATCCTGCTGAGTGTTGCCGATAAAAACGCTCTTGGTCGCCAGTTGCCAGAGTCCGGGAACAACACTCGACTGGATGTAGTCACCACCCGTCACAAAGCCGAGCCCACCGTTCTGGGTGTCGGACAAAACGCTATTGATAAACAAATACCATTGCGGCCGCAGCCAGATGGCCGCGAAATTCTGTTGAGGCCAGTGGAAAGCCGAGGTGTATCGATCCAGCACGGTGACCATGCAGGCAGCACGAGCGTTGCCCTTGTCACAACGGGGAACCGCGCTACAGTCCGTCTGGTCACAGCGGGTGGCGAAACGCCCCCCGCCGGCGTCCACTTTTGGATAGAACATCTCCTTATTGCGGTCGCCCTCGGGTGCCGGGGCGAGGGTGTTGGCCACGGGTCCCAGCCCGTCAATGCCAAGGCAGGCGTCCGTGGCGCCCACGGTGTTGAACGACATCATTGCCGTGGAACAGTAGTTGCCTCTAAATGATTTCAGCGGAGTCATTCCGGCGCGACCCAGGTTGTTTTCGTACTGGCCCATCATTCCGGAGAAAACCGGACCACTCTGCATGGAAGCGTACGATTCCCATTTCTCGCCTTGCGACATCCCGCTGTTGGCTCCCGGCAGCAGCCAATAGCAGACCCCGCATGCTCCGGCCCCGACCGCCATGTTGTACTGGAAATCATTCCAGCCGTTCATGATCCAGAAGACGCTCGGATTGAAGTTGTCGGAATTGTAGGGGACCGACGCCACAGCTTGCTGCCCGCTCCATGCCAGGATGCCCGGTACCTGGCGAGGATTTTGATCGTTGGCGATGGCCGCACGGGAAAAGATCCCGATGTTTGAATACAGCTTGTTATTGATTTCGGTGCCGTCCTCCAGATAGTAGCCGTGCCCGATAGACTTATAGCCGACATTGCGTGCCAGGGTTACGCCCTGCGTGGCGTGAACGGTGATCCAACGAGTCATGGAGTCGTGCACGGAGCAATCTTTGACAAAGGTAGTCTGCGGGGTTTTGCGCGCCATATGGAAATGGACCGGATAATGCCCCATCCGTCCCCCCTGGCCGAGTTGGAAGAATTCAACTCCTTGTACCTGGTAGCGTTCAAAACCCTGCCGGACCAGGGTATGGCCGCCGAAGTACTTTCCGGTGCCCGAGGTGGAGGGAGTTGGAAGAGGTTGATTGAAATCGGCACCCTCGGACACGATACGAATGCTGCGCGACAACAATGCCACGGCGGCCCGGGTCTCGACAGCCGGTTTGCCTTCCACCTTGATGTCAAGGTTCAGGCGCTCTATACCGGGATGCTTGGTGGCGCTTAAATCGTAGGGCGCGCCGTTGTGGATGTACTTGACTGCTTCGGTATCGGTACCACAAGCTTTCGTGCTGCCGGGTGTCTGTACGGTGACAGAATTATCGGCAGGGTTTACGCTGCAGATTTCCAGCTGCTCCGAATGCCCCGGCAAATAGTCCGTCGTCGTGACCACAATCTGGTCACCGACTTCCCAGTCTGGATCGACCTTGCGATTGAGGACCAGTGTTGTATCGCCAGGATTTGATGTCTTGTTTAAGCGCACCCAGCTTCTGCCGGCATACGATGGATCGGGATCTCGGTCCGCATCGTTAGTGGCGCCTTTCCTGCCGAATAACTGCAGAGTCCCGCCATAGGAGACCGCCAGTACCTTGTAGCCGAAATAGCCGTTCGGGTCGCCATCGTCATAGGGCAAGGTGCCATATGCGTAGAAATAGTCGCTCACACCGCCCGGCAAGTCGTTGTATTTCGTAGAGCCGTTGGAATTCCACTTGGCTTCCGGTACACCGCAGCGAACATCGGTCTTGCAGGTAATCCCCTTCCCGCCCTTGCCAGAATTAGTTCCGATTTGGAAGGCGCCCTGGTCTGCACCGTACAAATGAAACGTCACCAGGCCCCCGCAGTAAACCGATTCTCCCCTGTCGCTGGCCGCCTGGCATTTGTCGCCGATAGGCAGGTTCGGCTCGCCCGCAATCAACTCCGACTTATTTTCCACCAGGATGGACTTTGCCCAGAAGTGGATCTTCTTGTCCGGCGCGGGATCGACGAATTTCAGAGAGCCACCGTTATAGATGTTAACGTTGCCGTAGTGATAGGTCTGTCCCTCGGCCACCGTGCACGGCCCGGTTACTTCCAGATCCTCACCGCTGCCAGGGCCCAGAGGAAGATTTTGCTCTTCATTGCATATGGTGGCAGACGCCGCCACAGGCAGATAAGCCGTCATCGCCAAAAAAGCCAATATCAGCAGCAGGCAAACAAATGGCTGGTTGGCAGCTAGCCTCCGAGACAGGGGCGGCCGGTTAAAACCTCGATCACCTTCCGCCGGCATTTCTCCTGCTTGCAGCCGTCTCAGTGCAGGTCCCATGGGTTTCTCCTTGAGCTTTTTGTTTGGAGGGATAAGGGATGGTTCAGGCGTAACAGAAGATAAAAATCAAGTGGATCGTTAACTTAATAAGAAGCCGGCGCTCCATTGTCAACTCTCAACAAAAACAGTTATTGGACATCGAAGATCCTGCACATGGCAAAGCGCCTGCTCTATCTCGCCCGGGGAAAGACGCTTCAGGATACCCTGGAGCTCTCCGCCGCCTTTCAGGCATTGTGCCACTACAGCCCGGAGCACCGAGAAGCTTTGGAGGCTTTCCTTGCCAGGCAGAAGGAAAGAAGTAAGGATCCACGATAACTCCGATATCCCTCTTGACTTGCATACGGACTATTTGCTAGGTTCGCCCTTCACCAAGTTCCACGAAAGGATCGCCAAGTGATAGAAACCGCATTCATAATCGCCCCGGATGACAGCGGCGCACAACCGGTTTTCGGCGTTGCCAACGTGCGCAGAATAGTGCTTCTTGTGTCCAAGCTCGGTTTGAAAAACATTCACTTGGTTGGTCGGGTCGGTTTGCTCATGCCCTTGCTATCGGATTTGCTCCCGCACGGATCTTTTCACGCGGCGGATAATCCCGCTCAACTCAACCAAACGATCGAGCAGGTGGCGCTTGACGAAGGAATCAAGGTTCTGACGCTCAAAGCCAACGTCGTGATTGACCGCCTGTCTCTGGCTGAATTCCTGCAAGCGGAAGAAGACGCCGAAATCCTCTACATGGGATTGGCGGATAACGGGTACACCGACGGAATTTACCTGACCTACCCTTCGGAGCTTGCACCGATTGCAGAGCTCTTGTGGTCACCCCAAAATGCCGGCCCCTCCATCCTGAATAATGCCAAAGATTTTCGCGCACGCGACGGACTTCCGCGAACCGTTGGACAAACAGCGGGTGATGCCGAAATCTGCGAGCAAAAGCTGCTTGGCGCACTTGCCGCCCAGACCGCTAAGACGGACGGCTTCATGGCACGTCACTTCGACCGCAGGATTTCCCAATTTTTCAGCAGCAGGCTGGTCCGCACCAAAGTGACGCCTAATCAGATCACATTGATGGGCGTTTCCATCGGTTTGACCGGAGCTTTTTTGCTGTCTCTGCCTGGTTATTGGCCGCATCTGCTCGGTTCGCTGCTGTTTGTGTTCTGCGTTGTAGTGGACGGTGTGGATGGCGAGGTCGCGCGTCTGAAACTGATGGAAAGCCGTTTCGGCCATTATCTGGATATCACCACGGATAATCTGGTCCATATCGCCGTCTTCATCGGCATTGCCTTCGGACTATACCACGATACTGGAAACAGGCTCTATCTTTGGGCCTTATGGTTCCTTTTGGGAGGATTTGCAGTCTGCGCCATAGCCGTCTACCAATGCATCCTCAAAGTCGATGCGGAGGTTCTCAAGCAATCACCCAGGCTGCTGCGGCTGATGAAGATGGTGAGCAACAGGGACTTTGCATATCTGGTCGCGGTTCTCGCCCTTGTCGACCGGCTCAATTGGTTCCTGTTGGGCGCCGCGATAGGGACCTATCTTTTTGCCGGCGGTCTGTGGCTCTTGAGCTCCCGCGAAAACTGAATTGCAGACCTTCTACAGAGCCTCTCTCGCCTCTGCAATGAATCTTTTTATGGTCCATGGCTCTTGTGCCGCCCCGCGGCACGAATACCAGCAGCGGCCGCATTCAGTGGGATTGAAATACCCCTCCTGCCAGCTGCTGAAATGGCAGGCCACCGGATAGTCCGAACAGCGTTTGATCATGCCATCCGGAGTGACCTGCAGCCAATTTAACCCCGCCGTACAGCCAGGAACTGTCCTTTTGCCGAAAAACTCGGGAATCTGATCCAGGTAATACTCGCCAGTAGTGACATTGCCCAGGCGCTCTCTCAGCTCTTTTACCTCGGCAATCATGTCTTTCAAGGGCAGCAGCTCCGCAGGTTCAATCATGTAGGATTCGTTGTCGATCCGCCAGCAATTATAAGTGCTAAGAGAGACCTTAACACCCAGCTCAAAAGCCCGCTTGATGATGCGCGGCACTTCCGGATAGTTGTTTCTTTTAATGACCACATTGAAGCACATGCTTACCCCGGCTTTGCTGAGCTTGGGAGCCACGGACAGAATATGTTCGGTGAGACCCGGTAAACCTCGCTCTCCATCATGTCGCTCATCGAGGTAGTCCAGGGAGATCGACAGTTGATTCAGCCCGGCATCCCATAATGCTAGGCCGCGCTCTAAAGTCAGCAAGTACCCGTTGGTGATCAAGCCGATAAAGAGAAAATCAAAGTTCTGCCGCAGCGTCGCGATCAACTTGGCCAAATCTTCCCTCAACAGGGGTTCTCCTCCTGTCAGCCCAACTGACAGAGGTCTGAGCTTCTTAACGACCGGCACATAGTCCTTCAGTTCCGCTGGTGGCTTGATTTTCCAATAATCGCAAAAATCGCAACGCGCATTGCACCGCTTGGTAACTTCCAGGTTAACGTTGATCAGACCGCCTCGAACCAGGTACCTGAAGAATTGCTGACCACCCTTTACCATTTCTTGTACAGTTAATTTCCGCGACACTCTAGCCTCTACAGTTTCTTGGCTTCATTAAGCTCATAAATTCTTCCACCCCTGACCACACGAAATCTACGCTGTTGCCAACGCACTCTATCGGTGAAGAGACTGATACACCAAATCAAAGAGCTTAACCAGTCTCTGACGGGAATGAGCCATGCGTAACGAGCCGCCTCGGCATTGTGAATAGCTCTTCGATTAAGAAAGTTGAAGCACAGCAGGCGAACCATGAGGGTCATCGTAAAAACCGCCGAAGCCAGCAGTGAAAACCCGTTTATGAACAAAAAAATCGTTGCCAGGGAGACTCCGTGAGTGATCCCGGAAGCGAAATATCCCCAGGGGCGGCAGACTCTTTGGGTGACCGCCCAACGCAGTTGGTGAAAGAAATAATCAGAGAAGTCGGCAAATGGGGAATGGTGATCGATTAAATGCTTCGAAAGATGGACTTCAAAACCTTTTTGGCGCGCCAGATATCCTATCTGGTAATCATCGGCCAGATAGTCTCTTATGGGTTCAAGTCCTCCAAATTTGTTGATAACGGTCTTACTGGTGCAAATCGTCGCCCCAAAAGCGTAGGATATCCCTTCGAGCTCGTAACCCATAATCACGTTGGGAATAAAATCGGTTTGAATGGTAAGCGCATGCAATGCCGAGGGAATATTGCCGATGCGGGTGCTACGATAAAGGCAGGTCACGACGTCTGCTCCCTCCTGCCGAAAAGCAGAGACTATCCTCGTCAAATAGTCAGGTCCCACCCGTATGTCACTATCGCTGATAATGACAGTGTCAAATTTGGCTTTCCTAATGGCGCCAATGAGATTGCCGACTTTATAATTCGGACCCGGATTTTTGTCGTTCAGCACCCAGCAAATATCTGTCGTCGGGAACCGGTTTCTTAGACTTTCAAGGACCGACACTAACGTCTCATCGCTTCGGCTCAGCGAAAAAACAACTTCAAAGGCAGGATAGTCCTGCTCAAAGAAGCTGATAAAGTTTTCGATCTGCTCCCCGTCGGCTCGGGTGATCGGTTTAATGATGGAAACCGGGGGAAGATCCTCGCTGCATACCTGCAGTTGCCTGCGTTCGGCGAAAAAACGCGCGCTGTAACGGGTAGATACCAGACAGTAGCCCAATGATAAGGCTATTAGCGTTAACAGGAATATGTCCACTGTATTCACGAAGATTTGGCAATCGCTTTCTGCTGAACGCGCATTCTGTCCAGTAGAGCGTTAAAGGATTCTTTTTTGATCACCCGGTCGAAAGCGTTTCGATAATTACCGGCGATGCTCACGCCATCCACTTTCACATCGTCAACAAGCCATGCAGCACCTTTATTGGAGAGCTCATAATCAACCGTGATCTCGTCATTGGCGCGAACGATGATGGTCATGACGGTGGCAGAGTCCTTGCGCACGTCCTCTTTAGGATAAAGAACTTTCTCCCGTTTGATGAAGTTCAACACGAGTCGCGAATACGAGTCCTGGAAAAGATCCCGGAATATCTGTTTGAATTCACTGCGCTGCGCCGGACTTAACCTCTGCCAGTGTCGATCAAGGGCGAGCTGCGCCATGGCATCAAAATCGATATTGTTTCCGATAATTTTCTGTATCGCGGCTCTTCTTTCTTCGCGGTGCTCAGCACCTTCCAGCTGCGGATCCGTCTGAATGGTCATGATCTCTTCCAGCATGCCGCGTATGCGCTCCATCGGTTCCTCCGCATAAGAGACGGAATAGAACGCCATCGCCGGAAAGATGCCCAACAATAGTAACACCGTACTCAATCGGTTTCTCATATTTGCTCCCCTTTAAGAGTGATGCATGCTTCATTCGATCAAGCGGCGGGAGTCTTAGACGTCCTGCCGACTGATTTGCTGCCAGTGATACCTTACTCGTTGATCGTTCCTATGGCATATTCCAATTGGGCAAGAGCCAAATTATAATTATATAGTGCTTCCAGGTAACGACCTCGATTCTGGCCGTATTTTTCTATGGCATCAAATATTCGTTTGGCCGTGCCGATTCCCATATCAAAATTACTAAAGGCCACAACCACCCATTTTCTGGATGCAGATGCGGCCTCGTCAAAAGCGTTCATGGCTGTCTGGTATTGTAGCACCTCCTGATAGATATTGGCCACCTGTATCGGAATGTTCTGCTCTGCATAGGCTTTCGTGTTGAGCAGTTTACCATATTCCGCACGCTCCTTATCGACTCTGGCTTGTTGGATGCCAAAATCGAAATGCCATTGTAAACCGGCAAAGAATCCCCCGTACGCATGATTGAATTCATCGGTGAAGTATGGGCTATCGAATTGGTCACGACCGGGAGCACCTGCGAAAGAACCCAAAACCACTGCAAAAAATGAGGGATAGAGGTCGCTTTTTGCCGCCTGCACAAGATATTTTTGGGCATCAATCCCGTGCTTGAGCTGTTTAATCTCGGGACGCTGGTCGAGGGCCTTCCGGACGTATTTCTCTTGAGACTCCAACACCTGCTGTTGTTCCGGAAGCGACTCCTCGCGAATGTCAAAGTCTTCTCCGGGAGGCATACCGATAAGAGACTTGAGAGCAAAATAGGCCACCCGCTCACCTTTTTGCGCCTCGGCGCGAAAACTCTTGGCTTCGGCACTGTAGGCCTCGACCATGTACAGATCGCTCTCATCAACATTTACAGAACCAGCGTCGAGCAGTGCGCTTATGCGCCGGCGGGTATCCTCCAAGTACTCCTCCGATTCATCCGCGACTCCCATGCCCTGTCGAGCCAGCACCATCCCGTAGTACAACTGTTTGACCCTGACTATGATTTCCGCCTGCTTTTGCTCGATTTCGACCTGCTTGGCCTTCACCCCGCGCAAGGCAGCTTCTTTGCGATTGGAAAGCTTGCCAAAGGTATACAAAGGCTGCGTTAAGGTGAAATCGAGTCTGCCGAAGATCCCGATGTCAAACATATCGCTTGATGAGGGATCAGTTATCTTACCGTTAATAACCACGGGTTCATCGGCTTCGGCCGCAGGACCGGTAACTATGGTGGCGTCGAATTGAGGGTAATAGGCGGACTCCACCTGTTTCAGATCGCTCTTGGAGACCCCGACTTCACTTCTTGCCATTTCGATGGAAGGACTTCTGGCAAGAGCCATTTCCTGCAGCTGCTGCAATGTCAGGATTTTCTTCTCCGACTTTTCCAATTGCTGCTTTCCCAAAGCCGTGCTCTGGAGAACAAGGAGAACAGCCAAACTGATCGTTGCAACATAGAGGGGCCGATATCTCCCCCTCACTCTCTCCCTCACGGTTGATGCGATCATCCTCTTCCTCTTCTGTATCGTAAAAAGGCCAATGCAGTGCTCTGTCCGTTTATGGGCAGTGAGCCTTCCAACTTTTTCTCCGACAATATCAGGGCATAGTTTATCAGACCGAATCCAGCCCAAAAAATCTGTTGCAGGCGCAGAGTCACTCCGTACGTCATGCCCATAACCAGATCAAAGCCCAACGCTTTAAAAGCAAGCACTCTCGTCCCTTCCTGCACTCCTATATCGAGCGGCACGGCAAATGTCAAAAGGTCGAACCAGTTGCCCAAAACCCAGATGCCTGCCGCCACAGAGATTGATGCATTACCGGAGAGCAATTCGATGAAAAGCCAGGTCTGAACAATACCGACTCCGAACCCTATCATATGCCAGAAGATCGCCCAGGGTAAGCCCAGGGGATTAGTCTGGTAAAAAAGCTTGAGTGCATTGTCCACGTCACTGATTCCATGGCTCAATTTCTGCAAAAATTTACCGCCCAGGTGGTGCGAGACCAGCCAGCGAACCAGAAATCCAAGTTTACCGTATTTTTGAACCAGCAAGAAACCGAAAATCCCCAGGCCCAGTAAGCCACTGCTTATCAGCATTCCGACCCAAAGCGCCACCGGCAAGTCAATCTGTGTAAGTATTAAAATGGATCCCGCAGCAACGAAGAGCAATTGGGACATGGCAAAGGAAAGCTTGCCGATGAGGACACCGGAAATGGCCTCTGCACCTTTTTGATTCAAGGATAAAAGAGCCCCTTTGGTCACTTCACCGCCCAAAGTGGCTGTTGGAGTCAAATAGTTGATGGCGTAACCCGCCATTCGGATGCGAAAGATGCGCAGAAAAGGCAGCGATCGATGAGGACCGCTGAGGCAATGGCGCCATCCAAGAGCATGGAAGATGTCAGTTATACCTTCAAGCAAAATAATCGGCACCAATCCCCATCCCAGCTGAGCGATCTCCCGCCAGAGATGGTGGATGCCGATTTTCCACACCAAAAAGAGGAGTAAGGCGATCCCGACACTAACACTGAATAGGTGGAACTTCTTCATCGGATTACCTTGGCATGCAAACGCTCAGGCCACTCTCGGCTCCATCGGAGCCCCGGCAGCCGAACCAGCAACGTCGCTCAGCCACAAGAAGAAAATGTCATGGCCTCCGTCTTCGAGATTTCAATGGGACGAGATGCTTCCCGGTTCGACCGATAAGCGAGCTCAATCAGCTGAGTACACCATTGAGCCTCTGTCAGATTCAGTCCCCGCTCCTGCACTCTGTTGATCTCTTGATGGAAATTGTCGATCACCGGCTTCATCCACTCAGGGTGATGTGAACCCGCAGAGAGAGCTTCGGGAAAATCGTAGCGTAAAGAAGCCCTGCTGTTACGTTCCAGGATAAGATGATCGTCGTTTACCAGAATGGTGCCTCGGTCCCCTGCAATCACTCCGAAATTGCGCCGGCAGGACGCGCGCCATGTCAGGTGCAAGCGAGCTTCCGCTTCACTGAATAGCACCGTAAGATCCACGGTCTCTTCACAACAAGGTACCGGTCCCTGTGGAGATTCCATTTTGGCCGACACGACTAAAGGTTGCTGCTGGATGAGTGAGAGAATGACATACAGATTATGCCAGCCGTGATCTATCAAAATCCCGCCCCAGGCGACCTCCACGCATTTTCGCCAGTCGGAGGCACCACCACCCGAATTGGGAGGGCGCAAGACATTCAGGGAAATGGAATGAATGGAGCCTATTTCCCCGTTATGAATCAGTTCGGCGGTCTTCAACCAGAGAGGAGCATACTTCCAGTTGTTGACCGTAAAGACGACTTGATCACTCTTTTCTGCTATTTGCTGAATTTGGTGAAAGCTCTCAATGGAAGCTGCCAGAGGTTTTTCACAGAACACGTGCAGCCCCGATTGACAGGCGGCCAGGGCGAGCTCGACATGATAGCAGGGAGGTGTACAGATATCGATAAAGTCCATTCCGTCGCCCGCCAGCAGTTCTTCAATGCTGCCGTGCAAGCGAGCATCCGGTAAGAAACTACGCACTGCTGCGGCTCGCTCAGCTAGAGGCTCCACGACAGCTTCTATCTTGAAACGTTCACTCATCTGCCAGGCGGGCAAATGAGCATAGATTGCAGCATTACCAAAGCCGACAATGGCGCCACGCAACGGCTGTCCGTTGTGGTTGTTGTCGTCGATCTCAATCATGCAAAACTGCCTCTGGCTCAATTTGGCGGGAGGGCCTGCCGACGTCCGGATTCTCGCTCTTGGATTCCATGTTGGCATAGGACCCACAGGACTCTCATAAGACCCATCCGACCAATTGGCGGCAGCGATGGATCAAAGACCCGAGCTTTCTTGGCTCCCTGCTCCACGCTCCAGCTATTTATAAGGTATATGGCCGACCACATGGGCAAAAACTTCATCGATAATCCCAAGACCTTCATCCGCCTGCTCTCTAGTCAGAATCAGAGGCGGATTAATGCGGAAGTTGGCCTTGTAGTTCATGCTGATCAAACCCCTGCGCAAGCTTTCGAGATAGATCTGCCGGGTGACACTCTTATCGAGGGGCTCTTTTGTATTTCTATCTTTCACCAGTTCAACACCGATCAGCAAACCGCGGCCGCGGACGTCTCCTATGAATTCGTACTTTTCCTGAAGGTGTCGCAGTCCGTTCAAAAGATATTCGCCGACATCCCTGGAATTATCCACCAGCGATTCCTCCAGGATGGTCTGTATCGTTGCAAGCGCTGCAGTGCTGGCCAGAGGATTTCCGCCATAGCTGCTCGATGAGGAGCTCGGCTTTGAAAACGGCCTGCTGGCGGTTATTTCCTCAGTGGATATCAGGCCGGAAACCGGAAAGCCGCTGCCCAATCCTTTGCCCACTGTCATTATGTCCGGCTTTAGTCCATCATGATGGCAGCCGAACATTTTCCCGGTTCGCCCGAATCCTGTGATCATTTCGTCGGCGATAACGAGGGCGTCGTTTTCTCGAGCAATCTCCAGCAAACCGGGGAGGAATTCAGGCGGCGGGATGATATTTCCGGCTGTTCCTTGAATAGTTTCCACAATGATGGCTGCGAGACTACCGGTGGTATTGTTTTCGATCACTTTCCGCACGAACTCCAGGCAGAACAATCCACACTGCGGATACTCCATCTTGAAGGGGCAACGGTAGCAATCCGCATAAGGAGCCAGATGCAGTCCGGGATGAAGCACACCCCAGTTTTTTTTGAACGGGTCTCCAATCAGGCCCAATACTCCGCCGGTTTTGCCGTGGAACCCACCCCAGAAACTGAGCACTTCAAACTTCTTGGTGAAAGACTTGGCCAGCCGTATCGCTGCTTCTACAGCTTCAGCACCCCCGCTGTAAAGCTGTATCTTGGTCAGGCCGTCCGGGGTAAGGGAAGCAAGAAGCCGCAACAGCTTGACTCTGTTTTCCGTGGTGAAGCTTCCCACCGACACCTTGTCGAGCTGTTCTTTCAGAGCTTCGATGTACCTGGGATGTGAATGTCCAAGGCTGCAAACAGCTACTCCGGCCATAAAATCCAAATACCGTTTTCCGTCCATGTCTTCGAGATAGCACCCTCGGCCTTGCCTGATCACCAGTTGGGAAAGCTGCGCAACCTCTTGAAGTCCGGGTGACATGTATTGCCGTTCTTCGTGGCATAGTCCGGATGCAATTGTAGCGGCGCTGTCCGCCGCAAAATCTTTGTAATACATTCAGCCGACCCCTTTTCTTATGAAAGTGAGCAGTGAGCAGTGAACAGAAAAACCATCACCTTCATGGCTCGTTTTGACCATCGGTCACGGAAATTCTTATAAAAATGTGAGGTGCGCTCACCGGACACACCTTGGTCGGCTCGTTCGGGGAACGAGCCCTACAACATCTTTACGGCTACTTGTGAATGCCAAATCATGAAGGTTTTCTACGCTTCGGTTTTTCACCGTCAATTCAATTCCCGCAGACCAGATAGGATGCGATACTTTCTGCTGCAGTTTTGCAGCATCGCGAAAAGCTAGGCCAATCGTTGAGATCGATTAGAAGAACTTCATCTTCATCGGTCAGCACGGCATCTCCCCCGTAAATTTCGAGTCCGACAACCTGCGCAGCATGCACAGCAAGCTCTACAAGAGGTCGAGCACGCGAGGTGATATCTTCACCGGTGGCTGCCAGATAGGCTCTAAAATACTCACCCGTTCCAATGCCGTAGAACTTCACCACATGACCTTCCACATGGTCCTGAAGCAGAATATCGCCGATGCCATGACGGCGATAGTGGTCCAAAGCTCGCTGCACCTCCGTTTCCGATTCCAGGGCGATCACGTCACCCGACTGCATGGCATGAACATCACCACGCTTTAACCAGATTCGACCGGGAAACTGGAAATCGATTCCTTGTTCCGCCTCTTCCAGAGTCATCATCCGACTGGACGGCATGCACACACCCGCCTCCGTCAGCAAACGCGTGAGCGGCTTACGATAACAGTTTAGGATCGATTCGACGGAATTGACCACTCGGGTCCCCCGCTGTTGCCATTCGTCGAGGACCGCAAGGGGCTTTCCCGACTGGGCCATACTGAGAACCTTGCCGGGCCTTGGCGTAGAGAGGTCGAGAAATTCTGCCTTCACACTGGCCACCCTATACCCGATGCGGGAAAGCGCTGCCAATGTCGCATCAAGAATTGCGGCATCATCTTGTACTTTTCCCGGCGAGAATACCTGTTCGCGATAAACGCCCAATACGCTCAGAGGGTTCATATGTCGTTAATCTCTCTCAGAAATTCTTCGGCTTTTTGGATGTCCTCGGGATAATCCACATCAACAGCTTTGGGCCCTGGAAGCCCATACAAGCCATGGCCGCTTGAAGCCAGAAGACCTAAAAACTGCCGTAAAGCGTTCAGCCTTTGATTACGTGCAGTATCCATCAACGAAAAAATATCGGGGGTAAAATAATAAAAGCCGGCGGTAACGTACCGGCTTCCTCTGGCTGCTTCCCCGATTGCAGTGATTTTACCCTGCTCGTCCAGCCTCACCCACAGAGGCTTTTCATCGTCAATGTAATCGGTAAGTGCAAGTACACCTGCGCCACGATTCAAAATAGCCGCCTGGGACAAAAACTCTTGCAACGCCGAAAAAGCAAAGACTGCATCCACCGTAAAGAGCAAAAAAGACTCTTGCCGTAGAAAAGGCTCAAGGCAGAACAGGCTCTCCATGGAGCTCGGAGTCGTTTTAATCTTCAGTTCCAGTGGAATCGGCCATGCGGTCGACTGCAAAAATTTCGCGACAGCAGGCTGCACATCGTTCACGATGCACGCAACGGAGCTCATTTCAAGTTTTGCGGCAGCGTTGATGATTCTAGCTATCAAAGGACTGCCCCCCACCCGCAGAAGCGGTTTGGGAGTATCAACCCCGCCGAGCGCGAGCCGTTCGCCGATACCTGCCGAGATGATGGCCGCTTTCATAGCAGCAGGGACTCCAGTTCACAGAGGTTCGAAATCCAATTGTTCACGGGCTCGGCATCAGCGGGGAGGCGAGGATTCGGTCCTTTTACCCAGATTGTCCTCATCCCCAACCTGCGGGCAGGCAAGATGTCGCGATCATAGGAATCTCCTATAAAAATGCTTTCTTCCGCCGCTACCCCCAACTCCTGCAGAGCCCGCCGGAATATCTGCGGATGCGGCTTGCCGATGCCCAACCGGGTTGAATCCAATACGGCAGCCAAGCACTCAGACAGTCCCGCTTCCTGGCAAATGGTCGCAACGTTACCATAGAAGTTGGATACCACGCCCAGTTTGTAAAAACTGCATAATCGTTTCAACAGCAGGCAATTCCGCTCCAGGTAGCGCTCGGTTTTGGCGCAGAACAAGTCGACCATTTGTTCTTCCTTCAAGGCGTCTTCCAGTTCGAGCGCTTGGAACTGGAGATGAACGTGATGCCTCATTAAGGGTCGCAGACCCATTCGATCCACTTGAGGATCGGAGCAACAAATGTCGTCAGCCTGGTAAAATATCCGTTTAATCAGCTCCCGAGGAAGATCGATTGCCGCTTGTTCATACAACTCGTAAAAACGGTCCAGCCAGTGCTCGCCGTCAGAGTCCAGTGTGCCTCCAAAGTCGAATAAAATTGCCTTGCACTGGCGAAACGTGTTCCTGCTCATATCTGTTGTCCCCGGAAAAATCCCACCGATCTTCCCGCTTTTTTGGGGCAGCTGTCAATCATTAAGTAACGGCCTGAAATCATTTATTTTACAGGGCATTGAAACGGCTCTTGCTGTTTGCGACAATCGCCCATCTTTTTGCGCGCTCCCAGATAGTCCAAAAACTCCCTGCCTTCCCGTAAGCGTCGCACCAGCAGATGTCCATCCGTCGCCATTTCGCGCAGCATGCGAAGAATCGGCTTAGGATGGAAGTAAAAGCGGCGATACATTCTCTCCACGGCTTCTTCGATTTCATCAATGGTCAAATCGGGATAGCTGAGGGTAGACATCTGGATGCCGCTTTCTGCCAGGAGACCATTATTATTGAGCCATCCGTTCCGTACCGCTTCGTCGTATAGCTCTGTGCCCGGAAAAGGTGCGGCTATAGAGACCTGGATGCTGTAAGGATCGAGCTCTTGAGCAAAGCGGATGGTATCTTCAATACTGTCGCGGCTCTCGACCGGCAAGCCGATGATGAAGGTTCCATGTACTTTGATTCCCAGCTCGTTGCAGTTTTTTACAAATTTGCGCGACATTTCAAGCGTCACACCTTTCTTGATGCGCCGCAATATGTCTCGATTGCCCGTTTCAAACCCCACAACCATCAGGCGTAAACCGTTGGCTCGAAGTTGTTTGAGAGTTTCGTAGTCGAGATTCGCACGAGCATTGCACGACCAGGTTAACTTGAGTCTTCCCATTCCTTTGCTGATCTCTATGGCGCGATCCCGATCGGCCGTAAAGGTGTCGTCATCAAAAAACCATTCACGAGCTTGCGGAAAATACTCCTTTCCTTCCTCCAGCTCACGGATGACTGCAGCCGGACTTTTTGCCCGGTATTTGTGCCCGCCTATGGTCTGCGGCCAGAGGCAGAACGTGCATTGGCCCGGGCAGCCACGCCCGGTATAAAAGGAGATATACGGGTGAAGGAGGTAGCCGATAAAGTAGTTTTTGATGTTGAGGTCGCGATTGTAGACGGGCAATACACTTGGCAACCGATCGAGATCCCGGGAAAGCTCCCGAGCTGCGGTATGCTTTATGGCTCCATCTTTGTCGCGATAGACGAGCCCTTTTATCTGATCGTATGGCCTGCCTTGCGCAACTTCAAGGCAGGTGAAATCAAACTCGCTGCGACAGACAAAATCGACAGCAGAGGCCTCCTGCAAGGTCTCTTCCGGCAAGACAGTGACGTGGGCGCCGATGAAGCCGATTTGCGCTTTGGAGTCCTGCGACTTCAACGCCTCCGCACACTTGATATCGTTCGCCAATGAAGGAGAGCTGGTGCTCATTATGATGAGCTCATAGCCGGCGGCTATCCGCAGCACGTCTTCCATAGTCATCCGTTGCGGCGGGGCGTCAATCAGCTTGCTGCCGGAAACGATTGCGGCGGGCTGAGCCAACCAGGTGGGATACCAGTATGAAGTCACCTCGCGCCGGGCGGGATAGCGTGCGCCCGCCCCTCCGTCGAAGCCTTCAAAGGATGGCGGATTGAGGAACAGAGTTTTTTTCACGGTAATGCATTCTCCTTAAGTCTGCAGCCCTTCGGCATTTCTTTCTGCCATCGAGATTCTAAACGCCATCAGGTAACAAACTGAGGTTGGATTGTCAATGTTCATGTGTCTGGTCGGTGGCACCTGAAAGGGGTAGAGGATGAGGCTTCATTCCGATAGCCTGTTGATGCGGAAGTAAAGCCTGATTAGAGTTTTTCATTGATTTTTTCCAGCCGTGTGTTAGGAAACTTATTTCTCCTCAAGATTGTTCGCCTGGCTTGCGCAGCCTGGCACAAAGGCAGAACGAATGGACAGTTTACAGACTCTGCAGGAATCTGCCGACTCCTTCCTCACTTATCTTCGCCACGAGCGAGGTCTGAGCGGTGAAACTCTGCGGGCATATGCAACCGATCTGGCTCAGTTGCATCGCTATGTTGCCGACAAAACCGGCAAGCAAACGGTGACGCTTGCTGAAGTCGGTCAGGATGCGATCCGCGGTTTCATAGCATCGCTGCATCGGAGTCGGGAAAAGACCAGCCAGGCCCGTAAGCTCTCAACGCTGCGCTCCTTTTACCGCTATCTGAACGAGAGCGGAGTGATCGAGGATAATCCCGCTGCGATGATCGCCTATCCCAAAATAAAAGCTCGCATTCCATCTTTTTTGGGCGTAGACAACATGTTCCATTTTCTGGACGGCCTCCACAAGTACTGCCTCGCACCGCAAAGCAGCTGGAGAAGGTGGCGCAACTGGGCGCTGTTCGAATTTTTGTATTCATCCGGCGTGCGTGTGAGCGAGCTGACGGGGCTGGATGAATCCGACATCGCTTTCACAGCTGGAACGGCAAGGGTATTGGGCAAAGGAGCCAGAGAGCGGGTGATACCGGTAGGCGAAGCTGCACTGGATGCGATCAACCAGTATTTATCGGCACTGGACCGGCAGTCTCCGTCGGCGCGACTACGCTGCCCTGCCCTGTTCCGAAATGCGACCGGCAACCGGCTCTCCGCTCGCTCAGTGCATCGCATTCTGCAGATGGAGCTGAAAAGATGCGGCTTATGGCAGCATTTAAGCCCCCACGGCTTGCGTCATAGCTTTGCAACTCATCTGTTGAATTCCGGCGCCGACCTGAGAGCCATCCAGGAGATGCTCGGACATTCGACACTCTCGACCACACAACGTTACACTCATGTTCATATGGACCAACTGATGAAGATCTATGACGCTGCCCATCCAAGAAGCCGCAAGAAAGACCGGAGCAGTATCTAGCGGCGAAATCCGAGCGCAACCGTCAGCTGGTTATTCCTCAAGGAGACAACTACAATATGGCGGAGACTTCAATGCACGGCACAACCATCCTGGCGATGCGAAAAGACGGATACGTGGTCATGGCGGGCGACGGCCAGGTCACCTTGGGTGACACAGTGGTCAAGCATCAGGCCAAGAAGGTACGCAAAATGTACAACGACCAGATTCTGGCCGGCTTCGCGGGTTCCACAGCAGATGCATTCACTCTGTTCGAGCGGTTGGAAGGCAAACTGGAGCAATACAGCGGAAATTTAAAGAGAGCCGCGGTTGAGCTGGCCAAAGACTGGCGTATGGATAGAGCGTTGCGGCGATTGGAGGCCCTCTTGATCGCGGCAGACCGGAATGAGTGTCTTATTCTCAGCGGCAGTGGAGACGTAATCGAACCTGACGACAACATCGCAGCAGTCGGCTCCGGCGGAACGTATGCTCTTGCTGCAGCCCGGGCGCTTGCTGCCCATTCTCAGCTCTCGACCCGACAGATTGTCGAGGAGGCAATGAGGATCGCCGCATCCATTTGCATCTATACCAACACCGAATTCACCATCCAGGAGCTCTAATATCATGCAGCAGCCTCTAACCCCTGCGGAAATCGTCACTGAACTTGATAAATATATCATCGGCCAAAAAGATGCCAAAAGGATGGTTGCCATCGCCCTGCGCAACCGGTGGCGCCGGCAACAGGTGCCGGAGCCCCTGCGGGATGAGATTACCCCGAAAAATATCATCATGATCGGTCCGACCGGAGTGGGCAAAACAGAAATTGCCCGCCGTCTTGCCCGGCTTGCCCAGTCCCCTTTTCTTAAGATTGAAGCGAGCAAATTTACGGAAGTCGGTTATGTCGGTAGAGACGTGGAGTCGATGATTCGAGACCTGACGGATTTGGCTGTCAACATGGTCCGCACCGAAGAAATGGAAGAGGTAAAGAAGCGAGCCGAGGAGATTGCCGAAGAAAAACTTCTGGATATTTTACTTCCACCTAAACGGCAAACCGATTCGAGGGATCAGCCGGCTCTTCCGGAGCCCGAGACTATCAAAGCGGCCAAGGAGGAAGCGACTCAGGCGGATACAACCCGGGAAAAGCTCAGAAAGCTCCTGCATAAGGGAGCGCTGGATGACCGTTATGTAGACATAGAGGTCCCCGACCGCAACTTTCCAAACATCGAAATCTTCGCAGGAACGGGCATGGAGGACATGGATTACAACCTGCGGGAAATGATCGGCTCCATGATGCCCCGGCGGACGAAACGGCGTAAAGTCAAGATTCCCGAAGCTCGCGAGATCCTCATCCAAGAAGAGTCTCAGCGGCTCATCGACATGGAAAAGGTGATCAAGACGGCGATCGAACGGGCGGAGCATTCAGGAATCATTTTTCTTGACGAAATCGATAAGATCGCCGGCCGCGAAGCGGCCGGCAAGGGGCCCGATGTTTCCCGGGAGGGCGTGCAACGGGATCTGCTGCCCATCGTGGAAGGTTCCACGGTGACCACCAAATACGGCATGGTGAAGACGGACCACATTTTGTTCATAGCGTCCGGGGCATTTCATATTTCCAAGCCTTCCGATCTGGTGCCTGAGCTACAGGGCCGTTTTCCCATTCGAGTTGAGTTGCAATCGCTCTCCAAGGAAGATTTCATTCGCATTCTGAAGGAGCCTGAAAACGCGCTCATCGTGCAGTATAAGGCGCTGCTGGAAACCGAAGAAGTGAAGCTGGAGTTCAATGATGAAGCCATAGATGAAATTGCGGAAATCGCCTATCAGGTCAATTCCAGAACCGAGAACATCGGGGCGCGAAGACTGCACACGGTAGTCGAGAAGCTCATTTCGGAAATTTCTTTCAACGCTCCTCAATTGAAAGGCCAGGTTATTCCGATCACCAGGGAATACGTCCGTCAAACCCTGCAGGAAATCATCAAGGACGAAGATTTGAGCCGCTACATTCTGTAGCCATGGGAGTCGGCAAACCCTTGAGGTGAGAGATGGTGGACAAAGCAAAAATCCTGGTGGAAGCTCTACCTTATATCCGCCGTTTTAATCAGAAGACGGTGGTCGTCAAGTATGGCGGCCACGCCATGGTGGCGGACGAGCTGAAGGAGGACTTTGCCAGGGACATTGTGCTCATGAAATACATCGGCATCCACCCGCTGGTGGTGCATGGCGGGGGGCCGCAGATCGGAAAGATGCTCGAGCGCATCGGCAAGAAAAGCGAATTCCACGCCGGAATGAGAGTGACGGATGCCGAAACCATGGACATCGTAGAAATGGTTCTGGCAGGAAAAATCAATAAAGAAATCGTCAGCCTTATCAACCGTCACGGCGGCCAGGCCATTGGACTCAGCGGCAAAGACTGTCAGCTCATCGAGGCCCGCAAGCTGGAGCTTTTCCGCTACCAGGCGGACGATCGACCTCCGGAAATCATTGACATAGGGCAGGTCGGGAAAGTACACCGGATCAACGCGGATATTCTGCGCACTCTGACACAGAATGACATGATACCGATTGTAGCGCCCATTGGCGTGGGCGAGAACGGAGAAGCCTACAACATCAACGCCGACCTGGTGGCTGGAGCTATCGCCAGCGCACTGCGGGCCGCGAAGCTTCTGCTCATGACAGACGTTGCAGGAGTCATGAATGCAAACGGGGAACTGGTGTGCAGCATGACCGTTGCGGAAGCCGCCGACATGCTGCAGGAAGAGGTCCTGCACGGAGGCATGATACCTAAAGTGCAATGCGCCATAGACGCAATACAGGGAGGGGCCGAAAAAGCCCATATCATAGACGGCCGCGTCTCCCATGCCATTCTCCTCGAGCTCCTGACCGACTCGGGGGTTGGAACTGAAATTGCCAGTAATCCTACAAAGTGAACAGGAAAGGTTAGAAACGGCTTAGGTAATGGAAGATATCAAGACAGTCTGTAAAAACAATATCTGTAGCACCTACGCGCGCCTTCCGGTGCAGTTTGTCCGGGGGGAAGGATGTCGGCTGTGGGACGAGACCGGCAAAGAATATTTGGATTTTCTGGCCGGCATCGCCGTCTGCAATCTTGGTCACAGTCATCCTGAAATCGCTCGAGTTTTATGCGAGCAGGCCAAGAAGCTGGTGCACGTATCTAATCTTTTTTTCACTGAACCGCAGGTGCACTTGGCAGCGGAGCTCACCAGACTTTCCTTCGCGGACAAGGTTTTTTTTGCCAACAGCGGCGCCGAAGCCAATGAAGCCGCCATAAAGCTCGCCAGGAAATATAGCCAAGATCGGTACGGGTCGGGAAGATTTCATGTTATCAGCATGAAAGACTCCTTCCACGGCCGCACCCTGGCAACTCTTTCGGCAACCGGACAGGAGAAAGTGCATAAAGGCTTCGAACCTCTTGTTGAGGGCTTCACCTTTGTCGAGCTCAATTCCATTGAGGCCGTCGAGGCTGCCGTCAGCGAACAGACCTGCGCCGTACTGGTCGAGCCTATCCAGGGCGAAGGTGGAGTAAATTTTCCCCGCCCGGGTTACTTGTCAGACCTTAAATCCGTTTGCAGGAAGCACGACCTGCTGCTCATTTTCGATGAAGTGCAGGTGGGAATGGGACGCACCGGCACTCTTTTTGCCTACGAGCAGGAAGGGGTCTCCCCTGACATAATGACCCTCGCTAAAGCACTGGGCAACGGTCTGCCGATCGGTGCGATGTTGGCTTCCGATGAAGCGGCTCAAGCCTTCGTTCCCGGCACCCACGCCAGCACCTTTGGCGGTACACCGTTGGTAACGGCCGCTGCGCTGAGGGTATTGCAGTTGATCTCCCAGCCGGCTTTTCTGCAGAAAGTGCGGGAGAGCGGCAACTACCTGCAGCAGCGTCTCAAGGAATTACAGTCAGCCTATTCAGTCATAAAAGAAATTCGTGGAAGAGGCCTGATGGTGGGCTTGGAGCTCACCGTACCGGGACAAAAACTGGTAGCAGCCTGCCTGGAGAGAGGCCTGATAATCAATTGTACTCATGACACCGTCCTTCGCTTCGTTCCGCCGCTTATTGTGGAGAAGCCGGAGATTGATCGGTTCATCGAGATTCTGGCTGGGGTTTTCCGGGATGAAACAACCTGAAACGCGGTTAACTAAGGAGATTCACCTTATGGCAGAAAAGCCCTGGCAGGGTCGCTTCGATCAGCCTACCAACAAGCTGGTGGAAGATTATTCAGCCTCGATTCATTTTGACAGCAGGCTCTACCGATACGACATTGAAGGCAGTATCGCCCACTGTCGAATGCTGGCGGAATGCAAAATCATCTCGCATGATGAAGCTTCCCTTATCGTGGGACACCTGGGGGAAATTCAAAGGGAGATCGAACGCGGCAAGCTGCCGATGGAGACGTTTCAAGAGGACATCCATATGGCCATCGAACAACGTCTGATTCAAAGGGTCGGCGAGGTCGGCGGCAAGCTTCACACGGCCAGAAGTAGAAACGATCAAATCTGCCTGGACATGCGCCTTTACATGCGCGACGTACTGTGTCAGACTCGCGCTCTGCTGCTTGATTTACAGAAAGTGCTGGTTGCCTTGGCAGAACAAAACCTGGACGTCATCATGCCCGGCTACACCCACCTGCAGCACGCACAGCCGGTCCTGCTGGCCCACCATCTCATGGCCTATTATGAAATGTTCGAGCGCGATGACGAGCGTTTTGCAGACTGTTTTAATCGCACCAACGTATTTCCTTTGGGAAGCGCTGCATTGGCCGGAACAACTTTTCCGATTGACAGGGAATGGACCGCAAAATATCTCGGTTTTCCCAAAATCAGTGCAAACAGTATGGACACAGTCAGCGATCGGGACTACCTGATGGAGTTTGCTGCTGCCGCTGCAATACTCATGACTCACGTGAGTCGCATTGCCGAGGAATTGATAATCTGGTCCACCTCGGAATTCGCTTTCATCGAGATAAGCGACTCTTTTTGCACCGGCTCCAGCATAATGCCCCAAAAGAAGAATCCCGACGTACCCGAACTGATGAGAGGCAAAAGTGCTCGAGTCATTGGCAACTTGATGTCTCTACTGACGCTTACCAAAGCCCTTCCGCTTTCCTATAACAGGGATCTGCAGGAAGACAAGGAGCCTGTGTTCAACTCCGCAGATACGGTCTTGAGCACCGTGCGCCTGCTTGCTAAGCTGCTGCCCGAGATCCGCTTTAATCGCCGGCGAATGGCCGAAGCGGCCAATGAGGGCTTTAGTCTTGCTACCGATTTGGCCGACTACCTTGTTCGCAAAGGTGTTCCATTCCGAAAAGCACATCATGCGGTTGGGCAAGTGGTCCATTTTTGCATTCAAAACGGTAAGAAGCTCCAAGACTGCACCCTGGAAGAGCTAAGAAATTTCCACAAGGCTTTTGATTCAGATGTGTTTTCCTTTCTGGATCTCGCAACTGCCGTCGACCAGCGCACTTCTGCGGGAGGAACTGCATCTTCCTGCGTAAGAAAAGCTGTCCGCTCGGCGCAGCTGGCACTCCAGACAAAACAGGAAAGCCTGGATGAGAAGTTCGCTCGGAACAACGAGAAACAGCCGGTGACTTGATTTCAGACCTATGAGAGGGCAATTCCTTTACGATGAATATGAGCAGACAATTAATGTTTAGGTTCTCCTGCGCAATCGCAGTTGTACTCATGGGGCTTTCGGCCTCGACTTGCGGGAGGCGGACTTTCCCAAAGCCGATCGTGCAGGAGCCTCCTCCGCAGATTAAAGACTTGAAAGCTGAGGTCCGAGGGACAGGCGTCGAGCTGAGTTGGACACTTCTCAGCCCAAAAGAAGAGTCCGCGGATATTTCTTCCTACCGATTCGCTGTCATGAAATCGGAAGTGCCGTGGGACAAACGCAACTGCCTTGAATGCCCTGCCCCCGACCAGGAGGCTATACAACTTATCGACCCTGCGTATCCCGAACCGGCTTCTATGAAGAATAACAGGTTAATGATGCTCGATGCACTCGTCTCACCGGATCATGCCTACAGGTACCAGATTGGAATACAGAATAAGAAGGGACGCGATTTGTCTGTATCAAACCCGGTCATAGCAAAGGTCCTTGCCACTCCGCAACCACCTGTCGACTTCACTGCAGCCCAACGGGATCAAGGGATTTTTCTGCAATGGAAGCTTCCCAAGAAGAACATCCTGGGGAAGCCGCTTGCCGACGAACCGCGGTTCAATATTGAAAGACGTGCGCTGAATGGCTCATGGGAAAGCATCTCTCCGGCACCCGTCAAAGGCAACAGCTTCTTTGATCCGGCAGTAGCCGCCAATGGCGTCTATGAGTACCGAGTGCACTCTGTTCTCTTATTTGAAGGCACTTCTATCTGGAGCGAGTCCTCCCCTGTTCACCATGTCCAGGCGCCCGGTGCGCTGCCACCACCGCCACCGAACACCGTATGGGTTATCCCGGCCAAAGGAGTGTTGGAAATTCATTGGACACAAAGCGACGGGAAGGCCGAAGGCTATCATGTCTACCGGCGCCAGGGTAAGGAAATCACCCGCCTGACCTCCGGTCCTGTTCAAAGCCCCCCCTACATCGACGGTTCGGCAAAACCCAATGATATCTACTTCTATGCAATCTCTGCGGTTGGAGTTGATCCCCCCCATACCGAAGGACTTCTTTCGAAATGGGTGGAGATCAGGAACTTGCAGTTTAAGTAAAACAAGCCGGCACTTCCGGATAAGCGTCTTGCTTCAAGAGAAATTCCCCAGGTTAACCGGAATGAGGAGAATATGCACCACTTTGAATATCAACAAAATGAGCTCTACTGCGAAGATATTTCCCTGGCTCAATTGGCGCAGCAGGTCGGCACACCCTGTTACGTGTACAGCTATGCAACCCTCCTCCACCATTTCAAAGTCTTTGATGAAGCGTTCACCGATGTGCCGCATCTCACCTGTTTTGCAGCGAAGGCCAACTCCAACCTTGCCATCCTAAAACTTTTCGGCTCACTCGGAGGGGGAGTTGACATCGTCTCGGGGGGTGAGCTGTTCCGCGCACGCAACGCCGGAATTCCCGCCAACCGGATTGTCTATTCCGGAGTTGGGAAAACACAGGATGAAATCGATTATGCGCTCAGCGAAGACATTTTGCTTTTCAATATTGAATCCTCACAGGAGCTGGAAGCAATCAACAAACGAGCCGCAGGGCTAGGACGCAAAGCCAGAATTGCACTGCGAGTCAATCCGGATGTCGATCCTAAGACTCATCCCTACATCTCCACCGGGATGAAAAAGAACAAATTCGGTATAGACATTGATGGCGCGCTGAAAGAATACAAACGAGCAAAAACGCTCAGCAACGTTGCAATTGTGGGGGTGGATTGCCATGTGGGAAGCCAGCTGACCGAAATCACCCCGTTCGTCGACGCATTGCAGCGGCTATGTCTGTTAATGAAGCGTCTAAAGGATCTCGGCATTGATATCAAATATCTGGACCTCGGCGGTGGACTTGGCATCACATACGATCAGGAAGCACCACCGCACCCCAGGGAATACGCTCAGGCCCTTCTGCAGGAACTGGAGGGATTTTCTTGCACCTTGATTTTCGAGCCGGGCCGCGTTATCGTGGGCAACGCAGGGATTCTGATCACACAGGTGCTCTACACGAAAAAGACCCCCAGCAAGAATTTCGTTGTCGTCGATGCTGCCATGAATGATCTGCTTCGTCCCAGTCTATACGGCTCCTATCACCACATTCAGCCCCTGCGACAAACGAGTCAAGGAAATGAAATCGTCGATGTGGTCGGACCCATATGCGAATCGGGCGACTTTTTGGCAAAAGACAGGAGCCTTCCGACAGCTCAGGCAGGTGACTATCTGGCGGTGATGAGTGCCGGTGCATACGGTTTCACTATGAGCTCCAACTATAATTCTCGACCCAGAGCTGCTGAAATCCTGGTCAAAGGAGATCGGTTTTACATCATTCGAGAACGGGAAACCTGGCAAGACCTTACAAAGAACGAACGGATTCCCGACTTTATGTAGATACCGGAGTTGAGCAACAATGAAGCCAGCGAATACGGAGCGCATTCACTTTTTCAAAATGACCGGCAGCGGCAACGACTTCATCCTGATCGACAATCGCACCCGGAAACTGAACGCCGGCGGGTCCCGCGACCTGGTCCGCCTCGCCTGTCGCAGGAAGCTTTCGGTCGGAGCCGATGGTTTTATTTTTATAGAAAATGATCCGGAAGTTGATTTTAAATGGCAGTTCTTCAACTCGGACGGGAGTGAAGCAGAGATGTGCGGAAACGGCGCGCGGTGTGCCGCACGCTTTGCCTATCTGCAGGGAATTGTCAACAAGACTCGAATCGCCTTTCGCACTCTGGCGGGAGTCATTGACGCCGAAATAACCGGAGAAAAGGTGAAAATACAGGTGTCACCTCCACAGGGCCTGCAGATCAACCTCCCTGTTGAAGTGGATGGGAAGATCTTCGATCTGTGCTTCATCAATACCGGAGTTCCTCATGTGGTATGCCTTTTAAAAGATGAAAAAGAACTGGAAGAGGTGGACGTGTTTCGTTGGGGAAGCGCTCTTCGCCATCATCAGCGTTTTCAGCCGGCCGGCTCCAACGTGAACTTCGCTGTCGTGCAGGATGCGCATCGTGTGGCGGTTCGCACGTATGAAAGAGGCGTGGAAGCGGAAACTCTCGCCTGCGGAACCGGCTCCGTTGCATCAGCATTGGCTGCTGCCGCTTTAAAAGAGGTCACGTCTCCGGTCGAAGTGAAAACAAGAAGTGGCGAGATATTGACAATTTCTTTCGATCAAGAAACACGAGATGATACGGTTCAGTTTACGAACGTTTATCTGGCAGGGGACGCCAAAGTGGTCTACGAAGCGGACCTTTGGGATGAAACACTGATCAAATAGGGAGGGAAGCTATGTTCCAGGGCGCCATGGTGGCCATTGTGACACCGTTTAAAGACGGTCAAGTGGATGAAGCAGGACTCCGAGAGCTGATCGAATTCCAGCTCGCTAATGGGACCCATGGTATAGTTCCATGCGGGACCACCGGCGAATCGGCGACGCTCTCCTTCAAAGAGCACGAAAGAGTGGTTGAGATCGCCGTAGAGCAAGTCAACAAGAGAGTGCCCGTAGTGGCGGGAACCGGATCCAACAACACTGAAGAGGCCATTCGCCTGACCAAGCACGCCAAGGACGCCGGCGCCGATGGTGCGCTCATGATCAGCCCTTATTACAACAAGCCGACGCAGGAAGGCCTCTACCGCCATTTCAAGAAGGTGGCCGAAACCGTGGATATCCCGATCATTGTCTATAACATCCCGGGACGTACGGCGGTAAACATCGAGCCGGCCACGATGGCGCGGCTGGCCGAGATCGACAACATCGTCGGCGTTAAGGAAGCGGCCGGCACCATGAAGCAAATAACGGACATCATTGCTCGATGCGGCGAAGGCTTCGTGGTTTTGTCGGGCGAAGATCATCTCACCTTTCCGCTTTTATGCGTCGGCGGTAAGGGAGTCATCTCAGTTACCTCCAATGTTGCGCCGCGGGACATGGCGGAAATGTGCAATCTTTTCTTCGCCGGAAAATTCGGTGAAGCACAAAAACTTTACTATAAGCTCCTTCCGCTGTGTCATGCCCTTTTCTATGAAACCAACCCGGCTCCCGTTAAAGCTGCCCTGGCAATGATGAACAAGATCAAAAGCGATGAGGTTCGCCTGCCTCTGGCTCCCATGTTGGATGCAAATCGTGAACGTCTGCGCAAAGATCTGCAGCAGTACGGGCTGCTTTAGTACGCGATGAAAGGAGGACAATATGGTCCGTGCAGCGATAGCGGGGATTGCAGGCAGGATGGGCTCTCGGATCGCACAACTCATTGGGGAAACGGAGGGCATCGAACTGGCCGCGGGGTTTGAACACCCCGAACACCCCAAGATAGGAAAGAATATTTCTGAAGTCATAGTCGGCGCACCGGCCGGGCTGACTATCGACGGCGCTGTCCAGGACGTGCTGGATAAAGCCGATGTGGTGATAGACTTCACCAGTGCGGCAACCTCTCTGGTTCATATGCAGGCGGCCGCCAAGGCCAAAAAGCCGATGGTGATAGGATCGACGGGATTCTCACCCGAGCAGATGATCCAGGCCCGCGAGCTCGCAGCCGACTTCCCCTGTGTTCTAGCGCCCAACATGAGTATGGGGGTCAACGTGCTGTTTAAGGTGGTCGCAGACGTGGCCGGACTTTTGGGTGAGGGGTTCGACATTGAAATCGTAGAGTCGCACCATCGGTTTAAGAAGGACGCCCCCAGCGGAACGGCGGTGAAACTGGCGCAGGTTGTCGCCGAGTCTTTGGGCCGGGATTTGGGCCAGGTCGGTGTTTATGCCAGACATGGACTGATAGGCGAGAGAAACGGCCAGGAAATCGGCATTCAGACCCTTCGCGGCGGTGACATTGTCGGCGAGCACACTGTGCTGTTTGCCGGACTTGGAGAACGGATCGAGCTCACCCACCGCGCTCACAGTCGGGATAACTTCGCCAGAGGAGCAATTCGCGCCGCCCTGTGGGTAGTTCGACAGCCGGCCGGACTGTACGACATGCAAAACGTTCTTGGAATTCAGAAGTAGGAAAATCAAAGCTGGAGTGAGCTCGGAGGCCCAAATGCCATTTGAAAAAGCGCAACGTTTAAAACAGCTCCCCCCCTATCTCTTTCAGGAAATAGACCGCCTGAAGGCGGAGCTCATCGCCAAAGGCGTAGATGTGATTAATCTCGGGGTCGGAGATCCCGACCTTCCAACCCCGCGCCACATTATCCAAAAACTCCAGGAGACCGCCGAAGATCCCGCAAGCCATCAGTATCCTTCCTATTCGGGCATGAACGATTTCAAAGTGAGCATCGCCCGATGGTACCAAAAGCGGTTCGGGGTCGAATTGAACCCGACTAACGAGGTCCTGACCCTGATCGGCTCCAAAGAAGGCATCGCTCATCTTCCTCTGGCTTTGATAAACCCGGGAGATCTGGCTCTTGTCCCCACTCCGGCGTATCCCGTCTACAATGTGGCCGTGATGTTCGCCGGAGGCGAATCCTATTTCATGCCTCTGGTCGCGGAGAACAGCTTCCTTCCCGATTTGGACGCGATTCCCCCCGAGGTTGCTCGTCGTGCCAAATTGATTTTCATCAATTATCCCAACAATCCCACCGGAGCGACGGCAGAACGCTACTTCTACGAGCAGGTGGTTGCTTTCGCAAAGGAATATGACCTGATCGTCTGCTCCGATGCGGCCTACACCGAGATGGCATTCGACGGCTATCGGCCGATGAGTTTTCTTGAAGTTCCGGGGGCCAAAGAGGTGGGCATCGAGTTCCATTCTCTTTCCAAGACCTACAATATGACGGGCTGGCGGATCGGATCCGCTACCGGCAACGCTCAGGTATTGGACGGGTTGGGACAAATCAAGAGCAATATCGACTCGGGCGCTTTCAACGCCGTGCAATGGGCCGGCATCGCCGCACTGGAAGGCGATCAAAGCTGCGTCACCGAGATGCGGAAAACCTACCAGCAGAGGCGCGATGTGCTGCTTGCCGGATTGCGCCGAGCCGGACTCGAACCGGAAGTAACGAGAGCCACTTTTTATGTGTGGTGCCCCACACCGAAGGGACACAGCTCGAAACAATTCTCCTCGCTTTTGTTACGCCAGGCCGGCATTGTAACAACGCCCGGCAGCGGCTTCGGAGAACCTGGTGAAGGTTATATCCGCATGGCCCTCACCGTTTCGAAAGAACGGATTCAGGAAGCCGTTGAACGTATACAAAAGCTTTCGTTCTAATTGGCGACAAACGATGCAAAACGTTTTTATCGGGTTTGGCAGCAACCAGGGGGACTCGGTAGCCATAATCAATGGCGCCATCGCTCTGCTGCGAGAGAATTCGCAGATTGAAATAGAGGAGGTATCCTCCTTCTACCGCACAAAACCCGAAGGTTTGGAAAGCCAGCCCTGGTTTGTCAACGGGGTTATAAAATGCACAGCGGAGATCGAGCCCGAGGAAATGCTGAGGCTGCTCCGCGAAATCGAGAGCCGCTTCGGAAGGGTTCGACGAGAGCGCTGGGGTCCCAGGACGTTGGATCTGGATATCCTCGCTTATGGCGACAGGATTGTTAACCTTCCGGATCTCACCATCCCCCATCCAAGGCTCCATGAACGGCGGTTCGTATTGGTGCCGCTGCAGGAGATCGCTCCCGACTGGAATCACCCGCTCCTGCTGACTTCGGCTGAATCGTTATTGGAGCGGCTCGGGGGACAAGCCGACAATGAAGTGTTACGATTGGAACTGGAATGATTCGTCTTTTATTTTATGTTCTGGTTGCTTACCTCGCGTACAGGTTTTTTAAGTCGTTCGCCGGCAATTTGCTCAAACCCCGGGATGAATCAACAGACTATGCTGTAACGGACGAGACTGAGCTCATTCGCGATCCGCACTGTGGAACATACTTTCTGAAGCAAGGCGGGGTAAAGGCAAAAATCGGGGGCAAACAGATCTACTTTTGCAGCACATCCTGCCGGGATGCTTATCTGCTCGAGCGGCAAAACCGTTAGAGTCGAAATTCCGCCGGCTTGAGGAGGATCGGATGAAGTTCTTCATTGACACCGCAAACCTTGATGAAATAAAGGAAGCACACAGCCTCGGAATTTTGGATGGAGTCACCACCAATCCATCCTTGATCGCAAAAGAGGGAATCGCCAATCGGGAAGATTTTGAGCAGCACATCAAGACGATTTGTGAAGTGGTTCAAGCACCGGTCAATGCCGAGGCTGTGAGCACGGACCACGGGCAGATGATCGTCGAAGCAAGAAAGCTTGCCGAAATCGATTCCCATGTGGTCGTCAAGATACCAATGACCACTTCCGGCCTGAAAGCAGTCAAGCAGCTCTCGGAAGAGGGAATCAAAACCAATGTGACCCTTATCTTTTCCCCCTTGCAGGCATTGCTGGCGGCGAAGGCCGGTGCAAACTACGTGAGCCCTTTTGTCGGACGCCTCGATGACATCTCCCATGAAGGCATGGATCTGGTCGAGCAAATTGTCGACATCTACTCGAATTATTTGTTCGAGACCGAGATTATCGTTGCCAGTGTCCGCAACCCGCTGCATGTTCTGGCAGCGGCCAAGATGGGGGCCGACATTGCCACCATACCTTTTAAAGTAATCGAGCAACTGGCTCAGCATCCATTGACGACGGCCGGACTGGATAAGTTTTTGAAGGACTGGCAAAAGGTTGAAAAAACATAGGATTAGCCGTGCTTCAGCATAAAACCGGAAGGAGAGGGCAGTGAAGGTCTCGCCGATCGCCCATAAAGGCTTGCTCTTGATGGTTTGGCTGCTGGCGGGATTACTTTTGGCGGCGCCGGTGCGAGCGGAGTTCTACAAGTATGTAGACGACCAAGGGGTCGTGCATCTAACCAATATGCCCACCGAGCCCATTTACAAGAAGATTGATTCTTCCCGCTACTGCAGCGTCACCAAGACCGCAAACTGGATAAAAATCAGCCCCGCGAGAAGATTGTTTCTTCCCAAGGCCAAACCAACAAAGAGAAACTCATCCTACGACACGCACATCATGAAATCCTGCAAACAATATGGTCTGGATCACAACCTGGTAAAAGCCGTCATTAAGGCTGAATCCGCGTTCGATCCCCGGGCGGTTTCCCCCAAAGGAGCAATGGGGCTCATGCAGCTGATGCCTGATACTTCCAAAGACCTGGGAGTGGGCAACCCTTTCGATCCCGCGGAGAACATCGAAGGAGGGGTGCGCTATCTGAAAACGCTGCTGGATCGGTTCGAGAACAACGTGACTCTTGCACTTGCCGCCTACAATGCCGGTCCCGAAGCTGTCCGGGAATACGGGGGCATCCCCCCTTACAGCGAAACACGGACCTACGTTCGCAGAGTACTGGACTTGTACAGCTCTTATGTACGATAATGAAGTTCACGTTGCTCCGGTTAATGAATTTATTGTCAGTGGAAGGCATCACAACCGATGGGTGCGAACGATTTTGCGCGTCACAACCTTATCAATTTACCCAATGTCCTCACCTATCTGCGGGTGGCCACCATCCCGCTGATCTTGTTTTTTCTCAATCCGCCGGCTTCCGGGAAATCGTATAACATTGCTTTTCTGCTCTATGTTGTGGCTTCCATTACCGATTATCTGGACGGCATCTTAGCTCGTCGCCACAATCAGGTCACCTCAGTGGGCAAACTGCTCGACCCGCTGGCCGATAAGCTGTTGACTTCAGCCGTTTTGATCATGCTCATTCCTTTGGCCAAGGTACAGGCCTGGCTGGTCTTTCTTATCATCGGCCGGGAAATAACCATCACCGGTCTTCGCTCCATTGCCGCCAGTCAGGGACTCATCCTGAACGCCAGCCGAATGGGCAAGAATAAAATGATTTCACAGACGGTCGCCTTGCTGTTCCTCCTTCTCTATATTCCGAAGATTCAATTCTTGCTGAATTTCTTGGGAATGTTTTTTTTGTGGATCTCGGTGATTCTCGGGTATTGGTCGGCGGGCGGCTATTTCGCCCACTTCTACCGGGAAGCCACACGTCAGGGCCAAAACACGCATTAATTCGGATCGGCTCTTCGCGAATCAACATCACATGTTCGCCTGCCCGGTTCATGAGTAATCGCCTCAAGTCTCCGACTTGAGCTGCGCTGACCCCGCAGCAACTCAGTTGCTGCAACACTTTGAACAGGTTATCGGCTATGAACGATGCACGAAAGGGACAAGTTTCAAGAGAAACCAAGGAAACGCAGATTCGGTTGAGCCTCTTATTGGATGGATCGGGCCTGGTTGACCTGCAAAGCGGTGTTCCCTTTTTGGATCACATGCTGACACTTTTCGCCGCCCATGGCTTTTTCGACCTCAATATCGATGCGCAGGGCGATCTGGACGTTGATGCGCATCATACGGTTGAAGACCTCGGCATTTGCCTCGGGGGTGCATTGTCGAAGGCCCTGGCCGATCGAAAAGGCATCCGGCGCTACGGTCACGCCGTGGTGCCCATGGATGAGGCCCGCGCAACAGTGACACTGGATCTTTCCAACCGACCGTTCCTTGTCTACCAGGTCCCTGCCCTTTCTTCACAGGTAGGCCGGTTTGAAACGGAGCTCGTGCCGGAATTCTTCCGCGCTTTCTGCCAGCACGGCGGTGTCACCTTGCATATCCAGGTCCCTTATGGCGCCAATACCCATCATATACTGGAAGCGATCTTCAAGGCCTTCGGTAGAGCTCTGGATGAAGCAACGAGCCTGGATGAGAGACGGCAGGGGGTTCCATCCTCGAAAGGCTCGCTCTGATCCCGGAGGGATGAACAATGGCATTGCTCGTGAAACGAAGATGAACAAAGCAGCAATGAAAGTTCCCGCCAAAGGTTTCTTCACAAAAGACCTGAAAGCGACTTGACGGAATGGCCCAATTGAGATACTTTAAGGACGTTGCCGCGGGGTGGAGCAGTCAGGTAGCTCGTCGGGCTCATAACCCGAAGGTCAGCGGTTCAAATCCGCTCCCCGCTACCAAGAAAATCAAGGACTTAGCCAAAATAGGTTGAGTCCTTTTTTATTTGACTGGTTGCGGATAGATTGCGGATGGTGCGTTTTTGCTTGCAGGTTGTCCAGCTCATCAATGTCAGTCCTGCTCTCTTTTGGGAGCCATCGGTAATAGGTCTTGTAAGTGATTTCCGCTGAGCTATGCCCCATTTCTTTACTCACCTCTGCCAGGGAGTCACCCTTGCTGAGTCTCAAAGTATGCCGCACTTGCTGGACAGGCCTGCTGCAGTGAGGGCTGCCGCGTCCCGGGCCGGAGACGATCGCACCGAAGAGCTCATGTGGGTATTTGGGACGGTATGTTGCCCTCGAGCCTCAGCAAACCCGCCCTGATGTCAAAACCAATGAGTCCGCCAAAACCGAACAAATTCTCTGTCCACTATGCAAGGTCGGACATCTGATCCGAGTTTCATCACTGCCATGATTAGCCCGGGGACCACCATGCAAGTAAGCTCATCAGGCCTATTGCACCGATCCTTCATTTTTCCGTGTCGATGCGAGCCTACATGGCTTTGCATGCCGCTACCGGTATGTCCATGCTACCCCGCAGCACGGGCTAGCCTCCATCCAAGCCATTGTTTTTGTCCGTTTTTCGTTTCCTCGATGCCTTATTTGCCAATCCCTGCCACAGTTTTGTCTTGAGCACATTCACAAAAAGACGCATAATCCATCCAATGGATGTGCTGTCCTGCGCGAAAACTCCATATCACACTCATTAACCACTTTCCCGGAATCCACCATCCCGTGGGCAGCGGTTCAGTTCAACTTGGCTTTTTGCGTCGGCTACGCGCCGCAAAAACTCTTTTTCGTTGCGTGGTCCTCCAGCAGGCGAAAGAGATAGGAATGGAACATGATCAAAACGAAGCAGGATATTCTGAATGTGCTCGATGAGAACCGAATCCACCTGAGGGAACTGGGCGTGCGGAGAATAGGGCTCTTTGGTTCCTTTGTTCGAGGAGAGCAAGGCCCACACAGTGACATAGATCTGCTGGTAGAATTTGGTCCAGGACGAAAGACATTCGATACCTTTATGCAAGTATCCTTCTTTCTGGAGGAGATTCTAGAGCACAGGATCGAACTAGTCACGGTGGAATCTCTCAGTCCATATATCGGCCCTCACATCCTCAAGGAGGTCGAGTATGCAGCTCTCGCCGCTTGAATACCTTCGTCACATACTCGATGAGGCCGAATACCTGATGGAGGAAAGTCACGGATTGAGCAAGGAGCAGTTCCTGCAAAATGCAACTCTCAAGCGAGCCTTCGTGCGGAGCATCGAAATCATCGGAGAAGCATCCAAGAAAGTACCCTCTGAACTGAAGAGTCGATACCCAAGAGTCAGTTGGAAAGCCGTAGCAGGCATGAGAGATCGACTTATTCACAACTACTTCGGCGTTGACTATGAGATCGTCTGGGATGTTGTGGAAAACAAAATACCTGCACTTCGTGAAGACATACTGGCGATTTTAGAACAAGAGAGTGCAATTCGGTAGAGAGGAATCATCTCCAAAGCCGCTAAGAGGGTAGCCGGGGGTTTTTCTCCCCCAGCCCCCAACCACCCCGCGTGCGGGTCCGCACGGGGCGGTTCACAGAGTTTACCGGGCCGTAGCCGGGTAGTGGATTTGTACCCA
>ENA-OSEO01000997-OSEO01000997.1-sediment-metagenome-genome-assembly--contig:-NODE-997-length-59556-cov-7.655593_pt1 | contig 59556 bp, 51 predicted proteins | sample MGYA00237883_ERZ534232 | MGnify/ENA metagenome assembly ERZ534232
GTTACCTTCAGGTACCGGATAGTCATATCTTCAGGGAATCACCTTTCAAAAGAGGAGATCAACGGGTATGCCGACGAGTTTGCAGGTAAATATTAATATGAAATTTTAATTACTTTATTTACAAACAATTATAAAATTTTAGCATGAAAGTTAATCGTAAAAATTTTTTCAGGCTTGCGGGATTAGCCGCAGCAGGATTAGTTGTAAAAAGAGGACAGGCTGATACGATCTATCCATATACCTGTAACCATGTTCAGAAATTTAATATGCATGGATTTGCTGCTCCTGCGTTGAACAAGGTGAGAGTGGGATTTATAGGACTTGGAAGCAGGGGTTCAGGCGTTGTTCGTCAGTTTGCCGCTGTTGAAGGAGTTGAAATCAAAGCATTATGCGATCTTGTTCCGGAACGCTTAAACAGGGCAGTCGAAAGATTAAAGCAATATAACCAGAAGCCTGAACTGTATACAGGGAGTCAGGATGCCTGGAAGAGACTGTGCGAGAGAGATGATATTGATCTGGTTGTCTCAACCACTCCATGGGCCCTTCATGCTCCAAATGCAATTTATGCCATGGAGCAGGGTAAGCATGCTGCAATTGAGATTCCCGGTGTTAAAACTATTGAAGAGTGCTGGCAGATTGTGGAAACTTCAGAAAGAACAAAAAAGCATTGTACACTGTTGGCAAACTCTGCTTACGGTCCATTTAACCTGCTTACTCTTAACCTGGTAAGGGAAGGATTCTTAGGAGATGTTATACATGGGGAAGGTGCTTATATTCACGACAGGGTCTCCGGTCCGGGTCAGTGGAAAAGAGATCCGGAAAATGATGATTGGTTCCTTTATCGTCCATGGAGATTGAAGGAGAACATAAACAGGAACGGAAACTTGTATGCTGCACACGGATTAGGTACAATTTGCCAGGCAATGGATCTTAACTATGGTGATAAGATGACTCATATGGTCTCCATGTCGAGCAATGACTTTACTATGGGTGATAAAATGAAGGAACTTTCTCAGGAGGATGATTTTTATTCCGCATATGTAGGACTAAAGTTCAGAGGTAATATGAATACCAGCATTATAAGGACATACAAAGGAAGGACCATAATGTTGCAGCATGACATCAGTTCGCCAAGGCCGAATGTAAGATTCAATATGATAAGCGGAACGAAAGGTATTGCCCGGCAATATCCTTTGCCTGCAAAAATTGCCACAGGTCATGAGGGATGGCTCTCTGAAGAGGAATTTAAAGCAGTGGAGGAGAAATACAGGCCTGAGATAAGCAGAAGAGTGGGAGAGATGGCAAGAGAACAAGGCGGACACGGAGGTACTGATGCAATGGTTGCCTGGAGAATTGTCGATTCTCTTCGTAACGGAATACCTCTCGATGTTGATGTCTATGATGCTGCACTCTGGAGCGTGGTGGTACCGTTGAGTGAATGGTCTGTAGCAAACGGTTCAATGCCCGTTGAGGTGCCTGACTTTACTTGTGGAGCATGGAAGACAAATGAAAGAGGAATGGATATTAATCTTAAGAGGGGAGGCAACACCAGGTTTATTTAATGTTGCTTAATGACAATGAGTTACAAACCAGGATGATTTATGTCTTATAATTCATTTTGTGGTTCTTTGATATGTGTCTGCCAGCCAGACGACAGATATTGCTCCGGGGGCAGGCTCATTTTTTAACAGCATGTCATATTTCAGTTTAGTATGAGGATGCACTGCTTTAATAAACTGGAAAAGGCATTTTGCAGATAATTATAAAAAATTTAAACCGATGAATACTTTTTCTTGTGCAATTTGTAAAGCTATTTTATCACTGGGAGTTATACTTATGTTATATTTTCCTGTTGACGCCCAGGAGGAAAACCTGAATGTTTTCGACAGATGGATAGAGTGGTCTGATGGAAATAATATGTTAATGCATCACCTTAATGATCAGGCATTTAAATTACTGGATCAACGGGATAGCGAGATTGAGGGACTGACAAGCAAAAATGACTGGATCTCCAGACAAAAAAAGGTCAATGATATTCTGCAGAATATAGTAGGGCCATTTCCTGAAAAGACCCCGTTAAATGCCAAAGTAACCGGTATTGTAAAAAAGGATGGTTTCAGAATTGAGAAGATAATCTATGAATCATTGCCCGGATTATATGTTACTGCCGCGATGTTTATACCTGAAAGCGGATCCCGCTCCATGCCGGCTGTAATTCAGGTCAGCGGTCATGGTTTCCCGGCATTCAGATCTGCAGGCACACAGAGACAGCTATATAATCTTGTAAAAAAAGGATTTATTGTATTTGCAATCGACCCGTTGGGGCAGGGTGAAAGAATTCAGTATTGGGATGATACCAAAAAAGCCTCAGAACTGGGAACTTCACCTACAAGTGAGCACTCATATTTCGGGAATCAGATGTTTCTGGCGGGCATTTCGCCTATACGCTATTTTGTATGGGACGGCATAAGGGGCGTTGACTATCTGCTGAGCCGAAAAGAAGTTGATCCTGACCGGATTGGTATTTATGGCTGCTCGGGTGGCGGAACACAAACAACATTTATCTCTGCAATGGATGACAGAATAAAAGCTTCTGTTCCGGGATGCTACATAACCGGTTACCGGAGACTCCTGGAATCGATAGGACCCCAGGATGCTGAGCAAAATGTGTATCACGGGATATTACATGGAATAACCCATGCTGATATGTTAGAGCTGAGAGCTCCAAAGCCACTGCTTGTTTCATCAACGACGAGGGACTTTTTCAGCATTCAGGGTGCTGTTGAAACTTTTGAAGAAGTAAAAAAAGCATACAAGGCCTTTGGTATGGAGGAAAATGCAGGCCAGGTATTTGATGATGCCGGGCACGGATTTCATGGAAATATAACAGACATTTATGCATTCTTTCAGAATGTTTTCGGGATACCGGGGAATCCTGCTGAACTTACGTTTGACGGATTTGCAGCGAAGGATCTGCAGGTGACTGAGACCGGACAGTTATCAACTTCAATTGGAGGAAAACTGGCATTTGATATTAATAAATCTGAATCAGAGATTTTACTTGCACGAATTAATGAATCCAGGAAAGATTTAAATAATCATATTGGAAGTACGGAAAGGAATGCAAAGATATTATCAGGTTACGTCACTCCTCCCGAAGAGGTAAAATCTGTTTTCCGGGGGAGATATCGTCGTGACGGATATTCAGTAGAGATGTATGCCCTTGATGGTGAAGGTGAATATGTCATTCCTCTTCTGCTTTTTATTCCTGAAAATATGAACAGACTTCCCGGTTATATATATCTGCATCCTGACGGGAAAATAGCCGATGCTGCTCCGGGAGGAAAAATTGAGCAGTTGGTAAAGAAGGGCTATATTGTTGCTGCACCTGATGTATTGGGAACTGGCGAGACAAGCGCTGCAGGAAGCAGTTCATTTTATCTCTCACTTATGATAGGACGCAGTTTACCGGGAATTCAGGCCGGAGACATTTCAAGGGTAGTTAACTTTTTAAAGAGCAGACCGGATATTGACGCAGACCGTATCAGTGCCATTGCTTTTGAACAGATGGGACCCTCATTACTCCATGCAGCAGTTTTTAACAGGTCTCTTAATACTATTACACTTATTGGAAATCTCTTATCTTACCGGAGTGTTGTTATGAATAAATATTACAATACCGGATTAACAAGATATTTTGTTGCAGGAGCATTAACTGCTTATGATTTACCTGATCTAGCAGCTTCTCTGGCACCGGCAAAACTTACAATTATAAATCCAACAGATGGTAACGGTGAGGCAGTAAACAGTAATGACATGGATTTTGAGATAATAAAAGCTTCATATGCTCATAAGGGTGCTTTAAATAAGCTGAATATTGAAACCTCCCTGGGAGATCAGGCGTTTAAAAAATTCATGGAGCAAACTGAGTAATGAAAATGGTTTTTCCTCCTTTTTCTGTTTGAGTTGTGTTGATTATTTGTATTTTTATGATGCTTAATATTTATAATGAGTTACATTATAATTACCATTAGTTTATAGTTATTATATTGTATAATAATTATTTACATATTATGATTATTGATATTATTAATTAATTTAACTAAGCTTAATCAAATGACATCACGCAGAAATTTTATTAAATCAACATCAATTGCAGGAGGAGCCCTTCTTTCAGGGGGTCTGTTGCATACATTACCATCCTGCAAAGAAAAATCAAGTAATGTTATGATTAAATCGGTACAATCAAGTTATGAACGAGAGCCGCTGATTCGTCCGTTTGGATTTAAGGGTATTTACCAAAATGAGTTTTGGGTTGCTGCCGCACTAATTGAAAACAGTTCAGGATTACGTCATGTTGGTCTGCAGACTCAGTGTCTGGCCTGGAGCGACCTGGATGTATTTCTGGCACACTCAGAGGTTGACGGGAATATGCTGCTCATCAAAACTCTGGATTATGCACTTAGTCTTATTAAGGATCAGCCTTTTACCAATCCGATTGATATCCAGGATGCAATATTGGCAGATGTTCACAAATACGGTCAGGAAATCACAAATAATAAAAATCTCAGAGAGACGTTCACCCTCAGCTCGATGGTAGCTATGGACAATGCTTTATGGATGCTGTATGCTGAAGAGAACGGATTTAAAAATTTTGATGAGATGATCCCTGAAGAGTATCGGGTTGCACTCGGCAACAGACATAAGTATGTAGCTCATGTTCCCTTAATGGCTTATGCAATACCTCTTGAGGAGATCACCCAGGCGGTTGATCAGGGTTACTTTTTCATGAAGATAAAGATTGGCAGGCCGGGTACGCAGGAAGAGATGCTGGAAGGCGATAAAGCAAGGATAGAAGCTATTCATAAATTGATAGGCGACAGGGAGACTCCTCATACTCTGAGCGGTAAAATACCATATTATTTCGATGCTAACGGCAGATACGAGAAGAAAGAGACTCTTCAGAAACTGCTTGATCATGCTGATAAGATTGGTATGCTTGATCAGATAGCAGTCATCGAGGAACCTTTCCCGGAAGATGAAGATATATATGTAGGAGATATGGGAGTCAGAATTGCAGCAGATGAAAGTGCTCATACCGCGCATGATGTAATTGAAAGAATAGATATGGGATATCAGGCTATAGCTTTGAAATCTGCTGCAAAAACACTGAGCATGACCTTAAGAATGGCTAAAGCAGCACATGAAAAAGGAGTCCCCTGTTTTTTGGCTGATTTGACATGCACTCCAATACTGGTCGACTGGAATAAAAATGTTGCTGCCAGACTGGATGCTTTTCCGGGCCTTAAAGATATGGGACTTATTGAATCAAATGGTCATCAGAATTATGTGAACTGGGATGATCTGGTTAGTTATCATCCGTATTCTGACGGATCATGGGTTCAGTCAAAAGAAGGCCTGTATCATGTTAATGAAGATTTTTATGAAAAAAGTGGCGGGATTCTGAAATCGTCTGATCACTATCTCAGTCTTTTTAATTCCTGAAAAATGAAGAGATCTGAACGTTACGATAATTTTGCATGGTCAGGTGATTTTATTATAACTCTGTGGATCAGTATAGCATTTTTCCTTTTTTTCTCTCCGGAAGCTGATGCTGTAGGAACTAATAAAAGCGTTCGTCAATCTCCGGAGGGTCAGAATGTGAAACAACATGTCAAGGTTGCCGCCGCACAGATTTTAACCGGTTATGATCTTGAAAAAAACAGAGATAAGATAATACAGTCTGTTAAAGAGGCAGATAAGCTGGGATGCGAAATAATCTTATTCCATGAAGGTTGCCTGACCGGCTATCCGGGTAAAGAACAGCTTGAAAAAACAGATTTCCAGGCTGTCAGAAATATTGAAAGGGAAATAAGGGATATTGCCGGAGAGCTTAATATTTCTGTCTTATTGGGTAGCTCGGGAAAGGATGGTAATGTCTTTTCAAATTACGTGCTCGTTATTGATGAAAAAGGGAAGGTGCTGGGAAAATACAAGAAGACATGGAGGGCAGGAGAACCTCATTACGTAGCCGGAGAGGGACCGGTGATTTTTAATGTGTCGGGAGTTGAATGCACGGTAATAATTTGTCACGATTTACGATATCCGGAGCTTGCCAGACTTGGAGTGGCTGCTGGTGCAAGGATAGTTTTTATTGCTAATAATGAAAGTGGAATATTACATGAAAATAAGTTATTAGGTTACAGGTCAATGCAAATTTCCCGGGCTACCGAGAATATGGTTTTTTCAGTCATGTGCAACAGTCCGGCTAATCCCGAAGATATTAACGCCCCCAATCAGTCACATGGTAACTCCAAAATAGTCGATCCCCTGGGTAATATTTTAGATGAGGCAGATGTCTTTGAAGAGAGACTTGTGACAGCAACCCTGGATCTTAGTGATGCATCGGGGTCGCCGGTAACGAGGACAACAGGGGAAAATCCGGGAACAGCAAAACTATATGGCACATCTGTTGAAAATGACGATTATACTAAATGGATCAGAGATGGTCTGAAATTAGTTGAACGTCTCGACGGAAGTGAAGTTGAAGAATATTTAAAATGATATTGCCGCTACTGATGGTTGCTGATCAGAATTCTCGTTTATCGAAAACCATGTATCCGGTTTTACAAAGCAAATAATGGCAACGAACCTGGCTGACAGATTGTATGATTTTTTTATTTGTCCTTTACTCTTTTAAACCTGAACATCTTTAACATCCATTTTGGAAGCGGATGACTTCCCCTTTTACGGAAATCCAGGAACCATCCCAGCTTTTCATAAAGTGGAATTTTATGAGTCTCAACGAACTCAATCAGCGTGCCTTCCGGAGCCTGGATATATGCAAAGTTTCCGGCAGCATCACCCATAGTGAAAGTGTCATGATGATGCGCACTGTCAACTGTAAAAGGATAACCAATTTTTTTAACCTTTTCCCGCAGCGTATCAATTCCGTTTATATCAAAGCAGATATGAATAAATCCGGGATCACCCCATATTCTGTCTTCAAAAATATTACGAGGTTCATGATCAAATGATTGTACCAGTTCTATCACAGAACTGCCGAAGAAGGGACTGAATGCACCATTTTTGACATCAGAATGTTTCAGTAAAATTCTTCTGAATTTTCCGGTACCTCCGGGAAGCTCCTTCAAATCACTGAAATTATCTTCAATGTCGTAAAGTATATGGTCGTATTGCAGAATATCTTTATATATCCGCAAACTCTCATCTATATTTTTAACTCCTATGACAGCGCCTATTACTCCTCCGATAACTGATTTTTCTCTTCTTCTGAAGACCTCTTTTTTATTGATGATCTCCCATATGTTCCCGTAAAAATCTGCCATATAGAAATGATCGTTGTTTACAGGATCTTTATGCACGGGACTTATCAGGTTAAGACCTGAGTCCCTGAATTTTTTATAAGCCGCAGAGATATTATCGGTCTTTATCTTGCCGATATTAATGCCCAGGTCACCCAACCGGATTTCAAATTTCGGAGGTGCCGGTTTTTTCCCTGTATGTTGCCATATCTCAAAACCTCCGCCTCCCCGCATATTGAGTGCCAGTACAGCATGTCTTGCTCTTGGTTTGCCTCCTGTGTAGGGTAACATCAGCTCAGCAACTGCTTCATCTTCGAACATCCGGATGTCCATAGAAAAATGGGTGCGGTACCATTTCCAGGCTTCTTCAAAATTTTCAACACCTACCCCCAGTTGCTGTATCCCGTTAATTTTTACTGACATTTCTGAAATATTATTAATGTTTGTTCTATAAAGGTTTTACCCTGGATGATAAATAATAGTATAACGGCGGACAAAAGCGCTTTATACTGACCATCAGCAGTTCTGCACGTCCGACTAAAATCTCTTTTTTCCCTTTTGCGAGTTTCCGGCAGATCTTGTGAGCTGCGTCCCCGGCTGACATACCCTTATCCTGGCCGTGATCCATTTTTCCGTAAGAATTTCCATCTTTGTCAATAGCATTGACTGAGGAGTTTGTTTTTATTCTTCCGGGAATGATAACTGAAACCCTGATATTATTTTTTGAATTTTCTGCCCGCAGGCTTTCGAAAAATCCGTGCAAAGCATGTTTAGAGGCAGAGTATGATGAACGGTAGGGAAATCCGAATTTACCCACGATGCTGGAGGTGACAGCAATATGACCGCCTCCGTTTTTTATCATTCCGGGTAAAATAGCTTTTGTTAATGCAATAGTTCCAAAATAATTCACTTCAAATATTTTACGATCAACATGAAGTGGAGTTTCATTAACGAAAGAGCGCTGACTTATACCTCCAAAATGATAGAGACAATCAATTTTTAAATTATCTCCCAAAACCTTTGTTGCTGCATTTGAGACCGATTCAGGACTGCCAAGATCGAAAGGAACCAAGGTTACAGTGCTCCCGTTTTGTTGACATAATCCGGCTACCTCTTCCAGTGCCTTGTTATTTCTTCCTGAAAGGATCAGGTGTGTCTTATGACGTGATAACTCCAGAGCCACAGCCTTGCCGATTCCTGATGAAGCTCCCGTAATCCAAATTTTTTTATCCTTAAAATCCATATAATTCAGGCTTCTGAATTTGCGAATATAATATAATATTTCGGGTGCATGATTAATTTATAATCTTCTGTAAAAATTTGAATATTATTTTCTATTCCATAACGTAAATCAAATAATAAAGTTATCAAAATATTGATTAATGGTTGATCTTAAATTGTGAAATATTTGCTAATACATTTTATAAATTGAAGACTACAGAGAGAAATGAATTTCGCGGATCGCCGGGATAGTAATAGCGGGGAAGGTTATCTCCGAAAGCCGGTGCATTGATTGCAAGCATGGAGGCATACCGGACATTAAAAATATTCATGATTCCGGTTTTAAGTCCGATAGCAGTTAATTTGGTTTTAAAGGATAACCTGATTTGAATATTTGTAATTCCATATTGTTGTGAATAACCTGAATTGGCATCATCTAAATACATTTTTCCGGCATGCCTGTACCATGCAGTAAATTCAATATTTTGTAAAGGTTTAAAGTTAACCGCGGTCAGCCATGTATTATCAGGAGTTCCTGGTAAAGTATTTCCCGAATAATCGTTGTCATTATCAGTAAAATCCAGAAAATGATAGTTGGGTAAAGTAATGTTTCCGTTAAAGATTAATGAAGGCAGTGTTCCCGGAGGTAAAAGGGATAACCTTAATTCTGCCTCTAATCCGGGATGTAATGATTTACCTGCGTTTACACCCATATAAGAATCCTCACCTGTTCGCCTTGCAACCAGGAGATTGTTGATGTGGATGCGGTAATAACTGACAGATCCCTGAAAGCGTTCAGATGAATGCATGCGCATACCTATTTCTGTATTCCATCCGGTTTCCGGTTTTATTTCAGGATTTATTTGACCCTGCGGAAGCAGAGTTTCTTCAAATGTAGGAGTTGAAAATCCATGACTTACATTACCAAAAAAGGATATTGCCGGAGATAAAATGTAACTCACTCCAAATCTTGGAGAGATAATCGGCTTGTATTTATGACTGCCTGATTGATCGTCATCTTTTAAAAATCTGTCGTTGTAGATAAATCTCGTAAGATTGCTGTTCAATCCTGTTGAGAAATACAGTTTATCGTTTATTTCTGATTCAAGCTGGAAAAAAATATTTTCATATGATCGCTTTTCATGATTGTCGGAAAGAATTTCGCCTTCGTTCTGATTGGAAACAGTTGACCAGTTGTATTTTTCCCGGAAAATCTCAATACCCGTGATTAAAGTATGCTCACTGTTTCCCGCATAGAATGATTTTTGAAAGTTACCTCTGAGTCCGGAATAATGAGATTTTTCAATCAGTTTATTAAAAGGCCTTAGTTCGTCAGCATCCCGCATGCTTCCAAAAGTGGCCACCGAAAGCTTTTTATCCGGACCCGGATTGAAATTTAGTGATAATCCAAACTGACCGGTTGTATAATCTTCATAACCTTTAACGGAATACCAATTATGTGCTGCTTTTTCTGGTGATTGCGTAAATGTCTGATAGTCTAATGAGCTGGGTATAAATGCTTTGAGTTTAGTGGCTTTAACTAACAGGTTAAGGTTGATTTTATCGGACAGTTTGTAGTAGGAATTTAACAGGAAATTTTTTCTGCCGGTGCTGTTATTCTCCCTGAAGCCCTCACTCTCGAGAAGTGACCCGAGCATGAAAATATTCAGGTCACCACTGACAACTCCGGCACTGAGATTGTTTTTAACAGTGCCGAATGATGCTATAGTGGATTGGCTTGTAACAAAATTTTCTGAGATTGATACCGGATAAAAAATTATGGTTCCTCCAAGTCCGGCCCCAAAAAGGCTCGAAGCAGGCCCTTTTATAATTTCAGCCCGTTTAACAGTAACAGGTTCCAGATCTTCAAGTGTTGTCTCTCCGTCACCTGTTGTCAATGGTATCTCCCCGAAATAAGCCTTGATTTTGTTTGTGCCATAGGGGGTGCGTGTTCCTATTCCCCTTATGGTAAGTCTGTTGGTATTTATGGTTCCGTGATGCATTAATATCCCGGGAACGAGATTTAAAGCATCTGCAGTAGTAATGCCGCTGCCTGATTCCAACTGTTCATAACGGATCAGGTTTATAGGGGCAGGAGTATTATACAGATTGTAGGGTCTTTTAAATGCCGTAACAGTTATCTCCTCAATCTCCTCCCTGAGAATGACAGAATCCCTTTGTGATTCAGGCAATCCTGATACGCCTTCTTTCACCTGGGCATTGCCGTTATCGATCAGGATAAATACCAGCAAAGAGATTAGTATATATGATGTAAGCGATTTCATATGATTAAAATTAATTATTTTCAAAGGTATTCATATAACATTTATCATACTTCCGGGTGATTCGAATGTTAGTGGCAATACCCGTTTCATTTTACTTGTTCGATATTGGCCTGTTTATGCTTAGTCAATTAAGTATTATGTTCGTGGGAAATCATATATATTTATTAAAGGATATCAGTTTCAATGCTTGATTTGCTTATTAAATACTTGTTATATCACGTACATTTGTTAATAATAACAAGGACTTACTTTTTTTATAAACAAACAAATTATCTTTCAGTTTTCAGTCAGGATAAAATCTTTTGATTTTTTACCTGCACCCGATCATATACCCCTAAATAGTATAACACCTTTGAACTATGAAATTTCATCTATTTAAAAAATTTATGCTCGTTTCACTGAGTCGGATATAGAAAATAAAATTTTTCCTGAATTTTATATATGCTGTGTGGCTGACCGGGTGTGGGGATTATTAATATCTTTGGTACATTTGTGAAGTATAAATCATAATTCTGCATACATTAGAAGAGAAATTTGTCGGGAGGAAACCGGGAAGTGATGAAAATTTCTGAATACATGATGATTTTAAAAAAGGCTTACATTCTTAATTTTAAAAGAAAAAATTTTTATATGATTAATATTGTTTATTTTTTGCAGTTTGATATGGCTTGTCCCGGCATCAACAAGCAAAAAAAGACATGTTGTATCACTTATTTTTAATTCGTTTAATGTTTTTCCTATGAACCGGACAAATTTAATTTTCATCCTTTTTTTCATAACCCTGTTTTCATGCACCCCTGAAAAAATTTATTGGCCTGAAGGAGGTCATGAAGCTAAACCATGGACACGCTGGTGGTGGATGGGAAATGCTGTCGATCAGGAAAATATAAGACGCGAGCTTCAGGAGATGAATGAAGCCGGAATCGGCGGCGTGGAGATTACACCGATTTACGGGGTTAAAGGCGAAGAAGAGAGATTTATTGAATATCTTTCTCCCGCTTTTACTGAAATATTGAAATACACTGTTGCCGAAGCAGACAGGCTGGGAATGGGAGTTGATCTTCCTCCCGGCAGCGGCTGGCGTTGCGGCGGACCCTTTGTGCCGGAGGAGTACGGTTTATGGTCATTAAAAATTCATAAATTCAGGATTGAAGAGTGTGGGGAATGGCAATTATCACCGACAATAACCGGTGCTGCTTCAGCCTGTTTCCTTGATGATTCAGGAGAGATTAAGATAATAGATCCAAATAATAAATTTTCAACTGATTCCGGCGGCTTTGTCTATGTTGCCGCGAGGCTTAAAAACAGGGATATGGTAAAGCGTGCCTCTGAGGGTGGCCAGGGCTGGGCTATAGATACATTTGATGAGGAGATTACACAATGGTATCTTGATGAATTTTGGAAACGGCTGGGAATTGATGAGGGACTGATCCATTGCTTTTTCCACGACTCATTTGAATATACAGGTGATTTTACTACCAGATTCACGGAAGAATTCAAAAAGCGCAGGGGCTATGATTTTGGATCTTGTCTGCATATCCTGGCCGGTGATTGTGATGACCCGGAGACAGTAAGAAGGGTGAAATCTGATTACAGGGAGACATTATCGGACCTGGTGCTGGAATCTTTTATTCAGCCGATGACCGGATGGGCGAACCGGCATAAGAGTCTTAACCGTAACCAGGCTCACGGATCACCCGGGAATATTCTTGATCTTTATGCTGCATGCGACATACCTGAAACTGAGATATTCAGGACTGTTGAACCGGGTACTGTGGATATATTTGTGAATAAGTTTGCTTCCTCAGCCGCACATGTTACCGGACAGAAACTTATTTCGTCAGAGAGCTATACATGGCTTGATGAGCACTGGACTGTTTCCACATCTGACATGGTCAGGGCAACAAACCGCTTTTTTCTTGCAGGAATTAATCATATGTTTTTTCACGGGACTTGTTACTCTCCTTTAGATGCCGAGTGGCCCGGATGGCTTTTTTACGCTTCAACGCAGGTAAATAACCGTAATCCTTTGTGGAGCGAGCTGCCGGCTTTGTTTAAATATATTGAAAGGAGCCAGTCGGTATTGCAAAGTTCTGAACCAGACAATGATATTCTGATATATTGGCCATATTATGATGTGGCTGCTATGGAGGGGACTGTTTTCAACCATCTGGGTGTTCACAGGGAATCGGTGTGGTTCAAAGATCAGCCCATCTCCGGATTGTCTGACCGTCTTATGCAGGCAGGGTATACATTTGACTATATATCTGACAAACAGCTGGCAGATTGTAAAGTGACAGATGGTAAGATTATAACATCAGGAGATGCATTGTATAAAGCACTGATAATACCGGAGACAAGATATATGCCTGTAAATACATTAAGCAGTATCAGTAACATGACTTCTGAAGGAGCACCGGTATTTTTTGATAAAGAGTTTCCTCATAGTGTTCCCGGCCATAATGATCATATAGGGAGGCAGGCAAAGCTTGATCAGATAAAATCAATTTTTGATGAAGAAAAAGTTTGCGGTGATGTCATTTTACTGCTTGATCAGCACTCCATTCCGGGCGAAAGCTCACTTGCAGAGAAGGGGTTTTATTTTATGAAAATGAAGAGCAATGATGAATCCTGGTATATGGTTGTCAATTGCGGTACCAAACCACTTGATGAGTCAGTCAGCTTAAATGTTAAATCCGGATCTTATATCTTCTTTTTTCCGCGCAGCGGAGAGATACTCAGGGCAGGTAGAAACAGAAACGGTTTAAGGATTCAGCTGGAACCGGAAGAACTGGTTTTTATAATGTGTACCGACAGGAAATATGACCTTCCTGAATACGAATATTTTGAGGATAATGACAACGCATACGAGGTAAAGGGATTATGGAATATTAGTTTTGAAGAGGGAGGACCTGTTTTTCCGGGAAATATTAGTACAAATAAACTTCTTTCATGGACAATTATGGGTGATGATGAGACCCGGCGATTTGCCGGAACAGCAAAGTATTCAACAGAATTTGAGTGGACAGGAGATGAAAACTCTGCATATCTCGATTTAGGGGAAGTCAGAGACTGCGCAAATGTTAAATTAAACGACAAGGATTACGGAACCCTCTTGGGACCTGCATTCAAAATCAGGGTTGACAATCTGCAAACCGGAAAAAATTTTCTGCAGATTGAAGTTACCAATGTCGCTGCTAACAGAATCCGTGATCTTGACCGGAGAGGAGTCAACTGGAAGAGATTTTATGACATTAATTTTATAAGCATAGAATATAAACCTTTTGATGCATCCGGTTGGGAAGTCAGGGATGCCGGATTATTAGGTCCTGTAAGAATTATAAATTAATTTATTTACAAGTAATTATAAAATTTAAACTAATGAAAAAAGTTGTTTCAGGAGAGATAATAGTTCCTTTTATATTGATTACCAGTCTGTTTGCATTATGGGGATTTGCAAATGACATTACAAATCCTTTAGTTGCTGCTTTCCAGACTGTTATGGAGATTTCAAATGTCCGGGCGGCGCTTGTTCAGTTTGCATTTTACGGCGGGTACGCCACTATGGCGATTCCTGCAGCCCTTTTTGTAAAAAAGTACAGTTATAAAAAAGGCATACTTGTGGGACTTGCTCTCTATGCTTTTGGCGCACTTCTTTTTTATCCTGCAGCACGATATGAAATCTTCGAGTTTTTCCTGATTTCGCTGTATATTCTGACATTCGGTCTTGCCTTTCTCGAAACAACAGCTAATCCATACATTCTCTCCATGGGTTCGCCGGAAACAGCAACCCGCAGGTTAAATCTTGCCCAGTCATTTAATCCCATGGGATCTCTTTTGGGAATGACCGTAGCTTCAAATTTTATCCTTTCGTCTCTGCAGTCTGACAAGAGAGACGCCTCAGGCAACCTTATTTTTTCAACTCTAAGCGAGGCAGAAAAAGCTGTAATAAGGACAAATGATCTGGCAGTTATCCGCAATCCTTACATTATATTGGGACTGGTAGTAATTGGGATGTTTATATTAATAGCTGTGTCAAAAATGCCTGTAAGAGCAAATCCAAATCACTCGATCCGTTTTACCGATTCACTTGGACGATTGTTAAAAAACAGGAAATACAGGGAGGGCGTTATTGCCCAGGTGTTTTATGTGGGTGCGCAGATAATGTGCTGGACCTTTATAATACACTATGCCGGTAATCTCGGAATTCCAAAAGCTGCCGCCCAGAATTACAATATCGCAGCTATGGTTATTTTTCTCTCCAGCCGGTTTATCAGCACTATGCTTATGAAATATTTTAATCCGCGGCGAATGCTTATGCTGTTTGCTATCGGAGGTATGATTACAACAGCATGCGTAATACTTATTCAGGGTATGGCCGGACTCTATTGCCTGATAGCAACATCAGCATTTATGTCGCTGATGTTTCCCACTATTTATGGTATAGCTCTTGAGGGACTTGGAGACGATTCCACTCTTGGAGCAGCCGGACTGGTAATGGCTATTGTTGGCGGCGCTTTAATGCCTCCGCTGCAGGGTGCAATTATTGATATGGAAACAGTTGGTCCCCTGCCGGCAGTAAATTTCTCATTTATACTGCCGTTTATCAGTTTTATTGTGATTTCAGTTTATGGTTACAGGACTTTAAAATTGATATCTGTTAAATAATTTTTATTGAATCTTTAATTCAACTATGATCGTAGATCAATGTGAATTTGAAAAGTATTTACTTTTTTAATTGAGTTTTATTTTTATTTGTTGGAAATTTGAGGATTTAAATTATTCTGCTTAAGATTGGTTGTGTTGTTGGCCGAAGAAATATTATAAATTTTTAGAAACATCGTAAAGAGATAAATTTGTGATACTATTTATATTTAAAAGATTTTTTTTAGGGGGGATAATTGTGTTGTCTGCTATCAACTTTTTGCAGGCGAAGTCAATTTTTATTGAAGCTGAAAGTTTTGATGACACGGGGGGATGGGTCAATGATCAGCAGAGCATTGATCAGATGGGTTCTGCATATCTGATGGCTCACGGACTTGGTGTACCGGTTGAGGATGCCAGTACTCTTGCAGAGGTAACAGAAGGGGGAGAATACAGAGTGTGGGTGCGTACGCGTAACTGGATTGCACCATGGAACTCTTCTTACAGTCCCGGAAAATTCCGTTTGGTAGTTGATGGCAAGCCCCTGGATGCAATTTTTGGAACTGAGGAATCAGAATGGCACTGGCAGGATGGAAAGACTGTAAAGTTGAATAAGGGAAAAATAATTATTGCATTACATGACATGACAGGTTTCAATGGAAGATGCGATGCAATATTTCTGACCCTTGATTTAAGTTTTAAGCCTCCGAATGAACCTGGTTTACTTAAACAATTCCGTCGTATCCATTTGAATCTTCCGGAGAACCCTCAAATTGCAGGTGAATTTGATCTTATTGTTACAGGAGGGGGTATGGCAGGAATCTGTACCGCAATAACTGCAGCAAGACTGGGCTGTAAAGTTGCTTTAATTCAGAACAGGCCGGTTCTTGGGGGTAATAATAGCTCAGAAGTAAGAGTTGGTCTTTCCGGACTTATTTTCCAGGAGCCATATCCAAAACTTGGAATGCTGGTTGATGAAATCGGATCAGTCGGCCACTGGACATTATGGGAAGCTGAGAGAGATCCCGGTTCTGACAGGAGCAGACGGATTCTTGAAACAATTAAAAAACATCCTGAGAAAAAAATTCATAATGCAGGACCGGCAAGTAATTACGGAGATGATAAGAAGCTTCAGATCGTGCTTGATGAGAAAAATATTTCTCTTTTCCTTAATACACATATATTTAACGTTGAGAAATCAGGAGATAAGATAGTTAGTGTGACCGGTAAAAACATAATTACCGGTGATGAGTTGCTTTTTAAAGGTGACCTGTTTGCTGATTGTACAGGTGACGGTAATGTAGGATTCCTTGCAGGAGCTGAATACAGGGAAGGTCGGGAAAGCCGAAATGAAACCGGTGAGATGCACGCTCCCGAAAAGCCTGATAACCTGGTAATGGGTACCTCTGTTCAGTGGTTTGCAGATGAATCAGATGAACCGCAATATTTTCCTGAATGCCCCTGGGCTTTAGAGTTTACTGAAAATACCTGCCAGTATCTTACCCGCGGTGACTGGAACTGGGAAACCGGATTTTTCAAAGATCAGGTGAATGATGTGGAGTATATCAGGGACCATGCTTTTCGGGCTGTATTTGGTAACTGGGATTTTATTAAAAACAGAAGCCGGCAAAAAGAAAAGTATCAAAATAGTAAGTTATCCTGGGTGGCATACATTGGAGGTAAAAGAGAATCAAGACGAATTCTTGGAGATGTTATTCTAAGAGAACAGGATATTCTGAATGGAATTATTTATCCGGATAGAAGTTTTACGACTAACTGGGGAATAGATCTTCATTATCCGAAAGAGATAGAAGGATTTACAGAAGAACCTTTTTTATCAGTTGCCAAATCAACAAAAATTGAACCATATGCTGTACCATACAGATGTTTGTACTCAGGAAACATTGAAAATCTTTTTATGGCAGGGCGTAATATTAGTGTTACCCATGTTGTACTCGGTACTATCCGGGTGATGAGAACAGGTGGCATGATGGGAGAAGTAGTTGGTATGGCAGCTTATCTTGCTGCAAAATATAAAACCGGACCAAGAGGAGTATATGAGAAGTACCTTGATGAGCTTAAGCAACTGATGGAAAAGGGAGTTGGTAATTGATAGCTTTGATGATATTGTTAAAATCATTATAAATTTTTATATATTTCAAACAGATGAGAAGATTTATTATTATTCAGATTATTTTGACCTCTTTATTGTTTGTCTCCTGCACAGGCGGGAGTAATACGGATGAATGGAAATCGATGTTCGATGGAAAAACCCTTAAGGGTTGGCAAAAAACCAATGAGAATCCTGAAAGTATAACAGTTGAGGATGGAGCAATTAAATGCGCAGGTCCGCGTGCACATCTCTTTTATGAGGGCGAGTTTAAAAATTTTGAATTTGAAGCCGAAGTGAAAACTCTTGAATACTCAAATTCCGGAATTTTTATACATACACATTATCAGCCGGAGGGATGGCCGATGGAAGGATATGAGATTCAGGTCAATAATTCATTCAGAGGATCAGGTAAAACACCCGAACTCCGAAAAACAGGGAGCATATATAATATAAGAAATATATATTTCCCTCTGGTGAGTGATAATTATTGGTTCAAAATGAGAATAAAGGTGGTCGAGAACCATATTGGAATATTTGTAAATGATGTTAAGGTTAATCAGTATACCGAGCCTCAAGATCCATGGAGACCTGAGGGAAGTGAAAAGTTGCGGCTGGGCACGGGTACTTTTGCACTACAGGCTCACGATCCGGGAAGTACCACCTGGTACCGGAATTTAAAGGTGAGAGAACTCCCCGATGGAGAGAAAAAGGAACCTCCTGTGGATAAAGACTGGGATACGAAGGTTACAAAGCTTATGAAAGCAGGATTTCCTTTGATAGATTATCATGTGCACCTGAAAGGCGGTCTGACACTTGAAGATGCTATTGAGAACTCCCGGGTACTGGGTATCAATTATGGCATTGCTCCCAACTGCGGACTGCATTTCCCGGTTACAGATGATGCCTCTTTAAATGCTTATATTGAAGAGGTAAAGGGTAGTCCTTTATTAAAAGGCATGCAGGCAGAGGGAAGGGAATGGATAACCCTTTTTTCTCCTGAGGCAATAGCAAAGTTCGATTACGTCTTCACTGATGCCATGACATTCACCGACTATAAGGGGAGGCGAAACAGGATATGGATACCTGAAGAGGTGTGGGTTGATGATAAACAGCAGTTTATGGATCAGTTGGTTGAAAAGATAGAAGCCATCTTCTCTCAGGAACCGGTTGACATATATGTTAATCCTACTGTACTGCCTGCCTCTATCGCAGATGAATATGACGAACTGTGGACTGAAGAACGTATGAAGAGGGTCATAAAAGTGTTGAAGGATAATAATATCGCACTTGAAATAAATGCGCGTTATAAGGTGCCTGGTTCAAAGATGATAAAGATGGCTAAGGAGGCCGGATTAAAATTTTCTTTTGGTACAAACAATACCGGAAGTGAGCTGGGCCGCCTGGAATACTGTCTTGAGATGATAGAAGAGTGTGGTTTGACTACAAATGATATGTTCGAGATAAAACCGGATAAAGAGAAACCTGTTGTAGTGAAAGGACTTCCCGCAAAAATCACAGGATAAATAACTGTTTCATTAACAGTCTGAACGCTGTTAATTTTAAAAATATGCATTTGGTTTTTTTAAGGGATTTATCAGTTCATAAAGATTGGCAGCCCTTTCTGTCGGAAGAGATACTTCAACTCATTGCGGAGATAGAGGGTGAGATATTAAATGACAATTACACTCCTTCGCACGAAAAGGTTTTACGGTTTCTTGAGTTGCCTTTGGGAACTGCTGAAATAATTATTGTGGGGCAGGATCCTTATCCCCAGCCCGGAGTTGCAACCGGCCGGGCATTTGAAGTCGGGAACCTGTTGTCATGGGATCAGCCCTTCAGAAATATATCACTCAAAAATATATTGCGTGCTGTTTATAAAGCTTACCATGGTGAAATAATTACCTTCATTGATTTAAGAAACAAGTTAGCGAAGGAGTTTCCTGTTTTACCTCCCAATCAGCTGTTTTCATACTGGGAAAGGCAGGGAGTATTGCTTCTTAATACATCATTTACATGCAGAACCGGTTCTCCGGGCAGTCATAAAAATTTATGGAATGATTTCAGCAGGAAGTTGTTAAGCTATATAAATGATTTTGTTCCCGGTGTGGTGTGGTATTTATGGGGAAACCATGCCCGCAGTGCAACGCAACATTTAAAAATATGTAACAGTATTGCCACTATGCATCCGATGATGTGTTATGATGAGGCCGGCAGAGTTGATGATTTTTTATACGGCAGGGAGAACTGCTTTGAGCTTTTTAGGGGTAAAATAGACTGGACCGGATTTGCTATGATAAGAAAAGGCAGTTAGAATAGAGTAATTATCATTTATCGTTGACATAAATGACTTCATTCAGGTTAGCGCGGAAGGTGTAATAACATAAGTGACCAGAGGGTTTCAGATACGTGTGTGACTTGTAAAATCCTTGAAAATACACTTATGATCCGCAGCTCGCAGAATAAGATCTATCGTCTCCTTGTCGGTAAATGAGGATCTGTTGATGAACATATCAAAAAGGTCATCCTCATTTCCTGAGTATCCTATTGCTTTTCTGAAAGCTTTTCTCTCTTTTTCTACCCTGTTTATAAAGTTTATTGCTTCTTCCCGGTTCAGATGTTTGTTATCACTAATGGTTTTAATTCTGTACTCAATGGGAGCAATAAATCTTACATGGAAAGCATTTTTAACATCATGTGCAATTATGTGCGCAGCCCGGCCGACTATAATGTAAAATCCCTCATTTGCAAATGTTTTAATAACATCCTTGACCGTTCTGGTAATCCTCTGTTCGCTTTTAAACCTGCGGGTACCGAATGCGTTTATGATATCATTCAGTGCATATGAGTCCTCCTGTTTAAAAATACTCCTTACCCGTTCAGGTTCAACATCTAACTCTTTTGCACTCTGATAAAATATCTCTTTGCTCAAAACCTTCCATTCCTGGTATATTTTTTTTTCATTAAGTGCATATGCAAGCAGATGAGCAAATTTCACTCCATTACAGCCAACTTCCCTTGAAATAGTGATTATTGGTCCCGGAATTCCGCTTTCAGTTTCATGAAAATGTTCATTTACAAGACGTTTGTTCAGGTAATTTAAGAGAGTATTATTCATGATTTTTTACTTTTTTCTAAATTACACTATTATTATTAATTTTTAATAAGTTTTGTAAAAATATTGCTTAATGATTAAATATTTATTCAGGCAGCAATTTTTTTATGTTATTTATAGAAAAGGAGGTCTGTTTCTATTCAAATAATTTGTCTATTTTAGGGGTAAAATTAAAATCTGACTTTAATCTATGAAGATCCGAACCATTTCAAAAAAATTAGATTCACTGTATGAATTTGACAGAGAGCCTGTCACAAAAAATGCACTTCAGGGTATAGGTAATTTTCTGGGAAGTTATGCCGGTGAGCATGTTGCCGGCACTGAGTTTGTCATTGGAATGCTTTTCGTGGCACATGGTGTATCCGTTGTCGACATGTTTCTTGGAGGATTAATCGGTAATGTTCTTGCCGTACTGAGCTGGGCTTTTGTTACTGCCCCTATTGCCGTTAAGGCCCGCCTTTCACTTTACTGGCAATTGAAAAAGATTTGTGGAACTGTACTCGTTTTCATTTATAATATTGTAAACGCTCTTATGTTTTGCTTTCTTGCTGGTGCCATGGTAGCAGTTTCTGCCACTGCAGTTGGTATTCCTTTCAATGTTGAGATGCCCACTCTGAATGATATGTATCCTTCAAGTGCCGGTTGGGTCATCACTGTTTTTGCAGTTGGAGCTGTTATAACAACTTTTGCTATCCTGGGTTTTGAAAAGCTTGCACGATTTTCAAAAGTAGCTGCACCCTGGATGTTCATGATTTTTGTGGCCGCTGCAGTTGCCTCTTTTCCCCGGCTGGGCATTGAGACTGATCTTGGTAATTTCCGGGAGGTTGCCAGGGAGAAGATATGGACAGGGGAGGCACTTTCCGGGCAGTCACAGTTCTCGATCTGGCATGTCATCTTTTTTTCCTGGTTTGCCAATGCAGCTATGCACCTTGGTATGAGCGATCTGTCGATATTTCGTTATGCAAAGAAGTGGCAATATGGGTTTTCTTCTGCAGTAGGGATGTTTCTCGGCCATTATGTTGCATGGATTGCTTCGGGTATTTTATATGCGGCAGCGACCAGCGATGCACCCGGAGAAGTTGCTTATCAGGCGATTGGCATTTCCGGTGCAATCTGTGTAATTGTTGCGGGCTGGACTACCGCAAATCCGACACTATACAGGGCCGGACTTGCTTTGCAGGTTGCTTCTCCGGGATGGAGCCGCTGGAAAGTAACCCTGCTTGCGGGTGTAATAACAACAATAGCAGCACTTTTCCCGGCTTTGGTAATGAAGTTACTTGATTTTGTTGCGTTATACGGACTGGTGCTGATACCAATGGGTGGAATTATCTTTGCTGATTTCTATCTGATGGAAAAATTCGGTCTGAGAACCTATTATGCCGAAAAGATGAAGATCAACTTCAACTGGGCAGCCGGTCTGACCTGGTTCGTTTTACTAATTGCCGCACTTATTATGAATCTTGTAGTGGGTGTTGAACTCTATTTTCTTCCGTTACCGGCCTGGACAATTGCAATTGTGTTGTACCTGATACTGAGTAATTTTTACCAGAAAAGAGTACTGGAATGAAAGAAAGATTATTACTGTATTAAGAAAAAATAACCAATAAGAATAAGATGATGAAACGAATTCTACAAATAATATCATTACTCGGGTTGCTTCTTACCATAGTTCCCCCGGTACTGTTTTTTTACGGGAAAATAAGTCATGACAGGCAAAATGCATTGATGCTTGCAGGTATGATTTTATGGTTCACTACCTCTGTTTTCTGGCTTGGAGCAAAAGCAAAAGATAAAACTGAATAACATTAGGGGATAACTTCAGAAAATGGAATTTTTACCTTTTGAGGAAAGTAAATTTTTAAAGTTATAAAGTAATGGCAGATAAAATAATCAGTTACTTAAAAATAAAAAAAATGAAACGATTGACTCTGGTTGCATTTTGCCTGGCAGTGGCAGCAGCCTTCTTTATGCAATCCTGCCATCGTCCGAAGTCACCTGCAGTGGTTACCGGACTGAAATGTGAGTTTCAGGAGAATCCTCTCGGAATTGACAGGGAGCAGCCTCTCCTTCAATGGAAAATAAAAGATGACCGGAGAGGTGCTCTGCAAACCGGTTATCAGATCATTGTTTCGGACAGTTATGACAATATTGAACGGGGGAAAGGAGATGTTTGGGATTCAGGAAAGATAATTTCCGACAGATCAGTACATGTTATTTATGAAGGCCCGGAACTGCAATCAGGTAAGACATATCACTGGCGTGTTCGTGTCTGGGATAAAGACGGGAAAGCATCGGCATGGAGTGACCCTGCCCTCTGGGAAATGGGATTACTAAACAGTAATGACTGGCAGGCTGAATGGATAGCCGGATCATCTGACGAACCGGGTCGTTCTGTTTACATGAGAAATGATTTTGATCTTGAAGGTAAAGAGATTATAAGGGCGCGGGTCTATGTGTCAGGACTGGGTAATTATGTATTATATATTAACGGGAAGAGGGTAGGAGATGATCTGCTTACCCCGGGGTGGACTGACTATCCGGAGCGTCTGGAGTATCAGGTTTATGATGTGAAAGATCTTTTAACCGTAGGATCGAATGCTGCCGGGGCTGTTCTTGGTAATATGTGGTGGTCAGGCGGCCTTGGATGGCAGGGCGGCCAGAAATACAGTGAGGGACCTTTAAAATTTATATGCCAGTTGAAGGTGGAATTTGAAGACGGTTCAGAAAAAACATTTGTCACTGACAAGACATGGAAGTGGGCCGATTCACCCATTTGGGAAGATCATATCTATGACGGCGAAAAGTATGATGCCAATAAGGAGATTAAGGGATGGAACATAGCGGGATTTGATGATTCAGCATGGGCTGATGTTGAACCTGCCGGTTACGATGGTTTGTTTGTCGGCCCGAGAGCCCCGGCAATGAAGTGTCATATGGAGATCAATCCCGTTGCCCTCAGTGAACCTGTTCCGGGTGAGTATGTCTGGGACCTTGGTCAGAATATGGTAGGATGGGCTAAAATAAAGATAAATGTTCCTAAGGGTGATACAGTAAAACTAAGATTTGCAGAGTTGCTGCACGATGACGGTACCGTAGCACAGGAAAACCTCCGGTCTGCCAAAGCAACCGACATGATTGTTTCAAATGGCGAAGAGATTGTCTGGGAGCCAAAATTTACATATCACGGATTCAGGTATGTTCAGGTTTCAGGATTGAAAAACAAGCCTTCGCAAGCCGACCTGACGGGGAAAGTCATTTATACAGATCAGCCCTTTATTGGTGATTTCGAGTCGTCTAATGAGCTGATAAATACAATTAATAAAAATATTATCCGGGGACAGAAAGGCAATTTTTATCCGGCACCTACCGACTGTCCGCAGCGTGATGAACGGCTTGGATGGATGGGCGATGCCCAGATATTTGCACCTACAGCTAATTTTAATATGCACCTCGACAGGTACTGGACCAAATGGATGTTTGATATTACTGACGGACAGGATGAAGCCGGCTGGGTATATGATGTCAATCCGCACATTGTTGTAGGAGGTCCTTCCAAACCCGGCTGGGGTGATGCAGTTGTTGTTATTCCGTGGATGACCTATCGTTATTTCGGGGATACCCGCATTCTTGAGGAAAACTATGAGGGGATGAAAGCCTGGGTTGAGTATATGAGGTCGAAAAGCGAAAATGATATATATACCTGGAAGGAGGGAGCTGAAGGCTCATTTGGATATGGCGACTGGATAGCAGTGGAACCTACTCCTTCGAAACCGATAGGAACAGCATACTACTGTTATTCAGCCAAATTGCTGGGTAAGATGGCAGAGGTGCTTGGAAAAACCGATGATGCCGGTCACTATGCTGCGTTGGCAGAAAAAATTGCATCAGCATATCAGCGTGAATACTGGGATACTGATTCACTTAATTATCCGGGAGGTACCCAGACTGCAAGTTTGTTGCCGCTTGCATTTGGTATTGTCCCGGGTAATCTGGTACCGACGGTAGTTCAGAATCTGGTTGAGAATGTAAAAGAGAGAGATGTACATCCCACCACGGGATTTTTGGGAACAGGATTTATACTCCCCATGCTGAGTAAGTATGATTATCATGATCTGGCCTACGAAATGATCAATAAAACTGATTATCCCAGTTGGGGTTATATGGTTACACAGGGAGCTACCACAATATGGGAATTGTGGAATTCCGATACTGAGCCGCCTGACAGGATGAATTCGAGAAACCATTTTGCTCTCGGATGCATTGGTGAATGGATGTGGAACACACTGGCAGGAATAAATATATGTGATGAGAAGCCGGGATTTAAACGGATTATTATCAAACCTGAACCTGCCGGAGATCTTAAATGGGTTAAGGCAAAATATGAAACCAATTACGGTGGGGTTTCGGTTGACTGGAAAGCAGAAGATGGATCATTTACAATGAATCTAACTGTTCCTCCCAACTCAGATGCCCTGGTCATATTGCCGGGTATCAATGAGAATTCTGTAGTTAAAGAGAACGGAGTAGTAATTGATGGCCAAAATATTGAGGGATTATCCCGTAATGAAGATGGCAGTCTGCTGGTATCTGCCGGACATTACCTGTTCACAGTTGAGTGAATTCCGGTTAGCTTTTTATATTCAAATATAATATTTAAAAGATATTGAACAGGTTTCCGTTATTTCTGCCGGAAACCAGTTTGGTATTTTCCGGTTACTGCTATGCCGGGAATTTGGCAAACTGTATTTTTTCAATTTGAAATATTATTACGATGACAAATAAACAGTTGATTATCAGCGAGGTTGAAAATGAACTAACGAAACATTTCGGGAAAAGTGTCATTGTCAGATCGCATTTTAGTATTGGAGGTGGTTGTATCAGCAATGCTTCAAAAATTGAGACCAGTGCCGGTATGTTTTTTTTGAAATGGAATCCTGATTGTTCTTCTGATATGTTCTTAAAAGAATCTGAAGGATTAACAGAACTGAAAAAAGCAGCCGGGAATCATTTGGTTATCCCTGAGGTTATTGCGGCAAAGAGAGTTGATGAAACGCCTGGATTTTTAATACTTGAATATCTTAATACATCGGGACAAAGCAGAGATTTTTATGAACGTCTTGGTCACGGACTGGCCATAGTTCACAGTTATAGCAGCGGAAAATTCGGATTCTTCAGTGATAATTACTGTGGTGATACTCCCCAGAATAACAGGTGGCGCTCTGACTGGGCTGAATTTTTCAGGGATAACAGAATCGGATTTCTCCTGGATTTAATACAAAAAAAACGGCCCCTGCCGGCCGGAGAGATTCATATTTATGAAAGATTAATGGATAAAATTCCCGGAATAGTACCTGAAAAATCCACACCTGTATTGATCCACGGTGATTTATGGTCAGGCAATTATATGGCTACAGAACGGGGCCCCGCTATATTGGATCCTGCTTCATACTATGCCGACCGCGAAATGGAGATGGGTATCATGACTATGTTCGGTGGTTTTCCCGGGAGGTTTTGGGATGCATATAATGAGGTAAATCCTTTGCCCCCCGGCTGGCGCGACAGAAACCTTCTTTATCAGCTTTATCACGTTCTGAATCACTACTGTCTTTTTGGCGGCAGTTACCGGGATCAGGCATTGAGAATAGCACGGGGATATCTATAGACAGTCCGTTCAAAAGGATTCCCAATGGACCAGCTTATCTAATGGCTTACGATTTTTTTGAGTGGGTACCTCCATATCAGGGTAGCCTAACGGCAGCATAACTATAGGTTCAATATGCCGGGGCAGGTCCAGGATTTCTGCACATCGCTGTACATCGAAATTGCATACCCAGCAGGTGCCAAGTCCCAGTTCTGTTGCCTGCAGGGTCATATGATCAACGGCAATGGCCACATCTATGTCGGCCGAATCTTTACCGTCAATGCTTCTTTTCCATGATTGATTATGATCGGCACAGGCAAGAATAATTACAGGTGCACTCTTTATCCACTCCCGCTGATAGACCGAATACATCTTTTCAAGGTTTGCCGGTTCCCGGATGATAATAAACAGCCAGGGTTGAAAATTTACGGCTGAAGGTGCCATCCTTCCTGCTTCTGTTACCTGTAATATCTTCTCCTCTTCAACAGGAATATCCTTATATTTCCTTACTGAAAACCTTTGAATGATTAACTGTTTGAACTCCATTTCCGATAATTTTCTTTACTATTTCAGTTTTCCGTGAAAAATATGAATTATTAAATTACTTTGAAAAAAACAGAGACATTTTTTATTGAGAATTTGAAATTTCCATATAGTAACTCAGATTCAGATCGACAAAGAGTGCTAATTTCATTTTGATGGAACTTGTTAAAATGCCCATTTTAGCCGGCCAAACATTGCCTTGCCCAACTCTCCGTATTCGGTTCCTCCTTTTCCTGTAAACAGCTGACCTGTTAACATAAGCTCCAGATTGTTACCAAGAGACCAGGTGATTGCCGGTCCCAGGTACGATGAACCGTCGCATGGATTAGTTATTGCCGAAAAGTTACCTGTAAGCAGGGGAGTAAAAGGGTAGGATATCTGTCCGAAGAGATTCCAGCGTGACAGGGTAAGCATCTTTACTGAAAGATTCGGATCAAAAAATTCCCTGCCTGCTGCTTTCCCTGTAGTTCCTGTGCTGTTGAACAACACAGCAGCATGGATATAGAATCCGTTTTGAAGAGTATAATCGCCCGATACCGACCCAATCAGGGCCTCTTCACTGTCAAAAGTCTTATTACCCGGAGTGAACCATGAAATCTCTCCTCTGAATCCGCCTCCTTCTATGTCACCTGTCCATCCGCCCCCGACTATATAATCTCTGCCGTCCCAACCCCCGAGAACCTGGAAGTCATAGTTGAATTTTGAGAAACGGTACATACCTGCAATGGCAGTTTCTTTTGAATTTTTTCCAAACTTATAAACCAATTCGGCAGAGGATGTATAACCTGTGAAATACTGAATTTTTACGGCATCGGTTCCCGGTCTCTCCTCATAGTCGAAATCGAAGTACGAGAAAGTATTAAAAATGTCGTTGGGATTCCATACAAGATTAAGTCCCCAGTTTATTCTCTGCCGTCCTGCCCTAATCTGAAATTTTCCTTTAATATATTCAATCCATACTCTGTCGATCATTGAATGCATAAACCATTCATTACCGGAAATAACAGTCCCGGAAAGGTCAACTACACCTCTGTCGATCTCAACTATCTCTTTGTACGCCGGGAATTCTCTAATCAACTGGCCGAAAAAGATCCTGTTTCGTGCTTCCAGGGCAAATGTGAAATTTTGGGAGGGATACCAGGCAAAATTTATGCGGTTATGAATAAGATTTGAGGAAAGATGGCCGGCCCCTATACCAGGAACAGGATTTTCCGGTTTGTAAAACATGTACAGATCCTTTATATAACCGTTTATCGAGTATTTTTTAAGTTGTGCATTTCCTGTCAATGGAAAAATAAGAAGTAATAATAATATATATTTTGCAGGTTGCATTTTCAGATATTTATGATTTGTTGCACTTATGATAAAAAATCAGTGAACATGATCTCGTGTTTATTCCTCGTGTATGATTTTAAATTACCGGCTCATTTGATGGAGCAAATAAAATTTGGTCGTAGTTAAGGTGATTTTGCTCTGAATGTGGTTGCAAAATCCATGACGGACATCACACTGTACGACGGGTGACTTCCTGTAGCAACGCCGACGAGCCTGATATCGGGATTAAGGAAATTTTTACGATGTCCCCGGTTTTTTATGCCGTCGTCTATCAGCAGGTAAATTACTATTTGTCTGGCTGATGAACCTCCGTATGCAATATTTTCAGCTATCCGCACTTTCCAGTCACCATAGCGTTCAATCCTCTCCCTGAAACCTGACCGGTCACTGCCGGTATGACCTGTCCTTCCAGTCCGCGATTGATCTTTTACATGATCATCTGCCGCCTTTGAGAGGCCGATGTCGGGGAAAAGCACAGGAAGTGGTGACTGTGCTTTCAGGTCACGCACGCACTCATGCAATGCTGCGACCCCCTCACGAGTCAGAAGAGGTTTATCGCCCGGATAGTATAATAGCTTATTCTTATAATTTTTTGCCAGGGGAGCTATATAGTTATTTGCATATCTGGCAGGATCTGATCTCAGTTTGTTAATTTCCAGTATTATATCTTTTTCAAGAGGAGTGAGATAACTGGCTGTTTCAGCAGTATTGAGCAGGGAATAATTCCAGTCTGCACCGGTTATGGTTGCCGGACTGTAACCAGGCAGAACCATAACAATCAACAACAGCAGAAATCTTCCCTTTATCTTCATGTTCAATTTTTTTGATAATCGCTTTTTATCATACCGTCTTCAAGAGTTATCACCCTCCGTGCTTTTTTCACCACCCGTTGATCGTGTGTTGAAAATATAAACGTAATTTTTTCCTCTTTATTTAGTTGCTCCATTATATCAAGGAGATTTTCAGTTGATTTGGAATCAAGATTTGCTGTCGGCTCATCGGCAAGCACAAATTTAGGTTTTGATGCAAGCGCCCGTGCTACAGCAATCCTTTGTTGTTGTCCGCCCGACAGTTTTGAAGGACGGCGATCCATCATGCCATCAAGACCTACCTCTTTCAGGAGTTCTCTGGCCCTTGCATCGCGTTGCGACTTTTTTGCTCCCTGGAGATGCATCACGAATTCCACATTTTCAATTGCTGTAAGCACAGGTATAAGATTGTAAGCCTGAAAAACAAATCCTATATTTTTAAGCCTGAAATCAGTAAGTTTTCCCGAAGGCAGTTTCAGTATATTTATACCATCAATGACCACTGTACCATCTGTAGCATCATCTAATCCCCCGAGAATATTGAGAAGTGTAGTCTTTCCTGAACCGGATGGTCCAACGATAGCAGTAAATTCTCCCTCTTCAATGAAGAGGTCAATACCATTCAATGCGTGCACAGGCACCGAATTGCCATCGTAGGTTTTTTTCAGATTTTTGATCTCAATGATTTTCATCTTTATAAAGTTTTAATATGAATATTATTATCTGCCTGTAAATCTCACTCTGTTCTGGTAGCTTCTGCCGGATTCAGCTTTAGTGCCTTCCTTGCAGGATAGACTGCCGACAGTACAGCCGTTAAAACAACAAGTATTGCAATGGTAATCACTGTCTCTGTTCTGAGTGAAGTATATACCTGGGCAGCAAATCCATACTCTTCCAAACCTTCAGAAAACATCGACAGATTAATAGGTTTTGTTTCAAAAATTTTTGATATTCCCGAACCTGCCAGAATTCCCAGAATCCCACCGACTATTGTCAGCATCACTGACTCCAGAATGATCATAGAGAATATCCTTATTTTATTCATGCCGACTGCCATAAGCATCCCGATCTCTTTTACCCTGTCCAGCACCGACATCAGCATAGTATTGATTATTCCGAAACAGAGAGCAAGAAGAATTATCAGAATGAATATATACATGTACTGGTCCATTGAATCCGTCAGATATGACATTTCGGGACTGATCTCTTTCCATGTCTGTACATAATTACCGGCAGCCAGATACTCAATTTCTGGTTTGACTTCCTCAGCCAGATCGCCCTGGTGAAGCCTGACTGCAATTTCATGAGCATAGTTTTCTTCTATACCTAACTGTGCCTGCAGATCAGGAAACTTCACAAACAGAGTAGTTTCATCGTAGTTCGCATTATTGGTACGGTATATTCCGCTCACCCTGTATCCTTTTATCGAAAGATCACCACTAAGATCGACCATCTGGACATTGATTCTCGTTCCAACTTTCAGCCTTAACTTTTTGGCCAGTTTTTCTCCTACAACAACCGGGGGCATACGGCTTTCATGTTCCAGGTATGCACCATCGGTGAGGTGCATCCATATATCCGTTACATCTTTTTCCCGCTGCGGTTCAATACCTATAAGTTTACCACCGCCGGTACCGTGGGCCGACATGATAAATGGCTCTGCAATCAGACGTCTGCTGACTGCAGCAACTGAATCCAGTTTTTCAATTTCTGATATTAGTTCATAAGAATCCGGAATTTGCAGGGCTATATCATTATTAATAAGAAAATCGGGTGAATGAATCTGCAGATGTGCCAGTTCAGTGCGGGTTGCTGAATCTATGCGGGCATCTACAAGTCCCTGCATAAATGCCATAACAAATACCCCTGCAAAAAGTCCGAGTGCGATAGCAGCTATCATTATTATGCTGCGCATTTTATTTCGCCAGACATTTCTCCATGCAACAGACCAGATCATAATTTTTTATTTTTAGCGGGAAGAGAGCAGACACAGGCAATAATAAATGTAAATTCCTGTATTCTCTGCAATATCTTCACCATAATGATTAAAACAATTTATTTTTTTTATATCAGTATTTGTCAAATTACAACTGAGCATTTTTGTTTTTTGTGTTTTCATGCTCTGAGCGCCTTTGTTATTTTCAACCGGTAAATATTATAAACAGGGAAGACTGAAATAAAAATGCTTATAATGAATACAAGTATCATCTGATTATAGAAGAGGGGAGGATTTAGTGAGAAAAACATATACGGTTCCATGCCGTACTGGGTACTTAAAGTTGCTGCTTCGCCTGTCAGAGCAATAGGATGGTAGAAGAACCACAGGCAGAACAGATAACTTATTATCAGTCCGGCTGTGCAACCTATTAAGCCAATGAAAAGAGTCTCAAAAAATATCACAACTGATATTTTTTGTTTTTTCATACCAACCGCATGAATAACCCCAAATTCCCGGTTTCTCTCCTTCACCATCATCATAATCACACTGAACATTCCAAAAGCAATTACCATATATAATATTCCCAGCATTATTATTCCTCCCATACGGTCGCTTTGAATTATTTGTTCAAGTTCAGGTTGCATGTCGATCCAGCTGAGAACACTTTTGTCAGGCGGCAAGAAGTTTTCAATTTCACTTTTAAGATGGTCTGCCTGATAGTGATCGTCTGTCATAATCACAAGAGATGTTGAGAGACCATATGCAGAATAAAACTCCCTGGCACTATTAATATCCATAAATGCCAGTCTTTTGTCAAATTCCTGATTCGGGTGTTCCATTATCCCTCTTACGGGGAAAAGTCCGCTGGCACTGATCCCGTGGTATCCCTGACCTATCATTACAAGGGTGTCGCCGACTCCAAGATTAAGAAAATCTGCCAGACCTTTACCAAGGACAACACCTTTGTCGCCCGGTTTCAGAAACGAACCGGTTTTTATTTTTTTTGATATCCCGGTGATACGGTCTTCAGCCTCCGGTTCGATGCCCAGCACCATTGCCGGTTTGCTGTGCATATGATTTGCCGCAAGCGCAAATGATTCGAGCCGGTCGGATACAAGAGTTACATCTTCAATATTTTCTATTTTCTGCTTTATGTCAGGATTAATCTCCATGCTGTTTTCCAGTGTCCGTTCATCCCAATATGCCGTATCCTGGACCTGCAGGTATCCTGAATAAAATTTAACCACATTATCAATCATACTCTCATATGATCCCTCCTGCATAGATCGCATCCATGTGGCCAACAGGACACTGAACACTATGGAAGAGATAACGATCAGGGTACGCCGGCGGTTTCTCCACAGGTTCCTCCATGCCAGTATGATATTTGTTCTCATGATTACCTTTTTTTATTGTGTTACAACAGGCCACCGTATTAATGGCGATGATAATTTTTTTGAACTTTTTTTTATCTGATCCTTCTCATATTCTGCTGAGAAAAGAATGACTCATCCAGATCGACATTGAATTCTATCTCATCAAAGATCAGGATAGTCTTATGTCCCTCCTTATCTGCCGGGATCATTTCCATCCGCGTCGGCATTTCACGATCATCCATCAGTTTTATATCCGAAAGGATTTCTGTATTTACAAGCTCACCGTCTTCATCATAGAATTCTGCTTTTAACCAGTGGTACTCTTTTTTTGAGATCCACATAATAATTTTACCCCACACCACAGAAGCCTCCGGGTGAGGAGTAAGTTCTATCTTATGGCATTCATAGCCACGGAGTGTCTCTTCACCAGTAAGTTCATGGTCATAATCTTTTACAATTGATGATTCACGAACAAGGTCGTCGTTGGTAAAATCCGATCCCATCCATGACTGCATCATCATTGAAGGCGGAATTTTTATCATTCGTTCAATTGAGGGCACCCAGTTCCACATCTCATTTTCCCGCTTAAGAAAGACCTGTCCCTTCTCTTTGGCCGGTGCAGTGATGTAAATCATAGAATATTCATCGCCAAGAGACCAGTTTTTCATTGAAATTTTCCTTGACCACGATGGACGTTCAATTATCATGGTGGTCACTCCAATGTTGGATACTCCCCTGAATTTCTCATCAGCCAGCCGGACTATCTCTTTTGCGTCCTGTCCGTTTCCCGTTAAAGACAATGCATTTAATACAAAACAAATCAAAAACGGCATCATTTTCTTGAAATTTTTCATTTTTAAGGATATAATTTGGTACATGTCATTTATTTTTTCCCTGTTTTGATAATTCACGATTTGTTTCATTTTTCATTTTTTTTAGTTATCAGCCTGAAGCAGGCCTCCGTAATTTTATCTGTAATATTTTCCTGCTTTGTGATATCCGGATTTGTAACTGAAACCAAAAATGCACCCTTCAATAAAAATGCAATTGAAAGGACATCTGATTCGGGATTAGTGCTTCCCGCCGAAATAATAAACCGGTTTAACATTGAAACTATGTTTTCACTTGTTTTACTGTATTTTCCCCGGGAAGACTCTACAGATCCTGTTTGGAGCATAAGTGTCATGAAAAGCTTCCAGAATGATCTGTTTTGAGTCAGCATATTGAAAGTTTCATTTACGAAATACCGAAACTCTTCATCAGTTAAAGTGCCATCATGATCAAGATCAAAATGAGCATAAACGGAATCGAATCCTTTTTTTACAATCTCATCGAGTATTTCCTGTTTACTTTCAAAGTAGTTGTAGGCAAGCCCTTTGGATATCGACGCCTTTTTAGCGATCTGGCTCATTGTAGTGGCGTGATAACCATGTTCTGCAAACAGTTCAAGAGCCGTATCAATAATTAACTCTCTTTTCTGTTTCCTGATTTCATTGAATTGTTCCTGAGTACGTGGCATATTTTTTTAATTTTATGACTGAACGGTTGGTCAAATATATAACAACAATACAGGTAAAAGCAAATAATGTATGTTAAATAATTGTTAAATTTGACTGATTGGTCATTCAAAAATAAATATGAAAAATTTGTATCATGAAAAGCGATTCAATGCAAAATTTTCTAAATTTGCATACATCATAAGCGGGAGTAGCTCAGTGGTAGAGCATCAGCTTCCCAAGCTGAGGGTCGCGGGTTCGATCCCCGTTTCCCGCTCGATTGAAAATCAAACTGTTAGATGTAGTTTATAAAATAACATATTTTTACGTTTGCACACAATTTGCAAACATTTCAGGCTGATATGCTATATTGCATTGTTGAATGATTGTTTTTTTTAGTGTGTAATTTGTGAAATTGAGAAATGTGATTTTGTAAAGTTCTGTAAAGTTTTCCTTTTTTAATAGACTCAGAAAACTCAGGTTTTTTTGCAGTGAATTATATATTTTTTGATTAGCTTTGTGCTTAATTTTTAGCTAATTACACCTAAATGATTAATAAAAAAAGCCTCTCGTTTCTGAAAGGCCTTTAATGATACTTCGAACATTACTCAGTTTTCGATTGTATTATCAGATTAATATATAAATTACAACATAAAAAAGCCTCCCGGAAACGAGAGGCAAAGGATAAGCGAGTCGAAAAAATTAAATAAAAGAACTGATTTCCGGGAGGCTGGTTCCGGGAATATTATGTTCCCGGCGTTTGTAAAACTGGTAACGTTTCCATTGGAGAAAAGATTTAATTTGTTTGTAAACTCTTTTGATTTGTCTTCCGGTACCTGAACCTCAACCGGCCAATTCCCCGGAGACGCATGTCTGAAATAAACCGGTACTCTTTTGCGCTCAGCTCCTTCCTGGTCTGTTCTTTGGTAGCCAGGCGAGAAAGGGCCAGCTGTTCACCTCCCGAAAGTAAAGAAAAATCTATTGCTATCATAGTTAATACTCCTTTACTTTACGTTCCTTTTTGTTCTTCCGGAATGACCGGGCAATTTTCTCGATGTGGTGAAACTCTTTTGGTGAAACTTCAAGTGGCATCTCACCTTCAATGTTTATTCTGAAGAAGTCTCTTTTTACTCTCGGATCAATACGAAAATCAATTTTTTCAATGATTATTCGCCTGGCTTTCTTTTTTGTCGTATCCAACATGATAATAAATTTAAAGGTTAATTACTAAAAGTATTTCTGATCAAATCCAAAAAATATAGACTATCTGAATCCGGGAACATGGCTTGGATGTCATATTCACTTGGCTTCTTTAATAAGTAACTGCCAATCCTGGCAAACGATAAAATAAGGTCACTGCATTTTTCCTGGAAATTCCATTCCAAAAGATTTTTAAGGTCTTCAATGTTAATTTCACGCGTTGGCCCTCCAATCATAGGGACAACTAATTTTCCGTCGATGATTTGAGGTTGATTTTCCTTTAATCGTGTTTTCTTTTCCATAATGTTTTATTTTTTAAATTCGTAATTTACTAACAGCTTTATTTTGTATTTGATGTCAAATATAACAAATAAAATTGTTAAAATGCAAATTAATGTAAAATATTTTTGGTAAAATTTTAATTTAATAACAACTTTGCTTATATTTGCTTATATTGTGCATCATTCATTTAATATGAGTAACCATGAATTGGATAGAGAATTTAAAAATCATAATGGATGACAAAAATGTCAACATTGAACAATTAAAAAATAGAATAGAACAGCAAGGTGGAAAATTAAGCCGGAATTCTATTAGTAACATTTTACGCGGAACCAATAATCCTAAAATTGAGACCATTGAGTTATTGGCCAAAGCCTTGGAAGTTGAGCTATGGAGATTATTTACCTCAAAAGATTCCCATGCAGATGAAACTGATTTGAATGGATTTGTTGAACACAATAATGAGATTCACCGTATCAGGACAAAACAGGACTTGAATAAACTATTATCAATTCTGTCAGATTAAACAAATCAAAATCATAATTCATGGAACTATCACTCATTCAGAGTAAAATTTATGAAATAAGAGGACAAAAAGTAATGCTGGATTTTGACCTGGCTGAAATGTACGGTGTTGAAACATCGCAATTAAAACGTTCTGTAAGGAGAAATATTGAACGTTTTGAAGGTGAAGATTTTATGTTTGAATTAACCTGGGATGAACTTTCAAGATGCCAGATTGGCACCTTGAATAAGGGTCGGGGAACCAATATTAAATATCTTCCGTTTGCATTTACCGAATTAGGCGTTTCGATGCTTAGCAGTGTCCTCAATTCAAAAACAGCAATTGAAATAAACCGGAACATCATGAGGGCTTTTGTTGCTGTACGTCAACTGATTTTAGCTCCGCCAACTGATAGAGTTGCAGAAATAGAAAAGGAAATTAAAAAACTCAAAGAGTACATTGAAGAAGTGTTTTCTGATTATAACGACATTAACGAAGATACCCAGATGCAACTTGAATTAATCAATCAAACTCTGGCCGAATTACAAGTAAAAAGAAACTCTTCTGAAATTCCCAGGCGGCCAATCGGTTTTCACAAATCAGGCAACAATGATTAAAACCTTTATTTTGCTGTTTATGGCCACCGGTACCCATACAGATTTATTCTGATCTGCCATTTTCAGGCAAGATAACAACTGCCTCTGTTGCCAGCTCAATTTTTGAATAATCAACCAGTTTCCTGTTAATGTAAAATTGCATACCTTTTTGTATTAAAACAACCCCGTTCTCAATAATTTCACCGTTAACAATATGAACCTCCCCGGCCTGAATCCTTTTGATTAAGGCAATTTTTTCTTTTCTATTCAGGATTTCTAAATTCATCACTTGATGAGTTTAAGTTTCTCTTTTAAGCAGCTTTTCAATCAGCGCATCCAATACAGAATCCGGAAGGCCTTCTAACTGCAAATTAATATCCTCTGGTTTATCAAATCCCATTATTTTTGAAATTCGTTCAATAGTCCAGTTTTTACCATGCAATTTCAATTCAATTCCGTACCTGGTTTTTTTAATGCTTTCAATGGCCCGGGCCTGCCTGTCGGTCAGTTCATCAAAGCTTTTGAATGAGATTCTTCTACCAGTAAATTTCACATAATCGCGTATGTCAGAAAAGGCAATGCAGGCAAGCTCATCCAAAATGGCTTCTTTCTTTATATCGGATGTTTTTTTCAGGTCCCTTTGTAGTTCTTTTACCCTTACCGAAACATTACCGTTTTTTAGTAGCTCAGAAGCTTTTACATTAACTGTGGTGTCCTTCATGTTTTTGCATGAATAAGCCTGCCTGTAAGCATGTGAAGCGTTCCCGGTTTCAAAGTACACGTTTACAAACTTTTCCTGTTTTATGGTAAGTTTTTTACTCATTTTCAGCAAGTAAACGCTTAAAAATTAAATTGAATTTCGACTTTTTGCAAATTCTCTTCCCCTGTCAGGATCAGAAGTATCTGCAGCAATATTCGCAGGTTGTCTGTCAACAGGAGAAGATTTCAGGCTTTCAGCTTTCTTTTGGTTGCCAATAACCTGCTGAAATGTGATTCCTCCATTTTTTATAAACAAACGACCAGGCATAAACTCACCGTTGCTTTCATTAAATTCCACAACTCCTTTTACGGCGTAATTGGCCGGGTGATCTGCTGCAAAAGTAATCAGTTTGTTTAATGCCTTGCATAGATCCTGTACCACTGACAGCCGGTCATGTTCAACTTTGGTTTCGATAAATTCCTGATAGTTGGCTTCAATTTTTTCCCGTTCACCTTTGATGATTTCAATTGTCCCGGCCTGACAGGAATAAGCATTCCAGTTTACAATGTCACTTATGTACATGCCTCCCAGATAATCCTGTAAAGGTTCAAATGATCCTTTTACTGCTTCCAAATTTGGCAATTCAACCATATCCCGGTATATATCCCGTTTAATTCCTGCAGGTGTTTCCGGATAAAGTTGATTAAAAATAAAATCTTCCAGTTTGCCGTCAATCAGCCTTCTTTGATTATCAACCAGTCCGGACAATTGACTGATATCATTAATTTTAATTCCCAGGTCAGAGAATTTGTTTAAAATTGACTGGAGCATTCCTTGTACCTTAGTCAGTTTGTCATTCAATTCATTTAATGAGAATTGGTCTTTCCAAAAAACTACTTTTTCCATTTGGTATTTATTTAAAGTGAATAATTCAATTTTGCTGCTGTAATTCAGGACTGGTTACGTAATGGAATAAATCATATTCCTGTGGCGAAGGTATGATATTGCCTTCTCTGTCGAATAAAAAGAGCTCTGCCAGCGTTTCAGGTGTTGGATCGATATTTTCCTTTGCCAGTTGGTAAAATTCATTCAGGGCCTCCGCTGCTCTTTTATGGGCCTCAAATAATTCAACTCCTTTTGCTGTAATTGCATAAATTGAATTGAATTCGCGGATTGCTTCAACCGACTCATCACTCAGGACAATTTCTCCGGATTCGTCTATACTGGGAAAGTCTTTTAGAATTTCAAGTTCTAAACGGCCCGGATATTGTAATTCTTTACAGACAATTTTAAGGCCTGCAAGTTTGTTTGCCGGTACCTGGCTTTTTATCAAACTGCAATTGTCAAAAAGAACATCATTTAAAAACTCATTCGTGAACGGTCCTATTCCGAATTTCAAAAATTCCACTTTGATTTTTTCAAGTATCGGAATGAGAACACATTTGATGAGGCTTACATGCCTGAATGCTTCCGTTTCATTGATATAAACCAGCTTAGGGTTTTGAGATAAATTTGTATTTGCGAAATCAATATTTCTCATAAGAATTGTAATTAATTGTTTAAGTAGCTATTGAAATGAATTTTATGAGTTTTAAGAAATCGTTCAACCAGCTCGTTTTTTCTTCGATAGCTAAAATTATATCCTGATACTTTTGGCTTTACTTTTGTTAATTTCAGAAAATACAATATTTCATGAATTGCAGATGTAACAAGATTGAAAGTTTCATACAACATTTTACTTCTTTCCGGACCTGGCCATTGAGAATAAACCATTCCATGGATAAAATAAAATTCAAAAATTTGGCGTTCTTTATCGGTCAGATCCAGCCCATCAGCAATATATTTCACCAAACGATATTGTCTTAATGTTTCCCCTGCTCTGTCTGACTCATTATCTGGCTCATCTTCGATTTCCAGGCGTGAAAAATCAGCGTCATAATCAATTTTAACCGGTTGTTTGTATTTACTCTTATAAGGAGATGTCGGAGAATAGGAGTTGAGTTTGATCATCCTTAAAACGTAAAAATCAAGCTCAGAATACTGTGATTTCTTTGTCCGGTATAACCTGATCAGAAAATTATCATCTTTGGAGAATAAGGATGCAAGTGTTTCATTAAGCACATCATTTGCCTCATCAATAATGCCTGCCAGGGTACAATGGTATTTGCTGTAATCGAGCCATCGAAAATATCGTTTATTCGCATAATTCCGGACAGTTTCCAATTCATCTGTATTTTGGTAATTATGGAGCTTCAATTTTGTATCTCTCATGTGAAAAATTTTACTGTTAAATCACTGCCAAAATGACCGAAAAAGAACAAAATTTTATAATCTGCAAAGATTCGTAAATTCAACTTGTTAATCTGTAATAAGTTAATAAAGGCTGTCTTATAACTTACATTGTGATAAATAGACTTCATTTTTTATCTATATTGCAGTTGATCAATTAGTTAATGCGTTTTTTCGCTGCTAAGAAATTTCCAAATTCAATCTTTAAATTTCTGGCTTCAATAAACTCAATTGCCCACAAATAATGATTGAAAATTAACTGGTTCATCTGGCCTACCTCCTGAATCGCTTTTAACATTTCAAGAGCTTCAGATTTTTTTAGTATATCCTTTTGACGTCCGTTTTTTGTCGCGGATTCTTTTTTCCTGTGATCTTCCATTTACATCAAATTTTTAAGGTAAACACTCATATTTTTAATGTCATCACGGATCTCCGATAAATGCTTATTGTGCTTTGTATTATTTGCAATCTCTGCCAGATGAGTAACTGACTGGTTAATTGCATCCAGCTGCTCTATTCCCGTTAAATATGTCTTTTGTTGTAGTTCCCGAAATGCAAAAAATTGTCCTGCAATTATACTTGCAGTATCCTCAGTTATTCCCTTAATTGCCCCGGTAAGCCCTTCACGCCCTGCAATATCACTGCTAAAGTCAATGTTTGCAAGTCTCTTCATTTCATCAAATTGTTGCCTTGCATTCTCAATGATAGTGTTATAGGCTCCTTCTAAGTCATTTATTTCCTGGGCCGTCAACATACCATCAGATTCCGAGGCTGCTGCAAATTGCCGGTACCACTCCTGAAGAGGCTCTTCAAGTGTCTGAATTTTTAGGGCATTAAAAATTGCATCTTTCATCAACTCTTCAAATCCTTCTGCAAAATCAGCTGCTGATCTGTAACCTTGCCTGAATCCGTCAATGATACCGTCGGCAATATTATCAGCCATGGTAGCAGTAAGCAATTCCTGCTTTTGCTTCTCAGCTGATGATAACTGGATAATAAGAGACTCATAATAATCAACCGCCTCAATGACTTTTTGGTCAGTAATAACACTTTCTTTTATGAGTTGATTTATCTTCTGAATAGTGAATTTACCGTCTTCACCAAGTAATAGCTGGCTTAGATCATAACTGAATATACCTTTTGTCTGCGCACCTCCAAGCCAGGTATTCATTGTCTGTTTTTCCAATTCAATAATACCACCACCAAGCTGCTCCAATAATTCCTGAACCTGCTTTTCTAAATCCTTCTGCGCCTTTTTTACGGCATTAAACAACCCGGATCCTTTGCCGGTGAAGGTGAATGACAAGTCTAAATTCAATAATTGTTCCTGTGCCTCTGCAATATTTTCCTTAATCTGTTCTATTGCTTCATTTGAACTGTCGTACCTGTCATATCCAATAGCCTCATCCCTCAACTCAATATATCGCTGAAGTTCTCTGTTACTCGCTGCAATCCATTTTTCAAACTCTTCCCATGGCCTGGCAAGTCTATTCTCAGTTGCAGAGGTGTCATTGACCATTTTATAAAGAGAAGTGATAACCGACAAAGCCCCGGAGTAATCACCTCCTGAAATCCGGGCAAAACCCTGGGCAATGTCACCCATCCCTGACATTATACTACTCAGTTGAGTGTCGGCCCCGAATATTTCATCAGTGAGCTTTTTAAACTCATTTATCCACAATTCAGTTTTCTGAATAGACTCAGTAAGTGTTCTCTGGTTGATATCTTTTAATCCCTGATCGGATGCATCAATGAGCAGTTTAAGCTCTTCAATCTCCTGCTTACTTTGTTCTGTCCCGGATTTTTTTAATATCTCAATTTTTTGTTGTGCAAACTTCTTGACAATTTCAAGCTTCTTTTTTTCTGTTTCAACTTCCCGGTTATAGCCCTGCGTTGAAATCTCTGCCCGTTGCAATTCAATTTCCTCTTCAAACTGCAATAATTTTAATCTCGAATCGATCATTGCCTCCTCAATGGCCTTTGCCCGGGCCTCATTGATTGAAGCGAAATCAGTCTCCCCGGCCTTCTTTGCTCTCTCAATTAAACTATCGTACCTTTCATTAATAGCCTGTATATTGCGCTCTGAATCGCTCAGGTAAACATCATTGACATCCTTCCATATTGCTTTAATCTCATTGGCCGTTTCGCGATTTATTGTTTCAATTCGCTGATTTTTCCTCTCCTCTGCATTAATGCGAAGCTGGTTAAACTGTTCAATCTCCTCTTTTGGAAGCTCGGAAATAAATCCTACATCACCGGGTTTATAACCCTTTGTTTCATTCCATGCATCCACATAAGCCTGCTGCTGCTGCCGGATCCTGTCGAGCTCTTGTTGATATTCCAGTTCTGCTTCAGCTCTGCGGCGTTCAGACCCCTGCTGCATAATTGCCACCTTAGAAGCCTGTAATTGCCTTTCAAGAGATAACTCCATATCATTAAAGGCTGATATGGCTTTAATTCGCTCCTCCCTGGCCTTTCTCTCCTCTTCCAAGCGTTTTTCTGCCTCTTTGCGGTTAATACCTGTCAAGGCATCATATTTTGTTTGCAGGGCCTTTATTTCATCTTCTTTATCTTTTATCTGCTCTGTTGTGGCACGTGATCCGGGAGCACGGAAATTATCGAGCTGGGACTGTGCCTGCTTCAGGTCAGAAACTACCTGCTGAATTTGTTCCTGAATTGTTGGCAAGGCCAGCAGTGAGGCAATTTTGTCAATTTCTGCTTTTATTTGTTTCTCTGCTTCAGTTCCCAAACCAAGAAACAGGAGTTTTGTAAGCTCCTCTTTAATTTTCAGGGCCTGCTCTTCACTGTATTTTTCTACCTCTCCAAATAATTCTTTGTAAGGTTGCAGAACTTGTGCTGCATTAATCTGGCCAAGCGCCTGAAGTTTATCCTCTGATTCACTAACTGATTCACTGATTTTGCTAATTTCAAGATTCAACTCTTCAACCTTTGCCCTGCGCTCTTCAATCTCTTCAACTGTTAATCCAACCTTGTCATATCCGGTACGGGCTTTCCCTGTTACAACTTCCAGATCAGTAGCATATCTTAGTCCGGAATTTGCCTCATCGAGCAGCTTTTTTCTTTCCTCTATTTTTCGGTTAAGTAAATCCTGTGCATCAAGGATATTTTTTTCAGTTGCGAGTTTGCTGTTTTCCCTCAGCTCCTCATTTAATTCGATCAGCTTATCTTTTGCCAGGTCAATTGCATTTCCATACTGATCAGTTTGAGTGATCACTCCCGGGAAGATACCTCCAAGTTCCCTGATTGTTTTATTAAGCTCTTCCTGCTCTGTTTTTGTGCGCTTCGTATTATTTTGAAGGGTAGTGTATCTACTGATCAGGTTATCTACCTCGATCTGTTTCCCGATCCCTTCGATACTATTGTTAAGGTCATCAATATAATCCTGCGTATCCTTCGTCTCTTTTCTGAATATGACCAGATAAGAAATAAGTGATGCAATTGCACCGGCAATAAGTGCATAAGGATTTGCTTTTGATGCAAGGTTAAAAGCGATCTGGGCATCTTTGGTCGTCCGGATCCCCCGGGCCAGTTCAAACCAGGCTTTAATATTTCCTGCTGCAGCTGCCGTTCGTTCTACAACAGCCGTGGCAATTACAGCTGCCTTATATGTTCCATAGGTGGCTACCAGGAGTTTTAATACTTTAATAACCTCTTCGTAGTTCTCTGTTAAGGTAATTGCCCCTTTGATTGATCCGGCAATGATCCCCTCATTCTCCTGGCCAATACTATTTAACATCCGATCCCAGGCATCGGCAAAGTTGGAAGCAAGTCCTGTAATTGATTCGGCCTGTTTTTCCATAAGACTTGAAAACCGGCCACCTTCAGAGGTCATAGAAATAAAAGCTTCCTCTACTTCTTTAAATCCGATCTTGCCGGTTGAAACCATATCAGCAATTGCTGTTTCTGCCACATTCATATTCTTGGCCAGTTCAGCTACAATCGGCACACCCGCCATCTGGAAGTCCCGGAGTTCCCTTCCGGTAAGTTTCATTTGTGTTTTTACCTGGCCGAAGTTGTTAATCAGTCGTTCAATTGGAACCGACAGACCGGCTGAAACATCACCCATGGCTTTAAGCGTTGGAATAACCCTTTCAGCTTCAACACCAAAAGCAAGTAACTGTTTTGATCCTGATGCAACTTCAGAAAGTTCAAAAGGAGTCTTAGCTGCAAACTGTACCACTTCTGCCATCAACTTGTCTGCTTTCTCCTTGCTTCCGAGCATCGTTTCAAAAGCAATCTCAAGCTGCTGGAATTCTCCCCGGACATTGGCCATCTCTCTGATAAAATTACCGGCTGTAAACACGGAAAAGGCACCTGCCAGGCCTGCACCAATCCTGCTGGTTATTGCATCAATCTCACGGCCCTCTTTCTCCATATGGGCAGATATCTGGCCGATTTGCTTATTTATATTGGCAATATCTTTTGTGAGTTGTGCCCCGTCTATCCTGGCATCGAAATATAGTGCGCTCATTGTATTACTGATTAAATGGTTTCATATTTTTCCGGAATTCAGCGGATTTTGCTTTTTCGCGGAGGATCTGATTACTTTCACTATTTGAAATCCTGCGAGCATGCCTCATCGGCTTTTCGGTTCGGCAATTGCCAAACATCGTATTGTCTATCATAACATTCAATTTTTAAATTATCTCTACTCTTAAAATATAAATCAAATTGAATTGGAATCATATTTTCAATTTCTCATGTAAGTCATTTATTCAAAGAACTTTTTGTTCTCTTTGAATAAGTAAGAATCTAAGGTGATATTTTCTTTTTTGAGCATTTCCTCAAGATATTCCCGGGACCGGTCCGGGATATCCGTGATCATTTCTACCTCAGAAAAGTCATCATCAACCAGTGAATCAATAAAATCATCTTCGTCCATAAGTACAGGGGTGGCCACACAAATACACCAAGGATGCCAGCCTTTGAACAAAAAATCTTTTGGATACCGGCCTGTCAGTGAATCACAAATCGGGCATTCATCCCTGGCAGAAGCAGAACGTTTTATATCAAAGCCAAGAATAAAAGGCAATCTTTCCCAGCGGTCATGATCAGCGATCCGGTACATTGCATTTGTATTTGAAACGGCTAATCTCATAGCGTTTTTAAAGCTGGAACGGTAAACTCCCGTCCCAGGTTCATAGTTGGCCATTGGTTTTGACATTATCAGTTTGCCGTTCTTATCCCTGATTCGTCTGAATCGTTTGTCCGGGTCCTGCAATAACTGCCTTACATCCTGACTGATTAATGCAGCAGGCCTACCGGTTGAAAGTCCGGATTCGAGATAAAACTCAATGTTCTCCTTTGCAGTACCTGCTATTTTCCAAACTCTCTCTGAAATATTTAAATCATCAACCTTTTGTTTAAGAAATGTTCTTAATACCTCTTCATTGCGGGCAAACATTCCTTTTTTTACGGTCTCATTTATTGGCAGGCCTTTAATAAAAGCAGATACCAACTCATCATTTTTCAGGTTACTCCGCTTCCAGGCATCGGTTGTGTAATTATCTATGTTAGAAATAATATTATCATGCAGGTTTTGAAGCTCTTTTTCGATAGCTTTTTCAATCCTGGCGTTGCGGATCCAAATGTTTTGTTTTCCGGTATCGGTCCAGCCGGTCATATAAATGCCTACGTTGCGGACAAATTCATCAAATAAATATTTAACACTGCCCTGCTGGTTAAGGAGCTTTTGGAGGTGTTGACGTTCGTGAAAAGATAGTGTTTTTTGCATGTCTTATAATTAGTATTATGAAATCATGAAATGTATTGAGCTAAAATTCAGCGCATTATATTTATTGTTTTTTCTGTAATTATACAATTTGCTATTTTTTAGGCTGAATTGCTTTCTTTTTGTAAAGTAACAGGCCATAACAACCAGTCCCTTTTTAATCTTATAATCCGGTATCAAATGAACTCCATTAAGGTGTTCATCCTTCTTGAATAATCAGCAATTTTCTCACTTAACTCTATTATCCGGTCAAACCTTACCATTTGATCATTATTTACAACCAATCTCAACTCCTCCATTGTCAGATGAATTTTTTCGTTTAAGTCAGTGAGATTGTCTGCAATTTTTCTTTTCAATTTTCCCATGATTTATATTCTATGGATTAATAAATTCATTTTGTTGTGAATAATTCTTAACTCTTTAAAATCCAATGGCCAGTCGGACATTACCAGCCGGGACCGGTAAAAGAGGCGCCTTAATATTAGCTTGGCTTTACGTTTTTTCAGTGGTGTTCTCATAGGTGGGCTATGATTTAGCCATTCGGCGGTCTGATCCTTTCATTAAACCTTCCTTCCAAAGTGCCATATCTGCCAGTCTGGAAACGGCTCTTTGCCCTATAAATTCAGTAAGTTGTTCAGAAGTGACATCTGTTGTTGCATAGAACTCAAAATTTGGATTATTTTTTGCTTTTTCGTAAATAGCATAAATGAGCTTCTCCGCAATATTCACATTGTTCCCAAAATAGCTGATTGGCTCAATTGCTGCCATATCATCAAAAACAAGAATATCAGCAATTGGACGATCGAAAAATTCAAATCCCTCTTTAGTGAACGTTGAAAGAATAGTGGTCGGGGTATGAAAAATTACTTCTGGCTTTTTGAAGTCGAGTAAATCACTTGCATAAAAACCATTTTCGTGCTGCCATGACAGTATTGTTTTACGAAATTTTAACCATTCTGAAATAAGGAATGTTTTACCAACTCCAACTCCACCTCTCAAAACCAGACCTTTTTTATCGGTTTTCCCGGCTGCAATTTCAGCCAGAGTTCTAATTGCATCTATATTGTTTTCATCTGGAGTAAAATCAGCGTTTCGAAGGATGCAAAACCCTTTAAACAGTCTGATTATTACATCCGGATCATGTCCGGAATATGGCAGGTATAAACTTTCATAAGTATCTTCAATTGAAATTCTATTTGTACCTCTCAACAAAGTAATTAAGTACCATTTAACCATTTCCGAATCCGCGGTCTGAAGCGTGTTGATCTGCTGTAGCAGGTCGTCTGCTTTCACCTTTGTTAATTGCTTTTTTTCCATTTTTTGTAGATTTATTAGTTGATATAACTTCTGAGAGTTCTTGCTCCCAGCATCTATTATTAATCCAGGTTTGTAGATTTTTCCACTGAGGGCAAAAGAGATTTAATTCATCAAGTCTTTTTTTGTGGGAAATTTCTTTTTCAAGTGCAGGAAGTAATAAATTGACAGTTTCAGATTTATTCTTTTTAAGGAAATTATCAAGTTCTGTTTTTAAGCCTCTTTTATTTCCCGGGAATCTTTTTCTAAATATTTCAAATTTTTCTGAAACTTCAGTAACTATATTATTCTTTTCATTTTTTACATTCTTATCATTCTTGTTTGTTGCCGTTTGCGTTTCACTATCGTTTCGTTTGCGTTTCGTTTGCGTTTCATTATTGTTTCGCTCACTCTGATAATACTCATAATTACAGATAGTTAGCCGTGTCGATTTTTGAACGCTTTCAAGTTCAATCATGTTCTCTTTTTTGAGCAAAATGAAAAATCTTCTTACTTTTGAAATTGTCCAATTGAAAGTGTCAGCCCAGGTTTTTAAGCTTTTCACGGATTGACCTCTTTTACAATCAATTATCTGGTTTCCTATCAATATTTTTTCATCAGAATGATTACAGAGCAAAAGCATATCTTCCCAGGCTTCTCTTTTTGTATGTGGCCGGTTTTCTTTATAAAGCCAGTGGTCTAATGATTTTCTATGTAGCTTAATCCACCCCTGATTCATTTTACTTTTTTTAGGATTCTGAATGCATTTAGGACAATCCTCTCCTTGAGCTGCAGCATCTGATCTTTAGTTCCAGTTCTATGAGATATAAACAGGCCGAACTGATGATTCTCTGGTTTTTCAGATATAAGAAAAATATCCAATTCGCCGGTGGCAATATCCAAACGTATCCCATATTGCTCATTATTAATTTCAGGATTTGCCATTATGCAATGTTTTAGCTTTTATTTTTCCTAAGACAATGTATCTTCTTTGATTTTCAACATCCATTTGATTAAATCTATGCTCAGGCACTTCAAATTTAATCCGCGGATATTCTACAGGTGAGATTTTGAGCATTACCATAATTACCGATTAAGCTTTGATAATCTATTGGCTGCCTTAATTTGGCCAACATGTGGCATTCCCTCTTCTATCCAGGCTTCAAGCTCATCACGATGGAACCAGAGTTTTTTCCCTCGTTTTTCGCATGGTATCCGGCCCTCATGTGACCATTTGTAAAGAGTAGCAAGACTTTCAAGTCCTGCCTTTTCCCGGAGGATTTCAAGGGCAAAATTTACACCACCTTCATTTTTTTTCTGAGGTACTATAGGTTCTTTTTGATTATTCTTTAAAACCTTTTCAAGAGTTGTGGCTAATAAATTTTGAAATTCTTCTTTTGGCATTACAATCATTTCCATAATTCCAAACTTTAATTTGTTTGGAACAAAGAAATGAAGTAATAAAAATATAAATAACTGAAAATTAGAATATTGTTTGCCAAAAATATCATTATTGGCAAAATTGGCAAGTTTGGCAAATTTTAGGTAATAAAAGTTTTGGGGTACTTTTTTTCTAAATCTTTAAATACATTCCATCCTCCGGGCGCTCTTCCTCTGGCAGAACTATCGGACACGTCAATTTTAAATTCATTCAAAATTAATATCTTCATCTGCTTATTATTTTTTGGAAGTGTTTTGTATGCAGGAGTTATCCAGTCCTTTGCAGCAAATTCCTGTATAAGTTGTGCATATTGATAAAAATATTTAAATTTTCCTTCCTCCATCTTTTTTTGATAGTACCCTTTCGCTTCTTTATATAATCCTTCGTACATGATACTTTTCAGTGTCATATTTTCATCGATTTCTGTTTTCGGTCTCCCTCCATTGCTTTGATTTTGTTCTCCAGTGTCATCTGTTTTGGAAATATTTGCAGAATATTTCGATTCTTTTAGTTCATGAAAAAATGAAGATAAATTTTCAAGGATAAATGAAACTTCCAAAATATTTTCAGTTAATACCTTTTGAATTTTATCTTTTTCAACATTCGTAAAATTGTCTCGCATACTCAATATTTCCAAGGCGTTGTTAAGTTGAGAATCGAATTTATCAGTCAATGAGTTGTATCTAAATAAAATGCTTTTGAATTTAACTCGACTGAGTTCTATCATAAAGTCAAATGAATTTATATCAAGGTTTGACCAGAATTCATTCTTTACCTCTGAAACTGAATTACTTATATTTTTAATAGTATTATCAATTTTATTGAGTTTAAGAATGTAGTTTTCTTTGTTATATAAATTAACCGCAAATGCAGGATAAAACAAGTTCAAAAGCTCATTAAATTCACTAATGAATTTTTCTGTTTTAGGTATTGGTTTCATTACTTCCAAAATTTAAAAGGTTCTCATTCATCTTTCGCCTGGCTTCGGTTTCAAATCCTGCCAGGTATGCTTTTGTAGTTTCTATGCTGGAATGTCCCAGGGCTTCAGAAATAAATTCAACATTGGCTCCGGAACGTAAAAGAACCGTGCTGAATGAATGCCGGGCTGTATATGTACTGATATGTGGAAGTCCGGTATCTTCTGAAATATTTTTCATGTGCCGGTTAATCAGGCGTGTTACATTTTGGGTAACAATACGAATCCTCTCCGGACTGTTGTTTTTTTTATTCAAATAATCGAACATGTAAGCATCCGGAGATTTATCAGGATTAGCCCATTTTTCAAATATGATTTCCATTTCCCTCAAAACTGGTACAACTATAGGTTCTTTGTTTTTGTTAGTTTTTTTTGTTTTTTCTCTGAGGTAAACTATTTCTCCATTGATAATATTTTTCCATTTTAACATGACCAAGTCTTTAACATTCATTCCATTGGCCAAATACAGAAAAAACCAAAGGTCTCTCATCTTTTCAGTCGTGGATCCTGATTCAACTTTGTATTCCATTAAGGTTTTGATCTGGGGAAGTGATAAGGCCAGTTTACGGCCTGGGCTGGTAGGTATTTCATACTTGCCTTTCCCAAATGGATACATGCCACCCGGAATTATACTTTCCTTTATTGCTTCGTTAAAGATTGCCCGGAGGCAGCGGAGGTAAATTGAGGCTGTTGCATAACTGTTTTTATCATCGCCAATAAACCATTTTTCATATTTTTGAAGCCATTCCGGAGTAACGGTAATAAAACGTATTTCACGTTCATTATTAAATTCAAAAAGGCTCTTTAATGCACTATCATAAATTCCCGCAGTTCCTACCTGGCCATTATTCTCAAGTCTTTTAATTTTTTTTGCAAAAGCGATATTAATACTTGTATTGTCTCCTGCTTTTATTCTCCTCTTCAGGTTGTCCAAAGAGAAATTATTTGCCTTTATTAAGTCCTTAACGTATTGCTTAATAACTGCATTTTCATCTGTGAGAATTCCACGGGTTTCTTTTAATTGTGTGTTTTGTGTTTTAGGTAATCTATTCCAGTCTTTAACAGAAAGAGTATATCCACTATCAAAGTATTTATGAATTCTGTTATATGTAACACGATATTTAAGCGGGTATGTCTCATCCTGCAGTATCCTTCTTGTATCAAAGAATATTGCCCCGGTAACTTTTCCCTCTGAATAAGCATCAAAAGTTAAGCTATCTGGTAAATCAGATTCTTTCTTTTTCATTTTCACACAATTTTCACACAAATATACAAATAAAGGAAAATAGAGTAAAAAATAATAAAGAAAGTTTTCAACAATTTTATTTGATATACAGGAGTTTGGAAAAGCTTAGAAAATTCGTTAAAACATGGTAAAATAAAAATTTTCATCTTCCCAAGCTGAGGGTCGCGGGTTCGATCCCCGTTTCCCGCTCAATGAAAATGAGGGAGTTGGATTGAACCTACCTGAGCTCTTCCCGTCCGTCTGAATATCTGGCAAACCTTCCTTTTTCACGGGCATGAACACTATCATATCTTGCCCAGGGCCAGCCGCCAAACTGAGTTTTGCGATAATCAGAAAATGCCTGGTGTATTTCTGCCGGATTATTCATCACAAAAGGTCCGTGCTGAACAACAGGTTCATTAATAGGAAGCCCCTGAAGTAAAAGGAAAAATGCATCTTCGGTTCCATTTTCAATAACTACAGAATTATCTGCCAGTAACTCGACAGAATTATATGATTTTAGATTTATTCCGGCAATATTTATTTCACTGCCCCTGTAAAAATAGAGAGTCCTGTTTATTTCAAAAGAGGAGGGCGGAATAGTCCAGACTCCGTTGGCCTCAATATGTATCAGCCATATCCCCACGTAATTGGCAGGATCAGCTGCCCATGAATCCGGTGCAGGCGGGGGAGCGGTTACATCATCAATACTTCCGGCTATAACAGTAGTTTTGGTCAGTTTCCCGTTTTTGTCTTTATCAATCTTCACAGGAATATCTTCTGCCCAGAGCATCTTATAATGCGGGTCGGCAAATTTTCTTTTTTGCGGAAGGTTAAGCCATACCTGAAACAGTTCCAGTGGATTAGGTTTATCCCTGTTCAGCAATGGAAACATTTCAGCATGTTGCAAGCCCGATCCTGCAGTCATCCATTGTACATCTCCGTTACCATATCTGCCGGCGGCCCCATGCGAATCTGAATGATCAACAAAACCATTCAATACAATGGTAACTGTCTCAAATCCTCTGTGAGGATGTGCAGGAAAACCGGGTATCTTTTCTCCGTGGTACATACGCCAGTTATTCTTCAGATCGAAATCCTGTCCGAGATTTCTTCCCGCTAAAGAAACTGCGGGTCCCAACTGATCATTTCCTTTTGGATAATTGTCTAAATGGTGCACACAAAAAAGAAAAGGATCACTGGTTCCCCAAATAAATCCTAATGGTTTGATATTAGTAACTAACCTGTTATACATTTTTACTTATGTTATAGTTTCAATTATCTGACTGCATTAATAATATAATCGTAAACTAAAATTGATTTCCTGCATATTAATGATGCATGTCACTGTAATAATCTACAGGTAAAGTTATCAAAAAAAATAATTAATATTTTAATGAATTCAATAATCCTGATTGCGCAGGTCTTGCCATTGGTCTTGCCTTAACGTTGATTCATTTAATAAGTATCCCGGTAACCAATACTTCTGTTAATCCTGCAAGGAGTATTAGTCAGGCTGTTTTTGTCGGAGACTGGGCGTTATCTCAGCTTTGGCTGTTTATAATCATTCCGGTTGTGGGCGCAATATTAGCAGGATTATTATATAAGTATTTAAGAGCGGAATAATAACAAAGTAACAGAACCTGATCTATAATTCATATTTTCCTTTGAAATATGAATAAGGTTCATTAATTTCAGGCTTTTAACAGATGGATTGCTTTATTTAACAAATGTTACAAATTCGTACAGATTTTTTGTATAGATAGTCGATATGATTTGTATAATATCTGATTCTGGAATTCATTAATAATTGTATTTTCGGAAATTTTATAGTATAAAAGAAATATCACTTATAGTTGAATTAGTAAATTTAAATTTTTTAAATTCTGCAACAAATAATCAACTAAGTAGCTATTCTGATGGACATATTAATTATAAGTCAGAGATTTATAAATTCCATATAATATGATTTAGAAGATTGAAGTATAAATTAATTAAAATCATTATAAATAAACTTATGCTTATAGGTACTAAAAAAAGGGTTGCTAATTTTCTTAATTCATTTTAAAAATATAAAATCAGAAAATAGTATAATGATTCTGATGTATTCCCTGATGGGATAAATACTGCTTTACTGTGAATAATTTAACATTTAGTTTGATAAAAAAGACGACTTCCATTAATATGAAAGCCGCCTTGAATGTTTTCACAACGGAATAATCCTTATTGTGAGTTGCTTCAAATTGTGGTATCAAAAATATTAAAATAAACCGAAATTACAAATATAATGAAACGAAATTTAGGACTTGACTTAGGAACAAATTCAATAGGCTGGGCACTTATTGAACATGATTTTGATAATAAACTAGGTAAGATCATTGGATTAGGAAGTAGAATAATACCAATGGATGCCGCCACTCTTAGTGATTTTGAAAAGGGTAACACAATTTCTCAAACTGCAGCAAGAACAAAATATAGAAGCAACAGGCGTTTGCGTCAAAGGACTATTCTTAGACGTGAACGGCTGCACCGTGTTTTGAATATAATTGGATTTTTACCTGAGCATTATTCAAGAAGCATAGATTTTCATAATCATCCAGGACAATTTAAAAATGGATTAGAACCTAAAATTAATTACAAGCCAAATGAAAAGAATGTAAATGAGTTTATTTTCAAAGAGAGCTTTAATGAAATGATTCAAGAATTTAATGTTACCGGATTCAACATAAATATACCTCATGATTGGACTATATATTACTTGAGGAAAAAAGCACTTAAAGAGAAAATAAGTAAGGAAGAACTTTCATGGATTATATTGAACTTCAATCAGAAAAGAGGTTATTATCAATTGCGCGGGGAGGATTTGGACAATGAAATTGAGAATAAGAAAACTGAAGAATATTATTCTTTAGAAGTAACCAAAGTAGAAGAGACTGATGAAAAAAATGCTAAAGGAACTTGGTATAATGTTTTTTTGGAAAATGGGTGGATTTATAGAAGACAAAGCGCACAAACATTAAAAAATTGGGTGGGTAATAATAAAGAATTTATTGTAACGACCATTATTGATAAAGACGGAACACCTAAATTAGATAAGAAAGGTAACATCAAAAGAAATTTTAGGGCTGTTGACTCTGAAATTGACTGGTTAGCAATTAAAAAGAAAACAGAAAAGGACATTCAGAATTCCAATAAAACAGTAGGTGAATATATTTACAATTTTTTACTCATTAATCCATCTCAAAGAATTAGAGGCAAGTTAATTAGAACTATCGAGAGAAAATATTACAAAGAAGAACTAAAAAAAATACTTATTACGCAAGCTAAATTTCATTCCCAATTTTTGGATAGAAGATTATTTAAAGCTTGTGTAGAACAATTGTATGCTAATAATGAGGCTCATAAAGAAAAAATTAAAGACAAGGATTTTGTGTATCTTTTTATTGATGATATTATATTTTACCAACGCCCTTTAAAAAGTAAAAAATCAAATATTGCAAGCTGTCAGTATGAAACTCGAATTTTTAAAAAAAAGATATATATTCCTGATAATGAAAAAATAATTGAAAAAGAAATTATTGTCAATGAGCCTTTAAAAGGTATTGCCAAATCTAATCCTTTGTTTCAGGAATTTCGATTATGGCAATTTTTAAGAAATTTGAGGATATACCAACGAGATGCCGAGATTGATGGAAAGACTGAATTTGATGTTGACGTAACAGATGTATTTTTACCAAATGAAGAGTGCTGGGTAGAACTTTTTGATTTTTTAAATTCCATAAAGGAAATTGAGCAAAATCAATTACTTGAATTCTTTGTTAAAAAGGCCATTATAACAAAAAATAAAAAGAGTAATTATCGATGGAATTATGTAGAGGACAAAAAATACCCTTGTAATTTTACAAAAGCACAGTTAATTACCCGACTAAATAAAGTTGAAGGAATTATAACGAATAAGTTTTTGTCAAGCGAGATTGAAAATCATTTATGGCACATAATATATTCTATAAAAGATAAATACGAATTTGAATACGCACTAAAAACTTTTGCGAAAAAGCATGATATTAAAGTTGACTCATTTTTTGAACAGTTTAAAAATCTTCCACCTTTTAAAAATGAATATGCTTCCTACTCTTCTAAAGCTATCAAAAAATTATTGCCTTTAATGCGGCAAGGTAAATACTGGGACATTAATGAAATTCCAGAAGAAATTTTTATCAGAGGAAACATGATCATTGAAAGGCTGAGAAGCATTGATTATAATGTTGAAAGAATTGACGATAAAGTTGCAGACGATGATATTCCTAAATCAATACTAAAAAGTTTTGCAAGAAAAAAAGAAGATAATTTTTTCAGAGGTTTAAATACTTATCAAGCTTGTTATCTTGTTTATAACCGGCATTCTGAAGTTAGTGATCTGATTCAATGGAAGAATCCGAAAGATATAACTAATTATTTGACAAAATTTAAGCAGCATAGTTTACGTAATCCAATTGTTGAGAAAATTGTTACGGAAGTTCTCCGTGTTGTAAAGGATATATGGGAATACTATGGAAATGGCGAAATGAATTATTTTGATGAAATACATATTGAACTTGGACGCGAGTTAAAAAATCCGGCACATAAAAGAAGCGAAATCTCAAATAAGATTGCAGAAAATGAAAATACAAATCAACGAATCCGGGAACTTTTACAGGAATTTAAAAATGATTCTAACATTATGGGAGATGTTAGGCCTTATTCACCTAGTCATCAGGAAATTTTAAAAATCTATGAAGAAGGAGTTTATCAGAATCCAAATGCCAATTATGAGAGTTTAAGTCTGGATGATGTTGAAAAAATTAGAAAAAGTAGCTCGCCATCAAAATCTGAAATCATTAAATATAAATTATGGCTTGAGCAAGGATATCTTTCACCCTATACCGGTAGAATTATTCCGTTGAGCAGGCTTTTTACAACTGACTATGAAATTGAGCATATTATTCCACAGTCAAGATATTTTGATAATTCGTTGAGTAATAAAATAATATGTGAAAGTGAAATCAATGCCATAAAAGATAGAAGGACAGCATATGAATTTTTGAAAGAAGAAAATGGAAGAATTATTGAATTAGCAAGAGGAAAATTTGTTAAACTATTTACTGTTGAGGAATATGAAGTACATTGTAATGATTATTTTAAAAAGAACAGAGTTAAGTTAAAAAAACTTTTAAGTGAGGATATTCCCGAAAGCTTTATTGAAAGGCAATTAAATGATAGCAGATATATTAGTAAGTTTATTAAAGGTCTTTTAAGTAATATTGTAAGAGAAGATAAAGAACAAGAAATTACTTCAAAAAATTTGGTAACTGTTACGGGAGCCATAACCGCAATTTTGAAAAATGATTGGGGATTAAATGATAAGTGGAATGATATTATTTCACCTAGGTTTCAACGCCTGAATGAACTAACTCATTCCAATGATTATGGGTATTGGGATGAAAGTTTAAATTCTTTTCGCATAATAGTGCCAACATCAATCTCAGCCGGTTTCAGTAAAAAAAGAATTGATCATCGCCATCATGCTCTCGATGCTTTAGTAATTGCTTGTACGACAAAAGATCATGTAAATTATATTACCTCTTTAAATACGCAAAGAAATAATTACAGTTTGGTTAATAAACTTCGACAGGTCAATAAAAGACAATTTACGGATAGAAATACGGGTGAGTTGAAAATCACAAACGTCCCAGGTAATTATCATTTACCATGGTGTTCTTTTCCGGTTGATGCACATGCCTTTCTTATTAAAACAGTCACAAGTTTTAAGCAAAATGTACGGATAATTAATAAAACTAACAATAAAACTTGGCAGTGGATAGCTAGAAATGGAAGATTGAAAAAAGAACTAATACCTCAAATTAAAGGAGATAATTGGGCAATCAGACAACCGTTGCACAAAGAAACAGTTAGTGGGATAGTTAAGGTGAGAGTAAAGAAGGAAGTATCTTTTTTGAATGGTATTAAAAACTGGAACTACTTAGTCAATAAAGACTTAAAAAAAATAATCCATAAATTAAAAGTAGAAGGGAAAAGTGATAAAGCAATTAGTCATTATTTCAAAAATAATCCTTTTTTGATAGAAAATAAACCGGCAACAAAAGTTCAAGTTTATTCATTTACGAATAATGCAACAGCATCTCGAATTCAACTCTCTGAAAAATTTACCCGGAAACAACTTGAGAATGTTACAGATACAGGCATAAAAAAAATTCTTGAAAAGCATTTAGGTCGCTATGTTGATGATAAAGGAAATGAACGTTTCGATTTAGCATTTAGTACTGATGGGTTAGTTGAGTTAAACAATGATTTAATCTATTTAAATAATGGGAAAAAGCACAAACCAATATATAAAGTTCGTATATACGAAGAAGGTAATAAATTTAAAATAGGGGAGACCGGAAACAAAAATAAAAAGTTTGTAGAAGCTGCAAAAGGTACTAACTTATTTTTTGCCATTTATTGGAATGAAGAATTTCAAAAGCGTGAATATGAAACCATTGCTTTACCTGATGTAATTGAGCATCAAAAATGGAGGGCAACTCTTTCGAAGGAGGAACAAGAAATAACACCAATAATTCCGTTGAATCATCAAAAGGGTAGATTTTTGTTTTTTCTTTCTCCAAATGATATTGTTTATGTCCCAACAGAAGAAGAATTAGTAAATCCATTAATGGTATGGTTTGATAATTTAACTACAGAACAAAGTGATAGAATTTATAAAATGGTTAGCAGTACTGGCAATGAATGTCATTTTGTTCAAAATAATGTAGCAGCTTTAATAAAATCATATGATGCTAAATCAAAAGTTGGTGAATTTGGCAGTTTAAATAAAATGGAGGTAGATTTAAACGGAGCGCGAATAAAAGAATGTTGTTGGAAGCTTGAATGTGACCGTTTAGGAAATGTTGAAAAGGTTCACAGACATTATTAAGTAATTAAGTCCTTACTAAATTCTAATAATATTATTATGATAAAACGTACTATCTGTTTTAGCAATCCAGCCTACTTAAGTTATAAAAGTGGCCAGTTACTTATTAAATTGCCAGAGGTTGAAACAAGTGATCCGATAACACAGGAATCTAAAACTACCTCTATTAAAACAGTGCCTGTTGAGGATATTGGTATTGTGGTGTTAGATAATCAGCAAATAACAATCACACAGGGATTACTTGTCGCTCTTTCTGAAAATAATGCAGTAGTAATTAATTGTGATTTTAAACATTTGCCTTTTTCTATGTTGTTACCAATGGCAACTCATAGTACATATACAGAAAAATTAAGATTTCAATTAGAAGCTTCAGTTCCTTTAAAGAAAAATCTTTGGAAACAGACTGTTATTGCAAAAATAAATAATCAGGCTGCACTATTAGATAATAGGGGCAAAGATGCTTCACGGTTATATTATTTAAGTAAACAAGTAAAGAGTGGTGATAGTGAAAATTGTGAAGGCAGGGCAGCATCTTACTATTGGGAAGAATTGTTTTGCGATATTGATACTTTTAAACGGCAAAGATTTGGAGAACCGCCCAACAATTTACTTAATTATGGATATGCTATTTTACGTGGAGTAGTAGCTCGTTCATTAGTAGCCAGCGGGTTGTTAACAGCTATGGGTATACATCACCGGAATAAGTACAATCCATATTGTTTAGCTGACGATATAATGGAGCCTTATCGTCCTTTTGTTGACAAGATTGTTTTAGATATTGTAAAAAAATATCAAAATATTGATTCTTTAACTACAGAGTTAAAAAAAGAGTTATTGCAAATTCCGGCTATTGATATTTGTATTGAAGGGCAAAAGAGTCCTCTAATGGTGGGGATGCAACGCACAACTGCATCATTGATGCAATGTTTTGAAAAGGAATCACAAAAACTTGTTTTTCCTGAGTTATTTTGAGATGAGCGAACTTAACCGATTAAATCAATATAGGATAGTGTGGGTCTTTGTTTTTTTTGATTTGCCAACCGAAACTAAGAAAGATAAGCGGAACTATATTCGGTTTAGAAAGAATCTGCAAAAAGATGGTTTTACAATGTTGCAGTTTTCAATTTATACTCGTCATTGCAAAAGCCGTGAAAATGCTGAGGTGCATATTAAAAGGGTAAAATGTTTTCTTCCCCCCAAGGGAGAGATAATAATTTTTACTTTAACGGATAAGCAATTTGGAATGATGGAATTTTATAGAGGTGAGACTGTTGCTGCCAGACCTGAAACGCCGCAACAATTGGAACTTTTTTAAGAATTAATTGGTATACAACGCTTTTTTCTGTTGAAAAAAACCGCCTGTCAAATGAATAACAGGCGGTTAAATAATAGTTTTTTTCTTTCGATTTTCGACTTAAAGACCTTACATTCAACTTTTTATTGTGTTAAGGCTGTGTCAAAGATCGGTAAAATACAATTTGAAAGCAATTCACAACTGCGAGCACATAGGATAGGAATAGCTGCACGCTGTGTCAAAGATCGGTAAAATACAATTTGAAAGCAATTCACAACTTCAGGAAGCGGAACAACTAAAATATTAAGCTGTGTCAAAGATCGGTAAAATACAATTTGAAAGCAATTCACAACAACAAATTAGATCACCAAATTGGAAGGAATGCTGTGTCAAAGATCGGTAAAATACAATTTGAAAGCAATTCACAACGACCTCTACTGAGTTAATTAAGATGTTTGGCTGTGTCAAAGATCGGTAAAATACAATTTGAAAGCAATTCACAACTTATGTAGTGAAAATATTAAATGGTCCACTGCTGTGTCAAAGATCGGTAAAATACAATTTGAAAGCAATTCACAACTAACTGCCTCTTTCATATCATCCTTGTACGGCTGTGTCAAAGATCGGTAAAATACAATTTGAAAGCAATTCACAACTCCAAGGCATATCTCTTAATTTAAAATTATGCTGTGTCAAAGATCGGTAAAATACAATTTGAAAGCAATTCACAACGGGAAGATATACAGGAAAAATTCAAAATTGGCTGTGTCAAAGATCGGTAAAATACAATTTGAAAGCAATTCACAACTAACTCTTCGATACATTCGTCAAGCTGTTTGCTGTGTCAAAGATCGGTAAAATACAATTTGAAAGCAATTCACAACTGAGGAAGAATGTCAACATATTTTTCAATGCTGTGTCAAAGATCGGTAAAATACAATTTGAAAGCAATTCACAACCCGGATAACTTTAACCCCTTCCGTCGTCTGGCTGTGTCAAAGATCGGTAAAATACAATTTGAAAGCAATTCACAACAATTCCAGAGCTGGTGAGTATTCCGTAATTGCTGTGTCAAAGATCGGTAAAATACAATTTGAAAGCAATTCACAACAGGGGTAGGATTCATTGAATAGGATCTTTCGCTGTGTCAAAGATCGGTAAAATACAATTTGAAAGCAATTCACAACATTCTGT
>ENA-OSEO01001001-OSEO01001001.1-sediment-metagenome-genome-assembly--contig:-NODE-1001-length-59413-cov-5.989130_pt1 | contig 59413 bp, 53 predicted proteins | sample MGYA00237883_ERZ534232 | MGnify/ENA metagenome assembly ERZ534232
GCATGTACCCGTGCCCCCCTCAATCTCAATCTATCGCACGAGCACCTACTGTCCAATCCGGTTGGGGGGCTTGATAGACTGGTGGGCGGTCGCGACCTTAGGGTGCGCGCCGGCGACGAACATTTGCGTTTGCTGGCCACTGCTGCGCAGCCATGGCCCCAGACCGCGGAACTGGTGGGCGGTCACGGCCCGCGGGTGCACGCCCGCAACGAACATTTAGGTTTGCTGGCCACTGCTGCGCAGTCATGGCACCAGACCGCGGAACTGGTGGGCGGTCACCGCCCGCGGGTGCGCGCCCGCGACGAACATTTGCGATTGTTAGCCACTGCTGCGCAGTCATGGCGCCAGACCGCGGAACTGGTGGGCGGTCACGGCCCGCGGGTTTATCATAGTGACCAACCCAAACCGTCGAGCTTTGCGTGGTGCAGCGGGCGCCCGCCTCGGGCGCTGCGTCAAGGCAAACAAATCCAAACGTTTAGCATAGTGACGAACCCAAACCGTCGAGCTTTGCGTGGTGCAGTGGGCGCTCGCCTCGGCCGCTGCGTCACGGCAAGCAAATCCAAACGTTTAGCATAGTGGCGAACTCGAACCGTCGGATGTTGCGCTGTGCAGCGGTCGGCCGCTTCGACCGCTGCACCAAGGCAAACCAAACTAGACGTTTAGCATAGTGACACACCAAAACCGCCGGGCTTTGCGTTGTGCAGCGGTCGGCCGCCTCAACCGCTGCACAGCAGCAAACAGCTCCAATCGCACGTCACATCGGCCAGCACCGCCAGTGGCCCGCCCCACAGGTAAACCCTCGCCCGGCGTCGAAGGCATCGGGCCAGCCCTGGGCACGTTCGAATGTTGCTCGCGCCAGGTAGCTCACGGTACATACCAGGCAGCTCACGATCCGCGCCAGACCGCGGACGCTACACACCAGGCAGACCGGGGGACGATGTTGTTGGCACAGACAGGCTACAGGTTGACCCGCGTAAGCGACCGCGCCACCGAGCAGGAGTACCAGGCATTTCTGGCCGCACAGCCTTCGGGCGACTTCCTGCAGACGCTGGCCTGGGGACGGGTTAAGTCGGGCACTGGTTGGCGCAGCCTGCCGGTGCTGCTCCGCGATGCCAATGGCCAACCAGTCCTTTCGGCGCTGATCCTCAGGCGCAAGCTGCCGGGTCTCCCGCTCGCCCTCTACTATGCCCCGCGCGGGCCCGTCGTCGACTGGAGCCTGCCACCCGACGAACTCAGCGAGATCCTGCGGCAGTTTGCGGCCCAGGTCAAGGCGCTCGCTCGCGCCGATCGGGCGGTGTTGCTCAAGATCGATCCTGCCCTGCCGGTCGGCAATCAAGCGGGGCAGGCGGCGTTGGCGCGGGGCGGTTTCCGGGTGGCGTCGGCAGGCCTGTCCTTTGAAGCAGTGCAGCCGCGCTTTGTTTATGCGATCGACATCACGCCGCCGGCGGAGGAGTTGCTGGCGTCGTTTACGCCCAAGCACCGTTACAATATCCGGCTAGCGGGCCGCAAGGGTGTGACGATCCGGCAGGGCAGCGCGCCGGCGGACATGGCTGAGTTCTATCGGATTCTGCGGATCACGGCGGAGCGGGATCGATTTGGGGTGCGCGCGTATTCGTACTACCAGGCCATCTGGGACGAGATCGTCGAGCCGACGCGCATCGCCGAAACCTCCCCTGCCAACACCCCGTCGTCAGGCGGTTATCTCTTTTTGGCCGAGCAAGCGGGGCAGGCCTATAGCGGGGCGTTGATATTCACGCTCGGTCGGCACGCCTGGTACGTTTACGGCGCGAGCGACAACGAGGGCCGCAACCTGATGCCCAACTATGCGTTGCATTGGGAGATCATGCTGTTTCTTAAGCAACGCGGTTTCGCCGTCTATGACATGCGGGGCATCTCGGGTGACATGTCGCCGGACAATCCGCTGTACGGGTTGTTTAGGTTTAAGAAGGGCTTTGCCGGCGAGGTCATCGAGTACGCCGGCGAGATGGACCTGCCGCTCGCCGGCCCGTTGTATTCGGCGGTCAAGATCGCCATGCCCGCCTATCGCCGGTGGCAGAGGATGCGACGGGGGACGCGTGGCCACGGTGTGCCGGGCGATTCACCCGAAACCGACCCCGCCGCCAACGACAGCGTGTAATCACCGGTCGATCAGATAAACGCAGCTAAAGGGGACCCATTGAGATGACGGACGCAGAGCGCGGAGGCCCGGGAGCGACGGCGGAGGCGCGCGGCGCCTGGGTCGAAGTTGACCTGGGGGCAATCCGCGCCAATTTGGCCACGGCGCGGAAGTTGATTGCGCCGCCGGTCGCCCTGATGGCCGTGGTCAAAGCGGATGCCTACGGCCATGGGATGCCGGAAGTCGCGCGGACCGCGCTGGACTCGGGCTGCACATGGCTCGGCGTCGGCAACCTCGCCGAAGGCCTCGCCCTCCGCGCCGCCGGCATCGACGCACCGTGCCTGGTCCTTGCGCCGCCCCTGCCCGGCGACGACGCCGCATACATCGCCGCCAACCTCATCCCCTCTCTCGACAGCGTCGCCGCCGTCGGGGCAATGGCCGCCGCGGTGCGTGACGCGGGCGGCGGCTCGCTCCCGCCTCTGCCTGTCCATCTGCTGATCGACACGGGCATCGGTCGCTATGGTGCGCGGCCGCGGGAGGCCGCGGCCGTCGCCGAGGCCATTGCGGCGTCGCCGGAGCTGGAGCTGGCTGGGGTCTACACGCACTTTGCGCAGCCGGGGGTCCCGTCGGCTGGGCGTGTTGAGCTGGCCCTTTTCCGGCAGGCCGTCGCAGCCGTCGAGCAGGTTGCCGGCCCGGTCGCCCTGCACCATGCCGCTGGCAGCGAGGCGGCAATCCTGATCCCCGAATCGCGCCTGGGCATGGTGCGGCTCGGCAACTTGCTCTACGGCTACTGGGCAGGCACGCAGGACCAGCTGCCGGCAGGAGTGAAGTTGCGTGCCGCCTTGCGGGTTTGCTGCCGGGTTGCTGCTGTGCGGGATGTCGGCAAGGGGCAGTCGATCGGCTACGGCGGCTATCGGGCTGGACGGGCAATGCGGGTCGCGGTGCTACCGGTGGGGTTTGCGGACGGCGTGGGGTTGCGGGCCGTCCAGGTAGGCGCAGGACCGTTGGTGGTTGCGACCACACTGGCCAGGGAAGCGGCCAAGGCCGCCCTGGCGCGCTACCGGCCGGTTGCGACCATCGGAGGTCGCGGCGCCCCGATCGTCGGGCGGGTCGGCATGCAGTTCACGCTGGTCGATGTGACGGCGCTCGCGGCAGTTCGGCCAGGAGACCTGGCCGAACTGCCGGGCGTGCGCGCGACCGCCGCGGCCGCGCTGCCTAAGGTCTACCTGCGCTAACTCTCCTGCCGGCGCGCCAACTCCGCCAGCACCAGCTGGTTGGCCATCGCTGGATTGGCCTTGCCGCGGGAGGCCTTCATCACCTGGCCGACCAAAAACCCCAGCGCACGATCCTTGCCGGCGAGGTAAGACTCGACTGCCTCGGCGTTGGCAGCAAGGACTTGCGCGACAATCGCCGCGATCTGCCCCTCGTCGCTGACCTGGGCCAGGCCCTTTTCCTGCACAAGCAGTGACGCCGTCTTGCCGCTGGCCCAGACCTCGGGCAGCAGCTCCTTGGCCATTTTGCCACTGATCTTCCCGGCCCGGACCAGGCCGAGCAGATCGGCAAGCCCCGCAGGCGTAAGCGGCAAATTGGCAAAGTCCAGCCCAGCCGCGTTAGCCATGGCGGCAACGTCGCCGGTGACCCAATTGGCGGCCATCACACCGATCTGGCCGCGCGCTACCCCGTCAACTACCCCACCTTGCGCATCTTTCGCCGCCTTGCTGACCAGCGCCTCAACCGTCGCATCAAAGTACTGCCCCATCGCCAGGTCGGCGACAAGCACGCCGGCCAGGTAGTCGCTCAGGCCGTATTCCTGCATCAACTGGGTGCGGCGCCCGTCGGGCAGCACCGGCATCTCCGCCTTGACCTTGGCAAGCCAGTCGTCATCGACCCGCAACAGGACCAGGTCGGGTTCGGGGAAGTACCGGTAGTCCATTGACTCCTCTTTGCTGCGCATACTGACCGTCCGGCCATTGGCCTCGTCCCAGGTCCGCGTCTCGCGCGGGATGCGGCGCCCGGCGGTGAGCTCCGCCGCCTGGCGGGCGATTTCGTGCTCCAGGGCGCGCGCGGCCGACCGGAACGAATTGAGATTCTTGATCTCGACCAGGTTGCCGTATTCCGCTGACCCGCGCTGCCGCAGCGACACGTTGACGTCAAACCGGAACGAGCCTTCCTGCATCTTGCAGTCCGACACCCCCGTGTAGAGGATGACGTTGCGCAGCTTGGTCAGGTAGGCGCGGGCTTCTTCTGGCGAGCGCAGGTCCGGCTCCGATACGATCTCGATCAACGGCACGCCGCTGCGGTTAAAGTCGATCAACGAGAAACCGTCACTGCCCGCCTCATCGACGTGAAACGACTTGGCTGCCTCTTCCTCGATGTTGATGCGGGCGATGCGGACGTCGCGCGCGCCGAGGTCAGCCTCAATGCTCAGCGAGCCGTCGTAGGCGAGCGAGCGCTCATACTGGGTGATCTGGTACCCCTTGGGCAGGTCGGGGTAGAAGTAATTCTTGCGCGCAAACTGGCTGACCGGCGTGATCCGGCAGCCGAGGGCCAGCGCCGCGCGCAGGGCGTAGTCAATCACGCGCCGGTTAAGCACCGGCAGGACGCCCGGCATGCCCAGGCAAACCGGGCACACATGCGTGTTGGGTGCGGCGCCAAAGGCGGTCGAACAGCCACAGAAGATCTTGGACTCAGTCGCCAGCTCCACATGGACCTCGATGCCGATGACCGGCTCAAACCGCTCGAGCACGCTCAGGTTGCCGCCCTTGGCTGCCGCTGCTGCACTGATCGTCATACCGTCGCACCCCCTTTGGCCACGTCAGGTATCTGGATCGGCGGCTTAGGGTTGCGGACGCCCAGCGCGCACTCCAACGCGTAGGCGGCGCGCAGCAGGGTCGGCTCGCCGAAGTGCGGTCCAATCAACTGCAGGCCAACCGGCAGACCGTCGCTCAGGCCGCACGGAATGCTCAGGCCCGGCAACCCGGCCAGGTTGACCGGTAGGGTAAACACGTCGTTGAGGTACATCTGCAGCGGGTCGTCGATCTTGGCCGCCAGGCCAAAGGCCGTGGTCGGCGTCGTTGGCCCGATGATCGCGTCAAAGCGCTCAAATGCGGCGGCAAAGTCCTGCTGCACCAGCGTGCGGACCTTTTGTGCCCGCAGGTAGTACGCGTCGTAGTAGCCAGCCGACAGCACATACGTGCCGATCATGATCCGTCGCTTGACTTCGGGGCCAAAGCCCTCCGAACGAGTCAGATCGTAGGTCTGCCGCAGGTCGCCCGCATGCGGCGTGCGATAGCCGTAGCGCATCCCGTCAAAGCGGGCCAGGTTGGCGGACGCCTCCGCAGGAGCGACAATATAGTAGGTGGCCACGCCGTACTCAGTATGCGGCAGCGAACACTCCTCAACGATCGCGCCCATCTCGCATAGCGCTGCAACCGACCGCTCGATCGCCGCCCGCACGCCCGGCTGGATGCCTTCGCCCATGTATTCACGCGGCAGGCCAAAGCGCATACCCTTGACCTCCGGCACCAGCGCCGCCCTGTAGTCCTGCGCCGCACCCGCAACCGACGTCGAATCCAACGGATCATGCCCGGCGATCAGGTTGAGCACCAGCGCGCAATCGGTCACGTCCTTGGTCAGCGGCCCGATCTGGTCGAGCGACGAGGCAAAGGCGACGAGCCCGTACCGCGAGACCAGGCCGTACGTCGGCTTGAGGCCGACAATGCCGCAAAAAGCCGCCGGCTGGCGCACCGAGCCGCCGGTATCCGAACCCAGGGCAAACGCCGTCATATCGGCTGCCACAGCCGCTGCCGAGCCACCGCTCGAGCCCCCCGGCACCAGGTCCAGCCGCCATGGGTTATGCGTCGGGAAGTAAGCCGAATGCTCACACGACGAACCCATCGCAAACTCATCCATGTTGGTCTTGCCCATGAACCGTCCGCCCGCCGCGCGCAACCGCCGCGTGACGGTCGCATTATACGGCGGCACAAAGCCAGCCAGGATGCGTGATCCGCAGGTCATCGGCACCCCGGCGACAGACATGTTGTCCTTGAGGGCGTACGGTACCCCGGCCAGCACATTGCTCGCCGGCACAGGCGGCACGCCATCGCCCCCCGCGCCGTAACCGCTCACCGGATCCGGGTGGGAGTCAACCTGGGCAAACTCCGCCGGCTCCAGGTGCAGGTACGCGCGGACCACCGGGTCAAGCGCCCGCGCCCGGGCCTGGTAGGCATCCCAGACCTCTTGTGCCGAAACCTCTCCCCGCCCGATGCGGGCGGCGGTTTCGGCAGCGGTCAGCCGGGTAAGGTCGGTCATGGTCGGCAGGTTGCTCATCACGACAACTCCACCACGCGCGGGACCTTGAACATGCCGTCACTGGCGGCAGGCGCTGCCGCAACCGCCACAGCCTGGGGTAGGCCGGCAAGGGCGATGTCCTCACGCAGCACGTTGGCCTGCGGGTCGAGCGCATGGGACGTCGGGGGTACCGCATCGACGTCAAGCTTGCCAAGGTTATTAACATACTGTAAAATTGTGCTCAGATCGGTAACCATGCGCGCGCTGGCGTTGGCATCCAAGTCCAGTCGCGCCAGGGCCGCCACATGCGCCACTTGCGCCGCGGTAATGGACATCTGCAATCCCCTCCCAATACTGCGGCCATAATAGCATGCGCGCGCTGCCCGGGGAAACAGAGGCATATTCAGAACCCAAAGAGGAGGACGACCAAATTGCGCAAGCGCACAATCATCGCAGCTATCTTGGTGCTAACGATGGCGATTACGCTCGCGGCCGCCTGCAAACCCAAAGTATATACAGACGGGACCTATCAGGCAGTCTCGTCAGCCGACACCAACGGATACACCTGGGCCAAAGTCGTGATCGAGGGCGACAAGATTAAGTCGGTCGAGCTCAAGGAGTTCACCGGCACCGGACTCGAGAAGGACTTTGCGACCTACCCGTGGCCACAGGCCAAGACCGCCAACGAGCAGATGCCGGCCAAGTTTGTCGCTAAGAACGACTGGAACGTCGACGTAGTCGCCGAGGCGACCGGCTCGAGCAACAAGTACAAGGAAGCCGTCAAGTTTGCTCTCGAGAAGGGCAAGCGTGAGGCAACCACCAAGACCACGTATTTCAACGGCACTTTCATGGCCAAGTCCGATGGTGATGACTTCGGCTGGGGCGTCGCGTGGGTGACCATTGCCAACGACCAGATCACCGAGGTAGTTGTTAACGACATTGTCGTTGCCGAGGATGGCACCGCCGCCGCCAAGGATTGGGAGACTTACGCCTATCCCGCAGCCGGTGAGGCCCGCGCCACGATGCAGGAGCGCTTTGTGGCCGCCGGCCCGGCTGGCGCTGCCAACGTTGACGTCGTCGCCACAGTGACCGGCAGCAGCACCAAGTGGGTGCAGGCTGTCACCCGCGCCCTGGCGGCAGCCAAGGTTAAGTAACACAACCGACCGTTGCCGGCCTTTAAACCGGCGCGGCTTGCACGAGGGGAGTAAGCCACGAGGCGGGGGCCGCAGGGCCCCCGCCTCTCTTATTGCACTTCCACCCGGACACATACCAGCCCGCGCTCACTGCAGCAGCTCGAGCAACTCCTGCTCCCCGATGACCTTGACGCCCCGCTCGCGCGCCCGCTGCAGCTTGCTGCCCGCAGCCTCGCCCGCGACCAGGAAATCGGTCTTGCTGCTGACCGATGACGCAACCCTGCCACCCGCCGCAGCAATGCGCTCCTCGGCCTCCTGCCGGGTCATGCCGCTCAGGGTCCCAGTGACAACCAGCGTCTTGCCGACCAGCGGTTGCCCGGCGCCGCCGCCATCCGCCGCGACCGCATCACCCACCGCAACCGCATCCCTTAGCCCGACCCCCGGCTCGACCATATTGACGCCAGCCGCCACCAGCCGCGCAATCAGGGCCTGCGCCCGCTCCTGCTGCAGCCAGCCGTGCAGGCTCGCCGCAGTCTTAGGGCCGACCTCACGCACCTCAGCCAACTCCTCCGGGCTCGCTGCCGCAATCGCCGCCAGGCTGCCAAACGCGTTGGCCAGGACCAAAGCCGCCCGCTCGCCGACGTGCCGGATACCCAGGGCAAATAACAGCCGCCGCAGCGGCCGCTCACGGCTGCGATCGATCGCCGCGACCAGGTTATCCGCCGATTTCTGTGCAAACCGGTCCAGGCCGGCCACCTGATCGGCTGTCAAGCTGTAAAGGTCGGCAACATCCTTGATCAATCCGGCCTCCAGCAGCGCAGTCACTGTCGACGGCCCCAGCCCATCGATGTCCATGGCGCCGCGCGAGCCAAAGTGGATGATCCCCTCCGCCACCTGCGCCGGGCAGGTCAGGCCACCCGTGCACCGGTGTGCCGCCTCGCCCGCCTCACGCACAACCGGGCTGCCGCAGACCGGGCATGCCATGGGCATCGCCCAGAGCTCCTCTCCCCCCGTCCGCCGCTCAAGCAGGACCTCCAGCACCTCGGGGATGACCTCGCCAGCCTTTTGCACGAGCACCCAATCGCCGATCCGGACATCCTTGGCCCGCACCACGTCCTCGTTGTGCAGCACCGCCCGCGCCACCGTGCTGCCGGAGATCTCCACCGGCTGCAACAAGGCGGTCGGCGTCAGCACGCCCGTCCTGCCCACGGTGACCTCGATGCCCAGCACCTGCGTTACCTGCTGCTCCGCCGCAAACTTATACGCCACCGCCCAGCGCGGGCTCTTGCTTGTGTACCCCAGCCGCTCGCGCGCCGCCAACTCGTCGACCTTGACGACCACCCCGTCGATCTCGTACGGCAGGTCGTGCCGTCGCCCTTCCCACTCGCGGCAGTACTCAATCGCCGCCTCAATGCCAACGCACCGCCGCCGCTCCGGATTGACCCGGAAACCGAGCTCGCCCAACAACGCCAGCAGGCCCAACTGGGTCGTTACCTCCGCCGGCAGCCCCTGCGGCACCGCGTACAAGAAAGAATCCAGCGGCCGCGCCGCCGTGATCCGCGGATCGAGTTGCCGCACGCTTCCCGCCGCCGCATTGCGCGGGTTGGCAAACGTCGCCTCGCCCTGCGCCGCGCGCTCCCGGTTAAGCCTGGCAAAGTCCGGGCCCGGGAAGTAGATCTCCCCGCGCGCCTCAAAGACCGGGGCCACGGCCCTGCCTTCCCGGAGGCGCAGCGGCACGCTGCGCACGGTCCGCACCTGGGCCGTCACATCCTCGCCGACCTCGCCGTCGCCACGCGTCGCCGCCTGGACCAACAAGCCGTCACGGTAAAGCAATGAGATGGATAGCCCGTCGATCTTGAGCTCGCAGACATAGACGACATCATCTGCATCCAGCAGACCGCGCACGCGCCGGTCAAAGTCCGCCAGCTCATCCTCGCTAAAGACGTTGCCCAGGCTGAGCATCGGGTTGGCGTGGCGCACCTGCCGGAAGCCACCCAATGGCGCTCCCCCGACCCGCTGCGTCGGCGAATCCGGCGTCACCAGCGCAGGGTAGCTCGCCTCCAGTGCCGCCAGCTCCCGCAGCAGCGCATCATAGGCCTGATCACTGATCTCCGGCTTGTCCAGCACATGGTAGAGATGATCGTGCCGCGCGATCTCCCGCCGCAGCTCGGCAGCTCGTCGCGCCGCGTCCGCCGGCGCACCCCCCGCGCCCGGCACCTCTGCCTCAGCCGTCACTCTCACTCACCCCCGCCGCCACCAAGCCTCTCCAGACGAGCATACCCCGCCATGAGCCGCTTGATACCCAGATCCGGAAACGCCACCGTAATCTCCGCGTCCGCCCCCGCACCCTTGACCGTGATGACCGTGCCCTCGCCCCACTTGGCGTGCCGCACCCTCTCGCCCGCCCGCGGCAAATCGCCCTCGGCAATCTTGGCCGGACCTGGCGGCTTAACCTGCGCAACAGCCTTGCCGATCCGGTCCGCCTCCTGCCACGTGATCCGCCGACCACCGGATCCCCCGGCCGACTGCCGGATCATCTCGCGCCCGCCGGTCATCCCGCCGGGGCTGTCGACGCGCATCAAGTTGGTCGGCACCTCGCCGAGAAACCGCGACGGCCGCAACGGCTCCGCCTGCCCGCCAAAGCCAACCCGCGCGGTCGCACTCGACAAGAAGAGCCGCTTTTGCGCCCGGGTCATCGCCACATAGCAGAGCCGGCGCTCCTCCTCCAGCTCCGTCTGCGAGCCAAACGAGCGCTGGTGCGGGAAAATCCCCTCATCCAGCCCAATAACAAAGACATTGCCAAACTCCAGCCCCTTGGCCGTGTGCACGGTCATCAAGACCACCCGGTCCGGCGCCTCTGCCATCGAGTCAATGTCCGCCACCAATGCCACCCGCTCCAGGAACGCAATCAGGCTCGGATCCCCCGCCTCCTGCTCGTGCTCCAAAGCCAGTCGCTGGAACTCATCCAGGTTATCCAGCCGCCCCTGCGCCTCGATCGTCCGCTCGTCGACCAGCGCCGTCTGGTACCCGGTCCGCTGCAGGATCGCCGCCAGCGCCCCCGCTGGCCCTAACGCCTCCCGGTGACTGTGCAGATCGTCCAGGAGCAGCGCCAACTCGGCCAGGTCCTGCCGCGTCCGCGCCGCCACACCGCTCAGCTCACCCGCCCGCGCCATCGCCGCCACCGGCGTGATCCCCTCGCGCTCAGCGAGCTCCATCAGCTTAGTCCACGTCACCGGCCCCACGCCCCGCTTGGGCTCGTTGATCACCCGCTGCAGGCTGACGCTATCCGCCGGATTAACCACCAACCGCAAATAGGCCACGATGTCCTTGATCTCCTTGCGATCGTAAAACCGCAGCCCACCGACGATTTGATAAGGCAATCCCATCCGGCCCAGGGCTTCCTCAACCAGCCGCGACTGCGCGTTGGTCCGGTACAGCACCACCGAATCGCCCAGGCTAACCCCCTCGCCCCGCAACCGCGCCAGCTCAAGCGCCACATGCACGGCCTCATCACGCTGGTCCGTCGCCTGGTAGTACCGCAGCGGCTCGCCCTCCACATTTTCCGTCCACAGGCGCTTGGCCTTGCGATAATCGTTGTGCCCAACCAGGCTGTTGGCCGCCTCAAGGATCGTCACCGTCGAGCGATAGTTTTGCTCGAGCTTGACGACCTTTGCCTCCGGCCAATCCCGCTCGTACTCCAGGATGTTGCGCGTATCCGCACCCCGGAAAGCATAGATACTCTGGTCGTCATCCCCCACCACCGTCAGGTTGCGATGCTTGGCCGCCAGCGCTTTGACCAGCCGGTACTGCGCGTGATTGGTGTCCTGGTACTCATCGACGAGGATATGCCGAAACCTCTCCTGATACCTCGCCAACACATCCTCGTTACCCTCAAACAACTCAACTGCCTTGGTTAGAAGGTCATCAAAGTCCAGCGCGTTGTTTTGCGCCAACCGCCGCTGGTACATGCGGTAGACCCTGGCTACCCGCTCTGCCCACGCATCGCCCGGCCGCATCGCCGCCTGCGCAGCATACCGGTCCGGCCCGATCAACTCGTTCTTAGCCTGGCTGATCGTCGCCAAAAACGCCGCCGGCGCAAACTTCTTGGGCTCCCAACGCAACTCGCTCAAGATATCCTTGACCACTTGCCGTTGGTCCGAAGTGTCATAGATCGCAAAATCCGGGCTCAACCCTGCCGCAGCCGCCTCCCGCCGCAGGATCCTGGCGCAAGTCGAATGGAACGTCGCCACCCAGATCCCCTCGCCAACGTCCGGCAACAACCCGCGGACCCGCGCCTTCATCTCCTGCGCCGCCTTGTTGGTGAACGTAATCGCAAGGATCTGGTAGGGGCTAACACCCAGCTCGTAGATCAGGTAGGCGATGCGAAAGGTCAGTGCGCGCGTCTTGCCGCTGCCCGCCCCCGCAAGAATGAGCAAAGGCCCCCCCGGGTTGGTGACGGCCTCATATTGCCGGTCATTGAGTTCCTGGCGCCAGTCTGGCAAGTGGGTTCCTCCCTTTGAGGTGTGTAGTGAGTGTGGTGTAAGGGTATCGTAACAGATGCGGGAGTCACGCGACTCAGGATCAAGGCGTCAACACCGGTGCATTCTGCCCCCAGAGGATGGGGACGACTGCCCAGGCTCAAATCGCGATCTAGAGCCCCCGCGTACTCTGCTGAGTTACTCCCAGCGAGCGACATCTGGACACGCTGTTCATTGTGCCAATGCAGGCGGCCATTGAGCAAGCATGTGAACGCTTCAATTCTGACACCGGGCCGTGATCTGCGGCAGAGCAACTCCACTCTGATCCTGCTAAGAGACCCTCGCAAGGTGCGCCATCTGGGAGCCTCCATTCTTGCACAGCTTGCGGATCAGCCCAGGAGCTTCCGTCCTGCCAATCTACTCAGGCCAACGGTAGTAGCTACCCAGGCCTCAATGGATAGCTGCACGCATGCTGTCTCAAGGCGGCCCTACAAACGTTACTTTGCCCTTAGTCAAAGTTCCGAGGATCAATGGGGATCAATGAAGAGGTTCGTCGCCGACGGTTGTGCGCAGAATGTGCATAGAAGTGGAGCAAGTCAGTACATTCGCATGCTGGCGGTCGTGTGCAAAACGCAGTGCTGACGCAGAGACTCGTCAGGAGCCCGCGTCGGCGGGCTCCTGACGAGTCTGAAGGTAGGGTGAGGTCTACTCGGGCTCCATGTCCGCCGGATCAGTGATTAGATCACGCGGGCCGCCGGTTGCATCGTCAATACGAGGATGACCACCGTCGTCCGACACACTGCAGAGAACAAGAACGTCGAGGAAACCACCATCATACATTGATACGCTGATCGTGTAAGGTTCGACAACGGTAGCGTCGAACGGGCATGTAGGCACTCCACCCGGAGTGAAGTACGGTCGAATCGACGGGGAATCGGGAATCAGTGCCTGAACCGCATCAAGGTCACCGGCAATGACGTTCTCGGCATCAATATCGACAGTAAAGCCAGCCGCTATTTGATCCGCATACCAACGCCAAATCCCGTCAGACACCATCTTCTCGTTCGATCCGCAAGTGCGCATACGACTGTTGCGGATTGTCTGAGCAATCGCCGGCACTGCCAAGAATGCCAGCACCGCAAGGATCGCCACGACGAGCAAGAGCTCGACGAGGGTAAAACCCTTGCGCCCCTTCATCTTGTTGATCTTGGTAAGCACTCCGTTTTGCCTCCTATTGCGGGTGTTCCCGCAGATAATCACTGCTATATGCTTCGATACACTTCGTGCGGAGATGTAGGTCTTACTGCTGTCTTGACGAGTAGTTTTTGCTGGTACGAAAGTACTAGACGAACTGAAGCAGGCGCGGTGGAGGCGCACAAGGGTTGCCAGCGCAGGTTTCCGGGAATCAACGGCCAAGTAATGCGGTAGGTACGTAGAGGTCAGCAACCCACACCTGGGGGTGTCCACTATCAACGATCATCCAGAAGCTCAAGCAGCTCTCACAGTCCAATTTGGCAGCGGCGGCGATGCGTGCGTTGTCTTCCGGGCCTCTCACGGCGAAGGACCCCGCAGCGGATCAGTGCCGACGCTAGTTGGCGCGCTGCTTGCCAGCTCTTTGGCACGCATGGGGCATGGCACGCAATCAGAGCAGCTGCTAAAGACCGTCGAGCGCTCGGCCGGCCTCTTTGCCACGATGAGCCAACCAAACGTACTGCCGCCAGAGATGCGGTTGGTCCATCCCGAAGAGCTGGCCAACGCCAACACGGTCTGCACGGTGCTGATTCCCACTGAGGGCAAAGAGTTCGTCAAGAGCGTCTTTTCGGTCAACGATGCGGACGTGGCTTACAAGGCCTTCCTGTACGGACTGCAATACGCGATTGACAGCCTTGCGCCGGAGACTCTGGTGGCCCTGTCGAGCGTGTTGCGCGGGGTGACGGGTCGGTTCCGGGGCACCGCGGAGTGGCCGGATGCCGACACTATCGAGCGAGAGTTGGCGGAGGGCAAGGCGGGCATATCGAGGTAGGCAGCATCCTCAGCCTGGGCTGGCGGTGAGTAGCCTAATAGATGCGGAGGCGGAGCCGACGATCATCGGCTCCGCTTCGTCGTTTGGACCGGGCAAACTCCTGTGGTTAGAATCCCAACCAGATCTTGATTACCTTATCACCGAAGAACTGCGCAAAGAAGTAGCCAAGCGCCAGAAACGTGCCGAGCGGCACTGCGGGCTTGCCGTTGATCATCATGATGCCGAGGAAGCGCTCCTCGATGTCGGGCTCCTCCTCGTCCGATAGCGAGACAGAGACGCTCTTGAGCTGCTGCAGCCGAGGCCGGAAGAGTGTCATCGCAACGATTGCGACCAGAAGTGCCGGCACTGAGCCAGCCAGGATGGTCAGGAGGACCTTGAGTGGGCCAAGCGCAAGCCCAAGGAACAGCATGAGCTTGACGTCACCCATGCCCATGCCGCCACCCCCACTGAGGACGTACAGCAATAGGAAGAGGCCTGCCCCGCCAACGGCAGTGAGGACTCCAGTCAACAACGAGGGAGCGGCTGGGTCCAACCGGAAGACTGCGGCGATGAGCGCAATTGCGGTAATCGGTAGGATCACGGTGTTGGGAATGATGGCACGCTCAAAGTCAGTGAAGATAATCACTATCATGGACAGGCAGTAGATAAGGTGCAGCGCAAGCTGAGCGTTGACCACACCGACGGACCGCCAGGTCGCCAGAAACAGGAATCCGGTGAGCAGCTCAACAGCTGGATAGCGCGCCGAGATGGGAGCGCGGCAGTAGCGGCAACGGGCGCGGAGCCAAAGCCAACTGAGCAGCGGCACAAGGTCCGACGGCGCCAACTCGTGCTTGCAGACGGGGCATCGGCTACGCCCTCCGATCGTTTGGTCATCCGGAAGCCGCGCAATCAGGACGTTGGCAAAACTGCCAAAGACAATGCCAAACGCAAGAAACACAAAATCGTAGAAATCCAGTGGACCCTCACCCCCGTCACGTGTCGGACCGTCGTGCACTTTTCTGTCGACGCGGCGGTTTTCCTCCGGCCGCGCTGTACCCCCTAAAGCTATCGGCTCTATCGAATCGATATATCAGTCTAGCAGGAGAATTTCCGAACCAAAGCAAACCTAGTCAAGTGATCCAACCTAGTGTTGAACCCTGCCGCCGACCGCTGGGCTTGTTGCTTTGTGGTGGGAGTGAATGGGTGTTTTTGTGTCTTATGCGGAGGTTAACATAGCAACGATGCATAAGATGTAGGATTGAGGGCGTGGCGGAGCCGCGCCGGGACCGGAGGCAACCGTGGCGACACAGAGCCGCAAACTACTGGGTCAGACCCTGGTGGAGATGGGCCTGATCAACGAGCAACAACTCGCCGACGCCGTCGTCGCAAGTCGCGCCGACAACGTGAGGCTTGGTTCTGTCCTTGTTGAGCGTGGTCTGGTAAATGAGTACGACATTGCCAAAGTTGTGGCATCTCAGCTCAAACTCGACTTCCTGGACCTGCGCGATGCTAAGTTCCACCCTGACGCAGTCAAACTGGTACCGGAGCCTGCCGCTCGGCGGTTGCAGGCAGTGCCGGTTTCGATTGAGGACGGCGTGCTAACTGTTGCGGTAGCAGACCCTCGCAATGTTGTTGCGCTCAACGAGCTGAGCTTTTTGTCCAATGCCAGGCTCAAACTTCTGGTGATGACCGAGAGCGACATCCAAAAGGCGATCGAGCGCGTCTACATTAACCGGGACTACGGCGCTGAAGACCAATCCGCCGGCCCAATCGTCCGTATTGTCGAAACGATCATGCAGCAGGCGACGCAAGAACAAGCGAGTGACATCCATATCGAGCCGTGGGAGGACTTGACCCGGCTCCGCTATCGTATTGACGGCTCTCTTGTCGAGATCAACCAGATCGACAAGGCCCTGCACCCTGGGATTGTGTCGCGCATCAAGATCCTGGCCGACCTGGACATCTCAGAGCGCCGACTACCGCAGGACGGCTCCATCCGATACATGATGGACCACACAGAGCCTTTGGACCTGCGCGTTTCGACGATTCCGACGATCTCCGGCGAAAAGGTCGTCATCCGCCTGCTCAACCAGGGCGGCACGTTGTCGACGGTCGATGAACTCGGCATGGACGATCGCACTTCGGAGATTTATCAGCAACTGCTCAAGCATCCTTATGGCATGTTGCTGGTTTGCGGGCCCACAGGTAGCGGCAAGTCAACGACGCTGTACATCGCCCTGCGAATCCTCAATAAACCGGATCGCAACATCATCACCATCGAAGATCCGGTCGAGTACCGTGTCCAGGGCGTCAATCAAGTACAGATCAACCAGCGTGCCGGCGTCAACTTTGCCAACATCCTGCGCTCGGTCGTCCGGCAGGACCCCAACATCATCATGATCGGTGAGGTCCGTGACGGAGACACGGCGGATATCGCTGTGCGATCCGCGCTGACGGGGCACCTCGTGCTGAGTACTCTGCACACCAACGACGCGCCCGGCGCGGTAACAAGGCTTATCGATATGGGTGTAGAACCATATCTGGTCGCATCTTCGGTGATTGGTATCCTCTCCCAGCGCCTGGTACGTCGCATCTGCGAGTACTGCGTTGAGGAATATGAGGTTGGCCCAAATCACCCGCACGTATTGGCCATGGGCCTCGAGCCGGGCCACTACAAGTTGCGGCGTGGTCGCGGCTGCAGCAGGTGCCACAACACCGGCTACCGGGGGCGCACAGGCCTGTTTGAGTTGATGCCCTTGTCGGAAGAATTGCGCGACCTGATCGTCAAAGTATCGCCGACAAACGTGATACGCCGCCAGGCCGTGGCCGAGGGCATGGGTTCGCTGGCCGAGGACGGCATCCGCAAGGTTCTTGCTGGCATAACGACGGTTGAGGAAGTCCTACGGGTTACGCTGCTCAATCAAGGAGGCTAGACGAACTCCATGGATCTTAAATCAATGCTCACCACCGCTCATGAGCGGCGAGCCTCGGACCTGCACTTGACCGTGGGCAGGCCCCCAACCTTGCGCATTACCGGTGCGCTGTTTAAGATGCCGCTCCCGATCCTCAAGCCGGAGGACACCGAGCGACTCGCTGGGGAAGTCATGCCCCCGCTACAGCGGCAGATGTTTGAGCAGCGGGGCGAGATCGATGTGTCATACAGCGTCACTGGCCTCGGCCGCTATCGGGTCAACGTCTACCGTCAACGCGGCTCGATCGGCATCGCCATGCGTGTCATTCCTGAGGAGATCCCGTCGTTTGACGCACTGAACATCCCTGCGGTGGTGCGCGGCCTGACGGAAAAGGTTGATGGCTTGATTATCGTGACCGGACCAACTGGCCATGGCAAGTCGACGACCCTGGCGGCGATGGTTGATCGGATCAACGCGACACGTGGTGTACACATTGTGACGCTCGAGGATCCGATCGAATACTTGCACCGCCACAACCTGAGCATGGTCAACCAGCGCGAAGTGTTTGTTGACACCCAGAGCTTTGTCGCTGGCTTGCGGTCCGCACTGCGCGAGGATCCAGATGTCATCATGGTCGGCGAAATGCGCGACCTCGAGACGATCGCGACGGCGATTAGCGCAGCTGAAACCGGCCACTTGGTGCTCGCCACCTTGCACACACCGAGCGCGTCACAGACGATCGATCGCATTGTGGACGTCTTCCCGCCCCACCAGCAGCCACAGATTCGCATCCAGCTGTCGATGGTACTTGAGGCGGTCGTTGCCCAGCGGTTGTTGCCCAAGATCGACGGCTCCAGCCTAGTCCTGGCGACCGAGATCCTGGTGGCAACGCCGGCTATCCGCAACCTGATCCGTGAAGGTAAGACGCACCAGATCGACTCCTTGATCCAGACCGGTAAGAAGCACGGCATGCATACGATGGAAAGCGACTTGCGGCGGCTGTATGAAACCGGCGTGATCGGCTCCGACCAGTACAACCTGTACACGCGCGAAACCACAACCGACGTGATGAATCGTCAATCGGTGGGCATGTAGCTATGCTAGCCAAATTGGGGATCTCACGCGGCGGGAGCAAGGCCCTGACGTCCACGGCTGCCAAGACGGTTGCGCAGCCGGACCAGGTGCGCAAACGCAAGGTGACTCTGCGCCAACTGGCGCTGTTTTGCCGTCAACTTGGCACGATGTACTCGGCGGGCATCCCGATCATCGACGCCCTGCAGACAGTCGCGCGTCAAGTGCCCAACCCGTATTTTGCGGTGGTACTCAAGATCGTGGCGAGTGATGTCGCCCGTGGGTCAACGCTGACGTGGGCGCTCGAACGGCACCCGCAGGTCTTTCCACCGATCCTGACCAAGGTGGTCGCCTCCGGCGAGGCCAGCGGTAGCCTTGACGACTCGCTCGCTCGTAGCGCTAGCCACTTTGAGCGCGAGCATGAGCTGCGCGCCAAGGTCCGTGGGGCCTTGACTTACCCTGCGATCGTCGGTGTCCTGGCGGTGGTCGTGTCGGTCTTCTTGATCCTGGTGATCATCCCGGGCTTTGAGAGCCTGTTTGCCACCCTGGGCGGAGACCTGCCCTGGATTACGAGATTCATGATGGCCCTGGGCGTTTGGGGACGCCGGTACCTGGTCTACATCTTAATTGCGCTGGTCGGATTCATCTTCCTTGCTGTAAAATATGTGCAGACGCCGGAGGGGCGCTATCGCTGGGATGCACTGCTCCTCCGTGTGCCGATCTTCTCCAAACTGATCATGCTTGATGGCGTGTCACGGTTCTGCCGCACGTTTTCTGCGCTCACCAATTCTGGTGTCCAAGTTGTCAACAGCCTGTCCCTGGTTGAACAGGTGATAGGCAACTCTGTTCTCGCCAAGGCGATCGCGTCGACCAGGGATGCGGTCCGGCGCGGGGAGCGAATCTCTGATCCCCTGCGCAGGACCGGCGCGTTCCCGGAGATGGTGCCGCAAATGATCGCGGTAGGCGAGGAAACAGGCCAGGTTGCCAACATGCTGGACCGGCTGGCTGACTACTTTGAGCGGGACCTAACCTTTATGACAGATTCACTGAGCAAGTTGATCGAGCCGGCGATGGTTCTCTTCCTGGGCGGCATCGTCGCGTTCATCGTCTTCTCAGTTGCGATGCCGATGTTCCAGATGTGGACGTTGATTGGCGGTTAGGCAAATGATTATCAACAGTCTGCCTGACGCCTGGCAGGGGAAGAAAGGGGGAACGAGGGGATTGAATTCACGCAGGAGGCAACGTGGTTTCTCGCTGGTGGAGATGCTCGTGGTGGTTGTCCTGCTGGCAATTATCCTGCCAGCTATGCTGTCCTCGTTCACCGCGAGCTACCTCATGGTTAAGGAGACCAGACTGCTAGAGCAGGCAAAGCACATAGGACAGGTCGTGATGGAGAGAGCTCTTTCAGACCCTTACCCGCAGATAATCAGCGACCGCTCTGCGGCCGACGACATTTCCGCATCGTTGGCCAACTTCAGATATTCGCAGTCGTTTTCCGAAGCCGACGGGCGCACTACCATCACGGTGGCTGTGAGGTACGCCTTTATGACCCAGCAACGCGAATACGAAACGGTGGCGATACGCTATGCGACTGAGTAGACGCCGTAGTGGATTCACTCTGATTGAGACCCTTACGGCAATCGCCATTTCCGCGATGCTGCTGGCCGCACTGGCAAGTTATGCCATGGCCTTCATGCGTACGTCACGTGAGGGCGAAGTTGCTCATCGACTTCAGCGCGAGTTGGTGTTCAGCCTTGAGGCAATTGCCAGCGAGGTTAGGGTGGCCAAAGAGGTTACGACCCTGGGTAGCCCGTGGACGATAAAACAGATCACATATGATGAGAGCGCGTATGGTGAACGTGAGGTGCAAATCCATCACGATCCCGATACAAGAACCCTGCGCATTGGCAGCCGGGTTCTTTCGACCAACGTGGCATCGTTCAGCATTACTCCCGTTGCTCTTGATGAGTACTCGCGTCCGACACGAGTACGATTGTACGTGGAGACCATAGACAGTCTGCCGATGGTCAGTTCGGGCAACCTGCCAATGACGCTGACCGACGAGGTTGTGCTCCGCAACGTCGGTTTTACGCCGCCCGAGGAAGATCCAGGTGGCGACGTGACACCGCTCACAATCACTATCAACAGCCCTCCCTGGAATCAGTCCGACTATCCAGAGGAAGTAAGTGGGCAGGCGCAGATTCTGCTGACTTGGGCAACAAACATTCCCGCAACTTGCCGACTCGAGTGGGGTACTAGCCCGGAGTCATTGACGTCTTTCGATCTCGCTGAATCGGGTTCCGCACACGAACATCTCATCACTGGCCTACCCGCGACAGGTGGCAACCTTTATGTTCGCATAACTGCAAACGATCTGACTTGGGGACAAGTTAAGACGACGAACCTCTTGAGTTTCCCGTATGGTGAGGGGGTCCCGTTGACAGTTACGGTAGGCAATCCGCCATGGGACTCGGCGCAATACCCTGTCAAGGTGAGTGGCAAGCTGCAGATTCGTGTGCAGTGGACGACGAGTATTGGCGCAACCTGTCAGCTCGAGTGGGGTACGAGTCCAACGGCACTGACACCGGTGGATATTGGCATTCTCTCAACAAGCCACAACTACCTGATAACCAATCTACCCAACCAAAACGGTACGCTGTACGTCCGAATCACCGCCAGCGATCCGAACTGGGGCCAAACAGAAACAACAAGCTTAACGGGTTATTCTTACACGAAGCCATAGTGCTAGCTTGGGAACAGAGGTGACACGAATGAGCCGCAACATGCTGATCCGCCAGCGCGGATCAGTCATAACTCTAGCTCTGCTGGTTGTGGTCTTTGCCGCTTTGATAGCAGTGACATTTGGCCGACAGGTAGTGCTGGGAAAGAGCATGGCAGCCAAAGAGCGGCAGCTCTCACAAGCGTACTATGCGGCTGAGAGTGGCCTGACGGAAATGTTGCTTCAGCCGGATCAGTACATTCCCGCAGCCAATCTGCCGCTCAAGAACACTGCGGCTGACAACTTTCAGACTGGGCTTCTTGCTCTGCCGGGCGAGCCCGATCTCAAAATTCAACTGGAAGTCAAGTGGCTACGGACGAATATCTACGAAGTCCGCGCAATGGGACATACTCCGTATGCAACTGCGTTAGCTGCGGCAGAAGTCACGCTTGACGATGCTACTGGGGTGATACTTGACACCGCATACCACATGGGCGGAGTTGGTGTTCCGCTCGCAGTGCCTGGTACACCGGGTGGTGGCGGTGGAAATGCCAACGGGGTCAACTATCACTTCACGGGAAGTGACATGGCCGTGTATGGGACTCTGGATTTCGTCCGTGATCCAGGCACTGGCGAGGTGCTGCAGGCCGAGGAAACGTTCAACATTTGGGGCGGCCATGAGTTCCTGTCCTGGAACTGGCTTGAGGACGAACCCCCGATTATGCCCGATTGGCTTTTGTCGAAGACCGGTAATCTCGATGAAGACGCGGAGTTCCCTAAGTTTGTCGCTGATTATCTGCGCGCCGCAGCGATTAAGAAGGTACCGATAGTCGGCTACGGCCCGCCGGCAGTCCTGACCAACAGCCAGATGGAGATCGGTTCTGGCTGGACGACTGGCACGCCGATTGCTGGCCGAGCGCAACACGGCGGAACGCTCAGCAACAACATTGATGTTGAGGGTCTTGGATACCTGCGTCTTGACAACGCCGCGCCGGTAATCATTGATAAGCTGACAATGCATGGCGACCTGACGATCATCACCAAGGGCGACATCCAGATTGCCAGTATCAACGGAGGGCAGACTACCCAGATCCATGACACGGGCGGGTTTAGGCTGAACATCATTTCGGATGGGTCCATCAAGCTCGGACCGAGCTCGAGCACCTATGATCCGTATCCGTACTTCGCCCAGGCAAGAAATGACTGCTTCTTCCTCGGCGATGGTAGCGTGCTGTGGGCCCAAAACAGCCTAGTGATAAGCGGCCAGGTCAGATCTGGCAGGCCGAGCGACTATCCTCTGGAACAGGCGAATGATTTCGACCCGGAGGAGAACCCAATAATTGAGTGGGACTCTGGTGCGGGAACGATTAAGGACTCTCCGGATCCGCTGGGGTCGCTTGTGTTGGTTGCGAAGGGCTCTGGAACCCCAAATCAGCACAGCCTTACGCTGCACACCTTCGACTCGGCGGGTATCGTCTATGCGGGCGACCGCATCAAAGCATTCCGCATCAGGTTGCACGGACCGGCGTTCGTCACAAACCCGTACCAAACACGCAAGATAGGCAAGGAAGATGTTGTGGGTCTAGCTGAGCTGAACCTGATTTCTCATGGAAACGTGATCTTTGACGACCTGGACCTTGGTACGGTGTATGCGACCGTGGTCCGGCGGCTCAAATAGCGCAGCGCTGCAAGTTGTGGGGGGCGTCCTGTTGAGAAGAGCTAAACGAAGTGAGCGCACAAAGAAAGAGACTGCAAAACAGAAGAACAAGTCGATCGCCAGTAATCAGAATTACTTGCAGCGGACCCTGCCCGCAGCGAGCGTTTCTGCCTCAGCAATCATGTGGGGCCTTAACGTTCCCTACTGGTATGCGGCGGGAGCGTTGGGACTCGTGGTCTCAGCCGCCCTGTACATGACCAAGAGGTCTGTTCGACCAACCATAGTCGGCATCGACGTCGGCCACAGCGCGATCAAAGTAGTGGAGATCGACCGGGCCGCCAACCCCAAGATCCTGCACTATGGAGTAACAGCGACGCCTACCGGCTCTGTGGTTGACGGGGTGGTCAGGGATTCGGAGGCGCTGGTCGCTGCACTCGAGCAGGCGATGACCGACGCCAGCATCACTCAGTCTGAAGTCGTGACTGTAATGACCGGGCAGACGCTGGTTATCCAGCATCTTGAGTACCCGGACATGAAGGACAACGAGATTCGAAATTCGGTAGCGGATCAGATCACGCAGTACGTGCCGCTGCCAGCAGACGAGATACTGTATGACTACCTGCGGGTACCAGCGCAGCGTGAGGACACTGCCAGGCTGCTATTGGTCGCGACTCAGCGGGATCCGGTGGTCAGCTTGGTGCAGACCATGCGGCAGGCCGGGCTGATCCCGACGCGGGTTGACATCGAGCCGCTGGCAGCGTACCGGGCGGTCTTCGGTGACAATCCGGCAGCCGTTGTTGCTCCCCGTCGCAAACCGTCACGGGCTGCAAAGCCGGTGGAGGAAGCGGTTTCGCCGGAGCAACCAGCGGTGGTCCACATCCCGACGATCCGCATCATCGTCGATCTCGGCGCGGGCACCAGCAACGTCAGCATCTACCAGGACGGCGTGCTGCAGTTGCAGCGGGTGCTTCGGGTCGCGGGTGAGGACTTCACCCGAGCGATCGCGATGAGCCTCAAGGTGCAGATGGAGGAGGCCGAGGCGCTCAAACGCGAGCACGGGCTGACCCCAGATAGTCCCATCAGTTTTGCGGTAGCCCCGATCGCGGAGTCGCTGTTTAGGGAAATCCGGCTGTCGCTGGAGTTCTTCCAAAGCCGCAACCGTGAGGTCAAGTTTGCTGATCTGGTCCTGATCGGCGGTAACGCCAGGATCAAGTGGCTCGCGGAGCAACTGCAGGACCACCTGACGACGACCTTAGAGGGTATCATGGACATCTCTGAACTTCGCGTGGCGCTGCCCGCAAATGATAAGTTCTCGGGAGAGCCCGGCAGTCCTGAGGAGGCGGCGTTCCCGGTGATTGCTGTCGCGCTCGGTCTGGCATTGGGGGAGGTGAGCTCTGTTGGCAAACGTTAACCTCCTGCCACAAGAGCTGCGAGTTGGCCTTGGCATCAAGCGGAGCTTGTTCTACCCAATGCTGTTCTTGCTTGTGTTGTCCTTGCTCGGCGGCATGTTCCTCCGGCTCAACGGCGAGCTCAACCGCCAAGAAGCACGGACGACTGAGTTGACGGCGGCGATCGCGGCATTGGAGCCAGTCAGGATCCAGCGCGAGATGCTGATCAAGCTCGAGGCCGAGCTCAACGGTGTCAGGAACGAGCTGACCAGGCGTATCGAGTGGTCCGCCTACACGGACGAACTCGCGGCACGGTTGCCGGTCGGCGTGATCGTGCGTGACCTGCGCCTTGACGGTGAGCGCATCGTGGTTTCGGCAACCGCCGAAAGCATGGCCCAGGTGGCACAGTTCATCACCAACCTGACCGCGTCTGATCGGTACAAAGAGCCGCAGGTCGGCCAGATGGCCATCGCGCCCAACCGGGTCGACTTCCAGGCAACGATCGAAATAGTGCGGCTTCCGATGGGAGGTGTTGGCGAGTGAAACTCACCTCTCGTGAGAAGTTCCTGATCGTGGCCCTCGTCATCATTGGGTTGGGTGCGGCCTTCTACAACTGGATCTACGTGCCGTATCAGGCCCGCATCGATGCTGGAGCAATTGAGCTGGCCAAGCTTGAGGCGGAGCATGACAAGCTCGTCCGCTGGCAGGCAGAGGTACCGCAAACCGAGATCCGGCTGGCTGAAGTCCAGGCTGAGCTGAGTGGCTGGGTCGCTACAGCAAGGGCAGTTAATGACACACCGTTGGCTATTCTCTTCCTGCAAAACCGCAGCGCAGAGTATGGCGTGCGCTTGAGTGCGGTACGACTATCTGGCAGCCAAGCATCGCTGACTTTCACCGCGCCAAACTACCTGTTTGTGCGTAACTTCCTGACATCGATGGAAAAGATGGTCGCGTTTGAGGTGCTTAAGGCACGGTACGCGGTACCGGCCGGCGGCACTGTGGATGGGTCCTTTGACATCAAGATGCACATCGGTCCCGCCAACGCTGCATCCGCGTTGGAGGCTAGGGCAACACAGAACCCATTTGTGAGGTAAACAGGTAGGGTGTAAGTTTAGCGAGCTTGCGGCAAGAGACCCCCTATCGCATCGGGGGGTCTCTTCTCTTGTCCGCATGAGATGCAAATATGCAGCTAATCGCACTAATAATCCCCCTGCGTCATGCCGATTAGTTAGTGTCTTGAGCACCCTGGAAGACGGGTGCAAAAGTGACCAACGGTTGGACACTTGGGGGTTGCGAATTGAGCGACATTCTGTGCGCTGGAACATCACAACGCAGGATTGTCTTGCTGCTTACGGTCTTATGCCTTCTGTTGTGGACCACCTTTGGTGCCGAAGCCCTGGCCAATGGATGGATCCCTGTCGCCGAGGCGCAGGTAGCGGCCACCACGCACACTGCCGCAAAGACCGTGGCAGACCCAGTACCGGCCGCAGTTGAGGCCCCCGCTCCAGTCGTCACAGCAACGCCAACGGTGACTGCGGCCGTTGTCGCCAGCGCCCCTACACCGGTCGCGCCGGTCCAGGCACAACCAAAGCCTGTTGCAGCGGTCACCGCAACGCCGACCGGTCCGAAGCCCGTAGCAGCCAAGCCTGTATCTGTGGCAGCTGCGGCATCGCGCTTTGCAGACATGACGATCACGTCGGTAACGACGTTCAACAATATTGGAACTGATGCGGTTTCGGCGGGAACGGCGACCGTGTCGTTGCGGGCGATCCCGCAGTCCCGCGACTGGGTGATCTTGAGCGAGGTCATCACCCCGACACCGACGCAGGTAAGCCAGGATGCGGCGGGCAACCGGGTGGCCAAGTTTGACCTCAGCGGGTTGGTGCCGGGACAGGCCCTGGTGGTGCGTCAGGAGTACCGGGTCAGGATGTGGAGCCATAGCGGTGACGGCAACGACGGGACCGTGACGAGCGCCCACCTGCAGGCGGCAGCCAAGATCGAGGCAGATGCGCCAGCGATCCGTGAGATGGCCCAGCGGTTGACGCAGGGGCAGTCGACGACCGAAGGCAAGTTGGCGGCGATCTTTACTGGAGTACGCGCGTCGTTGAAGTACAGCATGTCGTCGCCGGCCCGCAATAAGGGAGCTCTGGCGGCGCTCACCGCAGGCTCGGGCGTCTGCGAGGAGTACGCAAGCTTGTTTGTCGCTCTTGCCCGGGCGGCGGGAATACCGAGCCGCATCGTGGTCGGCTACGGTCGGGGCTCAAACTCCTACCAGCAAGCCTGGAGCCCAACCGCCAACAACCTGAGCAAGTACAAGCATGCCTGGGCTGAGGCGTACGTGCCGGGATACGGATGGGCAGCATTCGATCCAACGCTCAACCGGTCGGCATTGGCCGGGATCGGCGGCGGGCAGATCCCCGTCGGGACGTTGATCGCCGAGAGCTACAAGAACCAGAGCATGTCGACAGCATATTCCGGAGGCCGCTTGCAGACCTCCTGGCAACACACCGTGACCTGGTAAAGCTGCAACAACCGCGAGGACGCAAGTGGGGCCCGGCCGTGATGGCCGGGCCCCACTTGTCTAGTCTAGATGTCGGATCTTAGAAGACCCGCCGGCGGCGAACCGCGAAGCCAAGACCGAGCATCGAGAGACCCACGATGAACTGCGGCAGGTAGCTCGCACCGGTCAACGGCAGACTGTTGAAGATCTCAACCCGGACGTTTTGTCCAGCAGGCACCGTCACCGACACGGGGTCGGCGAGCTCAAACGGAGTGCCGTCTGGGCGGTTGGGTGCTTCAACCTCGACCACCATGTAGTCGCCGGGCTCGAGGTTGGACCAAGTGTATTCGTTGCCTGCCAGCGTGCGCTGGTCAAGCAGAGTACCATCAGTGTCGGGCTTGTAGAGGGCAAAGGTGACGCCGCTCAGCCCGCTCGTCGTACCGTCGGCCTCGTTGAGCACCAGCTTGACCACCGTGATGGAACCGGGGGCCGGCGGGTTGCGGAAGGTGACGGTTTCACTGGAGATCGTCGTCGCGCCAGCGACCAGGGTCACGGTGACGCGATCAGGATTGGCCTTGACGTAGCCGGCCGGAGCCGCAACCTCGACGACCGTGTAGGTACCGGCGTTGAGGTTAGCCCAGGTGTAAGTGTTGCCGGTCAAGACGCGCTCGTCCAGCTTGGTGCTGCCGAGGTAGAGCGCAAAGGTCGCGCCGTTGAGGGGCTGATTGGCGGTGTTGAGCTTGATCACCGTAATCGAACCCTTGGCCAACGGATCGTTGTAGAAGGTGACGGTCTCGTCCTCGCCCTCGCTGACGCTCACGCTCTTGCTGGCGTCACGGATGACCCAGCCGGCTGGGGCTGAAGTCTCGACGACCGTGTACGTACCGGCATCGAGGTTGCTCCACTTGTGCGTGTTGCCAGTGAGGGTGCGCTCGTCTAGCTTGCTCGAGCCACGATAGAGGGCAAAGGTCGCGCCGTTGAGCGGCTGGCCCTCATTGGTCAGCTTGATGACGGTGAGGGTGCCGGGCTCGTCCTGGTCAGCGTAGACGCGGCAAGTAGCGGTATCGGTGTCGCTCGCCGTGCGCTCGCCCTGGTCCATGACCCTGACGAACGCCGTGTTGGTGTACGTGCCAACACCGGTGTGCGTGACCGAGTAGTTGATCGTGATGACGTCGCCTGGCTCCATGATGTCATCGATGTAGCTGTTCATGGCCGTCTGACCGGCCGTGTTGGTGTCGGTCAACTCCGTGATCCAAACATCGACGTTAGAGTCGTTGGTGATCGTCACCGTGAAGGCGAAGCTGCCGCCCGGCTCGGGCCGGCTGCCGGGGGTGACGGTCTTGGTGAGCGACACCGCGATCGTCGGCTCGTAGGTTGAGTACACGGTCTCGCTGTCGTAGTCGGTAACCGAGCCTTCTCCGTAGAAGCCCCGTGCCATAGCCGTATTATCCACCAGGCCCGCGTCCAGATCGGCTTGCGTAATCGTGTAGGTTGCGGTAAAGGTCGTGCTGTTGATCGCACCGACAGCCAAGCTGGCCAGCGGTCCGCCAACAACCGTCACCTTCGGGTCTGTCACGGTGACGTTGGTCAATGTCACGTTGCCGGTGTTCTCCACCGTGAACGTGTAGTGGATGACATCGCCCACCGCGTCAAAGCTCGTCTCTGTCGCCGTCTTGGTCAGCAGGATGGCTGGACCCGATATGACGGTGACCGTCTCGCTGTCACGATTAGATTCAGTCGTACCGTCAGTAGCGTAAGCGACGTTAGTCACATAACCAGCATCCAAATCAGTCTGCGTGATCGTGTAGGTCGCCGCAAAGGTGGCCGTCGCGCCAGAGGCCATCTCCGCTACTGAAGCCGGGCTCGTTGTCGCTTTGTCGTCGACTACATGGACGTTGTACAGCGTGACGTTACCGCTGTTGGTCACCAGATAGCTGTAGCTGATGACATCGCCCACCTCGTCATATGTGGCTGGCGTCGCTGTCTTGTCGATCGTTAGGGCCGGTGCTGGCTCCTCGTAGAGCTCCGCGATAGGAATCGGAACGATTTTTTGCCCGATACCTTCACCAATAAGCCAGAAGTGCGGGCTCGATCCTGCAGTATAGGCGCTACCATAGTGACTCGCGGTCCAGGTGGCATACCGGCTCCCACCCCACGCGTCGTACGGCGCAACTGCGAGATCCGCCTCATCGCCATTGAGCCAGATCGAAGTAGGCGCTAACCGCGACTCAAAGTAGACAACAACGGATTGTCCGACTGGCACAGGAGCCGAGAACACCGCATTTGGCGTCAGTTGCCAATAGGCTTCCTGCGGAGGTGACACATCGCTGTCGGGAGTTCCAACCGGATATGGTGCGTTCAGCACCGTCGGTGTAAACGTGCCGTCTCTCCAGGTAGTGAAATTACCAGGTGTTACGTCTGCCTCGTCGCCCCCAAATTTGTACGAGAAGTTCCGGAGCAGATCCACGAATAGAGCATCGCTTGATTGCTTGAAGAAGTCGAACCCCACCTGAATGTCAGGCAGTACCGTCCCCCCGTAGTTTTCAAGCACAATCAAGTAGGATACCCAATCGTTCTCCATCCAGTCTTTGCCCAGGTTTCCAGTAGTCCAATCCCCGGGCCAGTCTGGATAGCTCGGTGTACGGCTGGATATATTCCATCCGTAGAACGTCTGCTTCGGTGCCGCAGCATTAGCCGTCGGCGCCGGCATGACAAACGTAATCAGCAGCGCCAAGACCATGGCCATCGCCACTATCCGTCTGCTTAGTCCTGTCGTCCTCATATGAAAACTCCCCTCCTTGAATGATCTCCTTCGGAACACAAAAACCCGACTCAACATCCATTGCTGGATGTGTAGCCGGGTTCACCACTTGCTCGGGCAGGATTGAGGTGACCAAATAGTGATCCCGCCGTCATTGCATCTACACGTACCAGATAGTTCGGGCCCAAGGGTGGGCTTCCTGGGGTAACGAGACTGGGCAAGGGACATCAAGAGCGAATAAAAGGCCAGCTAGATGTAGGTAATGTACTTGTTGGCCCAATGGGGTAACCCGTGTATACTACTCCGGTACCCCATGAAATCCCTTCATTTGGGTAGCGTGTCAGGTTGGCGGTTGCGCATCTGTCCAGCAACTGGACATCTGACCAGCTTGACACGGCTCCGGGGCCGGGGGCGGCAAGGGCGTAGGTGCAGGACCTCAAGGCCAACTGCCGAATATACAAAAAGATTAGGCTCTATTCCTCCCACCGCAAGAGAGGTGTCCAGGTGGCTCGCGAGGCAACCCGCTTACCGGTTATCGTGCAAAGCGACAGGTCCGTATTGTTGGAGGTCGACAATCCTCACTTTGAGGAGGCGCGCGACTTCCTGCTTTCCTTTGCCGAGCTGGAAAAGAGCCCTGAGCACATGCATACCTACCGCATCACGCCGCTTTCGCTGTGGAATGCTGCCGCATCCGGCCATACGGCACCCGATGTGTTGACTAACCTCGCTCGCCTCTCGCGTTACCCAGTGCCTGACACCGTCCGCCGCGAGATCCAGGAATACATGGCCCGGTACGGCCGGCTCAAGTTGCTGCCCGCGACGGCAGGATTGGTGTTGCACAGCTCCGATGCCACCCTGATCACTCAGCTGTGGCGGACGGAGGCCGTGCGCGAGCATCTGGCGGCGCAGTTGGACGACCACAACCTTGCCGTGGCCGAGGGGCACCGTGGCCAGGTCAAGCAGGCGATCATCCGCGTCGGCTATCCAGTCGAGGACCTGGCGGGCTACGTCGAGGGTGCGCATCTGCCGGTCAACTTGCGGACACGCACGGCGCAGGGCCGGCCATTCACGGTGCGGGATTACCAGAGGGACGCGGTTTCGGCCTTTCATGCGGGCGGTGGACCGCGCGGCGGGTCCGGCGTGCTGGTGCTGCCGTGTGGGGCGGGCAAGACGATTATCGGGCTGGCGGCGATGGCGGCGCTCCAGACGCAGACGCTGATCCTTGGCACCAATATCGTGGCGTTGCGCCAGTGGCGCGATGAGATCCTGGACAAGACGGATTTGACGCCGGAGCAGATCGGTGAGTACAGCGGCGAGAGCAAGGAGATCCGGCCGGTCACCCTGGCGACGTATCAGATCCTGTGCTACCGTTCGGCGCGCTCGGACGACTACCCGCACTTTGGCGTGTTTGGCGCGCGGGATTGGGGTCTGATCATCTACGACGAGGTGCACATGTTGCCGGCGCCGGTATTTCGCATCACTGCGGAGATCCAGGCGCGGCGGCGGCTCGGCTTGACGGCGACCCTGGTCCGTGAGGACGGGCTGGAGAGCGACGTGTTCACGCTGATCGGGCCCAAGAAGTTTGATGTGCCGTGGAAGGTGCTTGAGCGGCACGGTTGGATTGCTGAGGCCGAGTGCTTCGAGGTCCGGCTCGACCTGCCGCCGGATGCGCGCCTTGACTATGCGGTAGCGGGCGAGCGGGAGAAATTCCGGGTGGCCTCGGAAAACCCATCTAAGCTCGAGTTGCTGGCCAAGCTGGTTGCTGCGCACCACGACGACCGTGTGCTCGTGATGGGTCAGTACCTCGACCAACTGCACGCCGCAGCGGACGCCCTTGGCGCGCCGCTCATCACGGGCCGTACGCCGACCGCGGAACGGCAAAGGCTGTACGACGCATTCCGTGACGGGGAGATCTCGGTGCTGGTCGTGTCCAAGGTCGCCAACTTTGCGATCGACCTGCCGGAGGCCAACGTAGCGATCCAAATCTCAGGCACGTTTGGCTCACGGCAAGAGGAGGCCCAGCGACTCGGCCGGGTGTTGCGCCCCAAGGCGGACGGGCGGCCGGCGCGCTTTTACTCCCTGGTCACGCGCGAGAGCAAGGACCAGTGGTTTGCGACCAAGCGCCAGCTGTTTTTGACTGAGCAGGGCTATGCATACCAGATCCTTGACGCGCCGGAGCTGCTTGAGTTGCTGGCGGCCAACGGTACCGCCGGTGCGACACGGTCGCAGACCAACAAAGCTAGCTTGGAGCCAGGTGATCGTGTATGTCGATGACGCTCGCGCGGTGCCTGGGGACCCAGCCGCCGGCGCAGTTGCGGTCGCTTGCCAAGCAGTTTGGCGTTGCCGAGCCAGCTAACGGCAAGCCTGAGGTACTGCTTGAGGCGGTTTCGTCGTATCTCAAATCACCGGATAACCTGACACGGATCCTGGACGAGCTCGATGAGTCGGAGCGGGCCGCGCTCAAGGTGATCACCTTTGCGGGCGGCGGCAGCGGGATCGTCATGGAGCAGTGCCACCAGCGCATCAACCAGGTCACCGGGCGGCGGCGGCGCAACGGGGCGCAGGTCGTGGCGGGGCTGATGGGGCGCGGCATGGTTTACGTTGGGCGGGCCAAGTACCGGCAGCATTACTTCATCCCCAGCGATCTGCAGGCGCCGTTGGCGGCGCTGTTTGGCCAGGAGCTGCTCGGGCGGGTCATCGTACCGGGCGATATCGAGGTCCAGATCGAGGCCAACGATCCGTATGCGGTGTTGCGTTGGATATGCCAATTCCTTGCCTTTACGCGCAAGGAGGAGGTTGAGCTGACCCAGGCGGGCGCAATCTACCGGCGCACGCAGCGGCAACTGCTGGCAATGATGGGCCGTGATATTGAGCTGGATGAGCCACCGAGTGGCGCCGTCCAGGACCACCAGTACGTTGGCCTGCATCCTGATCCGCTGGATTTTGTCTTTGATTACTGCCGGTCGCGTGAGCTTTGCGAGGTCCGGGACAGCTACCTGGTGGCCACGCCGCGTGCGGCGGAGTGGATGCGCATGCCGCTCTGGCCGCGCCGGGAGGACCTGCTGGCGTTTTGGCGCGAGTCGAGGGTTTCCTGGGATGTGGACGTCCAGGCGGTGCTCTCCGTGCTGATGTCGCTGCCCGGCGACGCATGGGTTGACCTCAAGGCGCTGTTCCGCGAGGTCGAGCCGATGGCTTCGGATCTGTTCCGGGGCTCGTTGCGGCGCCGGCTCGAGCAAAAGGTCGTCCGCTACCTGATCCTGCAGGGGCTGTTGACAATCGGGGAGTCGGCGGTGGGTTCGGTTTGCCGACTGACGCCGCTCGGCCACGCGCTGCTGCATGAGGAGGGCCCCGCGGAGGACGTGGAGCCAGAGCATACTTTTTTTGTCCAGCCGGACTTTGAGATGCTCGTGCCGGCTCACATCGACACGGCCGTGCTGTGGCGGATCGAGGAGATCGCGGACCTCGAAAAACCGGATTGGATGATGGTCTACCGCATTAGTCGTTCGTCGATCTACCGGGCCCTGCGTCTCGGCCAACGGGCGGACGACATCCTCAAGGTGCTAGAGCGTTACTCCAACGCTGAACTGCCGCAAAACGTAGAGTTTTCGATCACGGATTGGTCGGCGGCGTTTGGCCGGATCAAATTTGCCGAGGCCTTTACCATGCAGGTGGACTCGCCGGCGCTCGCCGATGAGCTAATGGCCTCGCGCACGATCGGCAAGTTTGTCCTCGGCAAGCTGTCGCCCACGGTGCTGATTGTCGAGCGCAAGCATCACGCGGACCTGGTCGCGGTGTTGGAGGCGGAGGGTTACATGCCGTCGCCGGGCATCGTTGAGCTGGGCCAACGCGATCCGTGGACCGACCTCGAGTTTACCCCAGGCGGCCTGCAAGATCCGCCCTTTGACGTAATAAAGTAAGCAGCGGATACCCCAGCCCGTAGCAGGCGATTGCCTGTCCCGCCAGGATCTGTGCCGCAGTCAGCCAGTACGGCAAGCCAAATAACACGCTCAGGTACGCCGGGATAACGATGGCGTTGACCAGGACGGCTGGTAGCGGTGCAAGCCACGGCGGGGCGCCGATCCTGCCCAGCCAGCGGGTGAGGATGGCTGCCAGCAGCGTCGCCAGGCTGCCAAACACGACGTCTTGCCAGCCGAGCCCGCCGAGCAAGTTGGCGACCAGGCAGCCGAGGAAAAGGCCTGGTACCGCGGGCGGCGAGATAAACGGCAGGACCGTCAGCGCCTCAGCAGCGCGGACCTGGACCGGCCCGTAACTGATCGGGGCAAGCAGGGCCGTGATGGCGGCGTAAACGGCGGCGATGACGGCCGTGCGCGCAATAAACCGCGCGTCGATGGGCCCGGCGCTGGCTACACGGCGGCTGCGCTGATCAGCGGCCAACCGAGCGCGCCCCGATGTCGCGTCGCCAGTGGGCGCCCGGGAAGTCGACGACCTCGACCGCCCGGTAGGCTGCGGCGACGGCGTTGCTGAGGCCGCTGGCAAGTGCCGTCACACCAAGGACCCGGCCGCCTGCCGAGACGAGTTGCGTCTCGCTGACCAGGGCAGTGCCGGCGTGAAAGATCATCAGCTCGGTCGGCGGCGCGGCGGCACCGGAGCGGCGTCCTGCCGCGCGCGTGTTGCCGGATGTCGATCGCTTGGCGGCGCGTGGCGTGGTGCGTCCAGCCGCGACGGCCGCGTCCAGGTTGCCGATCTCAATGCCCGTTGGGTACTTGCCGGGATAGCCGGGTGAGGCCATCACGACGCACGCGCAGCTGCGCTCGTCCCACTGCATGCCCCCTGCCCCGCGCAGTTCGCTGGTCAAGTCGCCGCCCGCGGCAGCAACCATCAGCCGGGCAAGTGATCCTTGTAGCCGGGGCAGGACCACCTGGGTTTCGGGGTCACCAAACCTCGCGTTAAACTCAAGTACGCGCGGGCCGCGGTCGGTTAACATCAGCCCGGCGTAGAGGGCGCCATGAAATGGACTGCCGCGCTCTGCTAGTTGCTCGACAACGGGCTGCAGGACCGTGCGCTCAACTTGGGCTGTCAGGTCGGCCGGCCAGAAGGGTACCGGGCTGTACGCGCCCATGCCGCCCGTGTTGGGACCGCGATTGCCGTCAAAGACGGCCTTGTGATCCTGGGAGGGTGCGAGAGCGTAGGCACGGCTGCCGTCGCAGAGTCCCATAATGCTTACCTCGTCGCCCCGCAGGAATTCCTCGATTACCACGCGCGCGCCGGCGGTGCCAAAGGCGCCTTCGTCGAGCATTGCTCGAGCGGTCTCGATGGCCTCCTCGTCGGTTGCCGCGACGACGACGCCCTTGCCGGCGTATAGCCCGTCCGCCTTGATCACCAGTGGGGCCGGGTGGCGCTGGACAAACGCCTTGGCCTCGCTAAACGACTCAAAGACGGCGTACTGGGCGGTCGGGATGCGGGCGGCGTGCATCAGGTCCTTGGCAAAGGCCTTGCTTGCTTCGACCTGGGCAGCGGCCCGGGTGGGGCCAAAAGTGGTCAGGCAGGCGGCCTGCAGCGCGTCGACCAGGCCGGCTGCCAGGGGCGCTTCGGGACCGACGACGACGAGGTCGGCCTTGAGTGAGTTCGCCAGGGCAACGACGGCGGGGTGGTCGTCGATGCGGCACGGGTGACACGGGCCGACCTGCGCCATGCCGGGGTTGCCGGGGGCGCTGTGGACGGCCTCGACTTCAGGATCGCGGGCAAGACGCCATGCCAGCGCATGCTCACGGCCGCCGGTGCCGATTACCAGGACGATCATTGCTCCGACCTCCTCTAGTGGCGCAGGTGGCGCACGCCGGTCAAGGCCATGCTGATGCCGAGCTCGTTGGCCGCCTGGATGGCTTCCTCGTCGCGGATCGAGCCGCCCGGCTGGATGATCGCGGTAACACCTGCTGCCGCAGCGACGTCCACCGTGTCGCGGAATGGTATGTAGGCGTCCGACGCGAGCACCGCGCCGGCAGCGTGCTCGCCCGCCTGCCCTGCTGCGATGCGCGCGCTGTCCACGCGATTGGTCTGGCCGCCACCAATGCCAAGCGTCATGCCGTCCTTGGCGATGACGATCGCGTTGGACCGGACGTGCTTGACGACGCGCCAGGCAAAGGCCAGGTCGGCGAGCTCACGCTCGGATGGCTTGCGCTCCGTCGGCACGGTCCACATCGCCGAGTCGTCGCCGGGTTGCGCAGAGTCGGGCGTCTGCAGCAGCAGCCCGCCGCCGATGCGTTTGAGATCGTAGTCGCCCGCTGGGCGGTAGCCCGGGCCGGGCACGGCCCCGAGTGCAAGCACGCGCAGGGCGGTCTTGCGGGCTAATATGGCCAGCGCTTCGGGCGTGAATTCAGGCGCGATCAGGACATCGAGGTGGACCTTGCGCAGCACCTCTGCCGCCGCCTGGTCAAAGGTCCGGTTGACCGCCACGATGCCGCCGTAGATGGACACCGGGTCGGCGTCGTGCGCCTTGCGGCAGGCCTCGGCGAGCGTTGCGGCCGTGCCGATCCCGCAGGGGGTGGCATGCTTGACCGCAACTGCCGCCGGGCAATCGTGCTCACTGACCGCTGCCACGGCGCCCTGGGCATCGTTGAGGTTGTTAAACGACAGCGGCTTGCCCTGCAGTTGCCGCATGCCGGCGAGCAGGCCGGGCGCGGCGTAGGGATCACGGTAAAACGCGGCCGGCTGGTGCGGATTTTCGCCATAGCTGAGTTGGCCGGCCTTTTCGTAGTAGAGGACGAGTTGCTCCGGCATGTCGGCGGGCGTGCGGCCGGCGCGATGACCGAGCCAACCGGCGATTGCGGCGTCGTAGGCCGCCGTGTGGGCAAATGCGTCGCAGGCAAGGCAGTAGCGCAGCTCGTCGGTCACGGCGCCGGCGCGCAGGGCTGCCAGCACGGGCTCATAGTCGCCCGGATCGGTCAGGACGAGCACATCGCGGTGGTTCTTGGCGGCGGCGCGGATCATGGAGGGGCCGCCGATGTCGATGTTTTCGATCGCCAGCTGGAGCGTGACGTCGGGGCGGGCCACGGTGGCCCGGAAAGGATACAGGTTGACGGCCACCAGGTCGATGGCTCCGATCGCATGTGCGGCCATCTGGGCCTGGTGCTGCGCGCTGTGGCGCCGGCCGAGGATGCCGCCAAACACCGCCGGATGCAGCGTCTTGACCCGGCCGTCCAGGATCTCCGGGAAATCCGTCACTGCAGCAATGTCCATGACGGGCACGCCGGCCTCAGCCAATGCCTTGGCGGTACCGCCGGTTGAGATCAACTCCCAACCAAGCTCAACCAGACCGCGCCCAAACGCGGCCAATCCAGTCTTGTCGTAAACTGAAAGCAAAGCCCGCCGGGCCATTGCCATACCCCCTAAATGATGCCTAAGTGATCCGGACCCGCCGGCCCTCGATGCGTACCCTGCCCTGGGCGATCAGGCGGATCGCCTCGATGTACGCGAGATGTTCCTGGGTAAGGATGCGGGCGGCGAGGGTTTCCGCGGTGTCATCCTCGAGCACGGGCACGGCCCGCTGCACGATAATCGGCCCGGTATCGGTGCCCTCGTCGACAAAGTGCACGGTGCAGCCGCTGATCTTGACCCCGTGCTCCAGCGCCTTGGCCTGGACGTCTAAACCTGGGAAGGCCGGCAGCAGCGCCGGGTGTACGTTGATCATCCGCCCAGCGTAACGCTGGATGAACGCCGGCTCAAACAGCCGCATGTAGCCTGCCAGGCAGATCAGGTCGGTGCCCGCGGCGTCGATGGCGGCGGCAACTGCCGCGTCGTGGTCGGCGCGTGAGGCGTAATCGCGTGGGCGCAGGACGAGCGTCGGGATCCCGTGTGCGCGGGCTCGCTCAAGCGCCAGCGCCTTTGGCCGGTCGCTGATCACGAGCGCGACGGCCGCCAAACCGGTCAGTTCGCCACCGGCCACCGCATCGATGATCGCCTGCAGGTTGGTGCCCCGGCCGCTGGCCAGGACGGCAATCCGCAACATGATTTCGCCTCGCTCCCTGCCGGCGCTGCTCAGGCTACGCAAACAGCCTGGCCCGGTCACCTTCCAACCGGAAACCGCGCTCGCCCACCTTGACCTCGCCAGCGTCAAACGCCGGGACGCCGGCGGCGGCAAAGGCATCGATGGCGGCTGCGGCCCCTTCGGGCGCAACGTAGGCTAGATAACCGAGCCCGCAGTTAAACGTGCTGAGCATCTCGTCGGCGGTCATGCCCGCCCGGCCCGCCATCAGGCGGTAGACGGGAGGTGCCGGCCAGGTGCCGACGCGCAATGCGGCGACGAGTCCGTCGTTGAGAATGCGAAAGCTGTTGTCCGCCAGCCCGCCGCCGGTGATGTGGGCCATGCCGCGGATAGGCACCCCGGCACGCAGGGCGGCGAGCACTGCCGCGACGTAGATGCGCGTGGGCTCCAGCATCTCGTCGGCGACGGTGCGCTGCCCGCCGAGCACGGCTGGGCGGCTGTTAAGGTTCAGCGCGTCGGGCCCGTCGAGCAGCACCCGGCGCGCGAGGGTAAACCCGTTGCTATGCAGGCCGGTCGATGCCAGCCCGATGATCCGGTCGCCGGCCTGGACGGCGCTGCCGTCGAGCAGATGGTCTTTTTCGACCGCACCGACCGCAAAGCCGACCAGATCGTACTCGCCGGCCTGGTAAAAGCCCGGCAACTGGGCCGTCTCGCCGCCGATCAGGGCGCAGCCGGCCAGGGCGCAGCCGTCAATAACCCCCTGGACGACCTCCGTCACCAGCGCCCCATCGTACTTGGGCAGCGCGAGGTAGTCGAGAAAAAACAGCGGCTCCGCGCCATGGGTCAGGATGTCATTGACGCACATCGCCACGCAGTCCTGGCCGACGGTGCCGTGCCGCCCAGTAGTGAAGGCGATTTTTAGCTTTGTGCCGACGGAGTCGGTCCCGGACACCAACACCGGGCGCCGGTAGCCGCTCGCGCCGATGTCAAACAGCCCGCCAAATCCGCCAATTCCGGCGATGACTTCCGGCCGCGCCGCCTTGCGCGACATATCCTTGAGCCGCTCGACGGTGACGTCCGCGGCAGCCAGATCAACGCCCGCCGCCTTATAGGTCGACATGCCTCAGGACCTGCCTTTCGCCGGCTGGGCCGGGAGATGAGCGATCGAGGTTTCGAGGGTCAAAGGATCCATCGCGTTGGGCTGGCCGGGCACCTGCACGACGTAATTGCCGGCAAAGCAGGCCAGGCACAGGCTCTGCGCATTGTAGCCGAGCGACTCGGTCAACCCGTCCATCGTGATGTAGGCCAGGCTGTCCGCGCCGACCGCCGCGCAGATCGAGGCGACGTCGTGGCTCGCGGCGATCAACTCCGCGCTGTTGGACGTGTCGATGCCGTAGTAGCACGGGCACCGGTACGGCGGCGAGGTGATGCGCAGGTGGACCTCCGTCGCGCCTGCATCGCGCAGGAGCTTGACGATGTAGCGTGAGGTCGTGCCGCGAACGATGCTGTCGTCGATCAGCACGACGCGCTTGCCCTCAACGACGCGGCGCAGCGGGTTGAGTTTGAGCTTGACTGCCAGGTCGCGTCCTTCCTGGGTCGGCTGGATGAAGGTCCGGCCGACGTAGCGGTTTTTGATCAGGCCGATCTCGTAGGGGATGCCCGACTCCTCGGCGTAGCCCATCGCGGCCGAGATACTCGAATCCGGCACGCCCGTGACGATGTCCGCCTCGACCGGATAGTCCTTGGCCAGGCGCCGCCCAAGCTGCTTGCGCACGAGGTGGACGTTGAGCCCCTGGATGTCCGAGTCGGGCCGGGCAAAGTAGATGTACTCAAAGCTGCATAGCGCTGGCCTACCCGCCGGCGCAAAGCGAATGCTCGTCAGACCGCTCGCGTCAAAGACCACGAGCTCGCCCGGCTCGACGTCCCGCACAAACTCCGCCCCTACCGCGTCAAACGCGCAGCTCTCCGAGGCAGTCACCCAGCAATCGCCGATCCTGCCGATCGACAGCGGCCGGATCCCGTTGGGATCGCGGGCGGCAAAGATCGCATCGCGCGTCAAGGCCACCAAAGCGAAACCGCCTCGGACCGCACGCAGCGCCGCGCTCAGGGCCGCCGCCATCGTCGCCTCGCCCGACCATGCGGTCAGCTGGGCGATGACCTCACTGTCAGACTGGGTGGCAAAAACCGCGCCCTGGCGCTCCAGCTGGGCGCGCAGCTCGGGCACGTTGACGATCTCGCCATTGTGCGCCACGGCGATGCTGCCGAGCTTGCCCTCGATGACCAGCGGCTGGGCGTTGGCGTAGTTGCTTGAGCCAAAGGTCGGGTAGCGCACGTGGCCGATCGCGCTCGTCGCCGTCCAGCTGCCCACGTCCGCACGGTCGAAGACGTCCCCGACCAGGCCCATGCCCTTGAGGCAGTGCAGGCCCTTGCCGCCCGGGAAGGCAATGCCGGCGCTCTCCTGCCCGCGGTGTTGCAGCGCAAACAGGCCAAAGTAGGTGCGCATCGGCGCCGATGGACAACCCCAGACGCCGAACACCCCGCACTCGTCGTGCAATTCGGCCCCGTCAGTCACCGGCCGTGTTGTCACGCCATTAAGCATTCGAGAGCACCTCGCCAGATAGCCGCGATCTCCGCGACCGGTTCGTCCAGCAGTATCCGTCCGTCTTCACTGGCGGTAATGCGCAGCGCCGGCCCATCCGTAACCTCTCCGAGCTGGATGCAGGCCGCGCCGTGCTGTGCCGCCAACGCCTGGAGCCCGGCCAACTTACCGGTCGGCAGTGAAACCACGATCCTGGATTGCCACTCACCAAACAGCGCAGCAACGTCGCCCACGGTCCCATCCAGGGCGACCGTCGCGCCGGCGGCAAATCCCTCGTCCGCCGCGGCAAAGCAGCACTCCGCAAGAGCGACGGCGATGCCGCCCTCGGCACAGTCGTGCGCCGATTGCAGGAGGCCCGCCTGCGCGGCGGCGATCACGGTCGCCTCGACGGCCTTTTCGGCCACCAGGTCGATCGCCGGCACACCCGCCACGGATCCGTGCACGAGTTTGAGGTATTCGCTGCCGGCCAGGCCGGCGTTGAGGTTGTGGTCGGCTGTGGGTCCGGACGCTGGCGCCAACAGGCAGATCACGCTGCCCGCCGCCCTAAATCCCATCGTCAAGCGCCGCTCGACGTCATCCATAATCCCGAGCATGCCAACGACGGGCGTGGGATAGATCGCATCGCCCATCGTCTCGTTGTAAAAGCTGACGTTGCCGCCGGTAACGGGCGTGCCGAGCATCTCGCACGCCTGGGACATACCTTCGATCGCCTCTTTAAACTGCCACGCGATCTCGGGATCCTCCGGGTTGCCAAAGTTGAGACAGTTGGTGATCGCGACCGGCTGCGCGCCGACGCAGGCCACGTTACGGGCCGCCTCGGCCACGGCGATCGCGCCGCCCGCCTGGGGAGCAAGGTACACGTAGCGGCTGTTGCCGTCGGTCGCGACGGCGATTGCCTGAGCCGTGCCACGCAGGCGCAGGACAGCAGCGTCGGCCTGGCCGGGCAGCACGGCGGTGTTGGTCTGGACCATGTGGTCGTACTGCCGGTAGACCCATCGCTTGGACGCAACCGTCGGCGACGCGAGGATCTGGCGCAGTACTCCGGCGGCGACGTCTGGAGCGCCGGTCCTGGCCGTCGCCGCCGTCAGTGCGCCGGCCGGGATGGCCGCCGTCTCCGCCAGATAAGTGGGCTTGCTGGTCGGACGATGATAGAGCGGCGCCTCGTCGGTCAGTGTCTTGACCGGCATGTCGCCGACCACCTTGCCGTCCTCGCGGACAATCAGGCGATCTCCGTCCGTTACCCTGCCGATGACCACGGCGTCGAGGCCCCAGCGCTTGAACACCTGCGCCACCGCGTCCTCGCGGCCTGCCTTGACGATGACCAGCATCCGCTCCTGGCTCTCAGAGAGCATCACCTCGTAGGGGGTCATGCCTTCTTCGCGCCGCGGCACCAGGGCGACGTCGATATCCATGCCCGCGTCACCGCGACTCGCGGTTTCGGATGCGGATGAAGTAAGGCCCGCCGCGCCGAGGTCGTTGAGCCCGACGACATCGTCGCGCTCGAGCACCTCAAGGCAGGCCTCAATCAAAAGCTTTTTGAGGAAGGGGTCGCCGACCTGCACCGACGGCCGCATCTCCTCGGAGCGCTCATCAAACTCGCGCGACGCCAGCAGGCTCGCCCCGTGGATGCCATCACGTCCGGTCTTGGCGCCAACCAGCATGATCGCGTTGCCGGGGCCCGCGGCACGGCCGAGGACAATCCGGTCGGCGCGGCCAAGGCCGACGCACATCACGTTGACCAGTGGGTTTTGGCGGTAGCATTCCTCGAAACACACCTCGCCACCGACCGTCGGCACGCCAACGCAGTTGCCATAGCCGGAGATACCGGCCACGACACCGCCAAACAGGTACTTGCCGCGCGCGTCGTCCAGCGGGCCAAAGCGCAGCGGATCAAACAACGCGATCGGCCGCGCTCCCATCGTAAAGATGTCACGCAGGATACCACCGATGCCCGTCGCCGCGCCCTGGTACGGCTCGATCGCCGACGGATGGTTGTGGCTCTCCATCTTAAAGACGACCGCCAGCCCGTCGCCAATGCCGACAACGCCGGCGTTTTCGCCCGGTCCCTGCAGCACCTGCGGCCCCTTGGTCGGAAACCGCTTGAGAAAGGCCCGCGAGCTCTTATAACTGCAGTGCTCGGACCACATCAGGCCGTACATGCCGAGCTCGACATGCGTTGGGCTGCGGCCGAGGAATCCCTCGATGCGGCGGTATTCCTCTTCGGTCAGACCGACGGTTTCCCAGACGCGGTCCGCCGCGCCGCCGTTAGCGGGTGCTGCCAATGCGGCCACCTCCCTGCCAAGCGTCGATGATCGAACCAAGCACCAGTCGCCCGTCCGTGCCGCCGAGCACCGGCTCGACGACGCGCTCCGGATGCGGCATCATGCCCAGTACGTTGCCCTCACGGTTGACGATGCCGGCGATGTTGTTGAGCGCTCCGTTGGGATTATGGGCGGGCGACTCGTTGCCGGCCGGATCGACATAGCGAAAGATCACTTGCCGGTTGGCCTCCAACTCCGCCAGGTCCGCCGGATCGGCATAGTAGTTGCCGTCAGCGTGGGCGATCGGTACCCGCAACACCTGCCCGGGCTGGCAAAGGCGCGTAAACGGCAGATCCGTGCGCTCGACGCGCAGGTTGACGGTCATGCAGCGAAACTGCAGGCAATCATTGCGCCGCATCGCCCCCGGCAGCATCCCCGCCTCCAGCAGGATCTGGAACCCGTTGCAGATCCCCAACACCAGTCCGCCGCGCTGCGCGTGCCGCTCCACCGCCGACATGATGTTGGCAAAGCGCGCGATCGCACCCGAACGCAGGTAATCGCCATACGAAAACCCGCCCGGCAAGATCACGCAGTCAACGCCACCCAGGTCGCGGTCCGCATGCCACAGGTAGGTCGCCTCGGCGCCAAGCAGCCGCACACCGTTGTAGGCGTCGGCGTCGCAATTGGACCCCGGGAACACCACAATTCCGAACTTCATCGCACCGCAGCCTCCGCCGCGATGGCACGCAACTCAAACCGGTACTCCTCAATCACGGTGTTGGCCAGCAGGCGACGGCACATCTCATCGACGGCCGCCCGGGCCTCAGCCTCATCCGACGCCCCAAGCTTGACCGTCATAAACTTGCCAACGCGCACGTCCGTTACCGTGTCGAAACCGAGCGCGATCAAGCTGGAGCGGATCGTCTCACCCTGCGGATCGAGCACGCCACGCTTGAACGTCACGTAGACATCAGCCTGCCACATCTGCCAGACCTCCCAAAAAAAGCTGAATCGCCGCCCCGCCATCTTGCCGGGGCGGCGTGATCACACCTGTTATTGCTGGCTTATCTTCGCGCTTGCCTGCCTGGCATCCTCGCGGCCCTTACGCCGGTCGGCCAGCAGCCGCTCGCGCACGTCAGCGTCAATCGTCGCAACGATCTGCGCAGCTAGATAGCCTGCGTTGACCGCGCCGTCGATCGCCACGGTCGCCACAGGAATGCCACGCGGCATCTGCACCGTGCTGTAGAGGGCATCGGCTCCCGCCAGCGGCGAGCCCGACAACGGCACGCCGATCACCGGTAGCACCGTCCGGGCCGCCACGGCCCCGGCCAGATGCGCCGCCATCCCCGCCCCGCAGATAATCGCCTTGGTCACGCCGCCTGCAACGGCGGCGGCAACCAACTCCTCAACGCGCTCCGGGTCGCGGTGCGCCGACGCAACGTGCATCTCGACACTGACGCCGAGCCGCACCAGGGTGTCCTGCGCCTTGCGCATCGTCTCCAGATCGTTGGGGCTACCCATCAGGATCAAAACTTGAGACAAAGCCGGATCCCTCCTCGGCCCAATCGTATCAACCACGGCCGCCTGTGGTCAAAGCGCATGGCCGAACTTTGCCTGGGGGTACCCACATAAAGGTTCGCTTGCGGGCCGGGGCGGAAACACGAGAGGGCAACGCCACACCGCGCGGCGGAAATCCTCCACCGGCGCGCCACAGCGCTGCCCTCCGAGACTCACTTGGCAGGACGGCGCCGTCTACTGAGCCGCGTCATCCCGCCAGACGATCGTTAGTAAGTCAGGACCCTTGGCAGTTCCTTGGCCTGCATCACCCAGTTGGTCACCTGGCTGGCGGTCGGCATCATCCGGACGAGCTTCTTCTCGGCGTTGACCTCCTGCATCTTGGCCAGCAAGTTGACCGGCGAGCGCTGCGCCAACTCGGCCACGGTATCAACGCCAGCGGCCTCTAGCAGGTCCGAATACTCCTCGCCGACGCCCTTGATACGCATCAGGTCGGCCCGGTTGAGCCACTCGAGCAGCATCTTGCCCGAGACGCCAGCCTTTTCCGCCAGCTCCGCACGACCCTTGGGGGTCTTGCCAGCCTCTAGCAGGCTCTCCGTCTTGGTAATACCGGCAGCTTTGAGTTTTTCAGCGTAGGCGGGCCCGATGCCCTCGATCTGGACCAATCTCGCCACTAGAATCCCTCCGATGCTGTATGCTGCCGTGCCCCAATCTGCAAGGTCTTCCCAGCCCTTGCTCATACTCCGCATATTGGTTCTGGCAGCTATTGTATTGACTTATTGATATCCTTTCTGCACCAATTGGTGCAACTCCTCCAAACGCCACCTCCCGCCCGCCCCCACGCCACAGCAAAGCAAGACCGCCGCCAGCTTTACAGCCGGCGGCGGTCTTGCTAACTCCTACTATGGTCCTCAAGCGCTCTTCGCTTGATCGATCACCCTGCTATCTTGCGCCTAGAACGGTGGCATACCGCCCGGCATGCCGCCGCCCATCCCGCCTCCACCTTGGGGCGGCATGGCGGGCTCTTCTTCCTTCTTCTCGACCACAACGGTTTCGGTGGTGATCAAAAGGCCGGCGATGCTGGCGGCGTTCTCGAGGGCGCTGCGGACGACCTTGAGCGGATCCGCAATGCCCATCGCAAACATGTCGCCGTACTTGCCGGTCATGACGTCAAAACCGGTGCCGACGGCGCCTTCGCGAATGTGGTTGATCACGACCGAGCTCTCGTAGCCGCCGTTAAACGCGATCTGGCGGGCCGGCTCCTCAAGGGCGCGGCGCACGATGTTGACGCCGATCTTTTGGTCGTCGGTCAGGGTCGCCAGCAGGTCGTCGAGCACGCTCGCTGCCGCGACGAGGGCCGCGCCGCCACCGGCGACGATGCCTTCCTCGATGGCTGCCTTGGTCGCCGACAGGGCGTCGTCGACGCGGGCCTTGCGCTCTTTGAGCTCCACCTCAGTCGCCGCTCCCACGCGGATAACCGCCACGCCGCCGGCCAGCTTGGCCAGCCGCTCCTGGAGCTTTTCCTTGTCCCAGTCGGAGGTGGCGTTTTCGATCTCGCGCCGGATCTGGGCAACGCGCTTGGCGATGTCCTCGGGCTTGCCGGCGCCATCGATGATCGTGGTCAGCTCTTTGGTCACCTTAACCTGACGCGCCCGGCCGAACATATCCAGGCTGATGTTGTCAAAGCGGAGGCCGAGGTCCTCGGAGATCAGCGTGCCGCCGGTGACAATCGCCAGGTCGGCGAGCATGGCCTTGCGGCGGTCGCCGTAACCGGGTGCCTTGACGCAGATGTTGGGCAGAATGCCGCGGATCTTGTTGACCACCAGGGTGGTCAATGCCTCGCCGTCGACGTCGTCGGCGACGATCACGAGCGGCCGCCCGGTCTGAGCAATCTGCTCGGCAATCGGGATCAGGTCGTTAACCGCCGACAGCTTGCGGTCGGTGATCAAGATGTACGGCTCGTCGGCGACGGCCTCCATCTTATCGGTGTCGGTCACCATGTAAGGCGAGACAAAACCGCGGTCAAACTGCATGCCCTCAACGACTTCCAGCTCTGTCGTCAGGCCCTTGGACTCCTCAACGGTGATTACGCCGTCCTTGCCCACCCGCTCCATCGCCTCAGCGATCAGGTCGCCTATCTCGGTGTCGTTGGCGGAGATGGCGGCCGTGTGAGCGATCGCCTGCTTGCCCTCGACGGGCTTGCTGAGCCGCTTGAGCTCGGCAACCACGGCGTTGGTCGCTGCCTCGATGCCGCGCTTGACCTGAAGCGGCTTGGCGCCTGCCGCGACATTGCGCAGACCCTCACGCATGATCGCTTGGGCGAGGACCGTCGCGGTGGTTGTGCCATCCCCAACGACGTCCTGGGTCTTGGTGGCGACTTCTTTAAACAGCTGCGCTCCGGCGTTCTCAAACGAATCTTCGAGCTCAACCTCACGCGCGATGGTCACGCCGTCATTGCTGATCGTCGGCGCGCCCCACTTGCGGTCAAGCACTACGTTGCGTCCCTTGGGACCCAGGGTCAACTTGACGACGTCGGCCAGCTTGTTGGCGCCGCGCTCAAGCGCGCGCCGAGCGGCCTCATCGTAGAGTACGAGCTTGCTTGTCATCGTCCTTATCTCTCCTCCTCAGACCTAGGCGGAAACCACGGCCAGGATATCGCTCTCCCGCAGGATCAGGTACTCCTCGCCATCGATCTTGACCTCAGTGCCCGCATACTTGGCAAACAGCACCTTGTCACCGACCTTGACGTCGAGCGGGGTACGAGCGCCATCGTTGCGCACGGCACCAGGACCGGCGGCGATAACCTCGCCCTTTTGTGGCTTTTCCTTGGCCGTGTCTGGCAGCACAATGCCGCCGCGGGTTTTCTCTTCCTCTGCAAGGACCTTGACGACCACGCGGTCGTTGAGCGGTTTGATCAAGACGGATCCCCTCTCTTAATGTGCTGTGCGGCGATTGGCCGCGATAACTACCGCTTTTGCCCGGTTAGCACTCTCGCCGTACGAGTGCTAGCCCGCATCCCCTATGATATGGCGAGGGGTCGCGGCGAGTCAAGCCAGCCGGACTCGTTATGCGAGGTAGACGAGACGGCCTTCGATCGCGCGGTCGACGTTTTGGTGCCCGCGCAGCCACTCCTCCAGCAGATCTCGCCCGGAAGTGGACACCGTGCGGCCGGGGCCAAATTCGGCTGACGCGACCGCGAAACCGCGCTGGCTATTTTGCAGGTGAAACCCCTGGAGGGTCACCGAATAGCTGCGGCCGGCGACGACCGGTTCACCGTGCAGGGTTAGCTCCACCAACTCGCGGCCGCGGTTGTCGTAGACGGCGCGCACGCCGCGGTTGACCTGGTAGCATTCACCCTCGCCGGTCCGGTTTTCCGGGCGCATGATCCCGGCAAACGCGCGGCGCAGCAGCGCGCCGTCGATCTTGCACTTGATGACGGTATCGTCGTACGGAAAGACCGTCCTTAGCTCACCGAGCGTGACAACCGGCCCCAGCTTGTCTTTGCGGATCGAACCGCTTCCCACAAAGGCCACGTCCGCGTCCGTCATCTCGGCGATGGCGTCGGCCATCAAGTTGCCCATCTCGGTTTCGACAAGGCGGCTCGGATGGGTCAGCTGGCGGCTCAGCTTGGCCAGCACGGTCGAGTACTTGCGCTCGACCTCACCCTCAAACGACTGGATAAACTCGGCAAGGCCGTGGTCTGGCTCCATCGACGCGCTGTCCACCGGGACGAGGCGCCACTGCCACTCGGCAATGCTGTTGGTGTCGTCATCGACCGTGATGTCAAAGCGACCGACCTGGTCGGTGCCGGTCCCCGCCTGGGCGATCAGGATGCCGTTGACCTCCGCCGGCTGCTCCAACACCGTATGCGAATGGCCGCCAATGATCAGGTCAACTCCCCATGCCGGGTCGAGCATCGCGGCGAGGCGTTTGTCAGACTCAAACCCAATGTGGGTCATCAGAATCGTCAGGTCGATGTCGTCGTTGCGATAAGCGTTGCAGATCGCTCCGACTTCGCGCGAGGCCTCCTCAAGCGAAATAAACGAGCTCATGTCGCCATCCTTGGCGATGTGCCCCAACACGTCCTCAGTAATGATGCCGATCACGAGGATATCCAGTCCGTCCATCTGGATAATGCGGTACGGCTGCATGAGGCGTTTGTTGTACTTCTTGATGTATAGGTTGGCGTTGACGATCGGAAAATTGGCCATCTTTTCGAGAAACAGCATGTGTGGCAGGCCGTAATCAAACTCGTGATTGCCAAGCGTGACAATGTCCGGCGCCAAGTAGTTCATGATCTCGATGGTCGAAACGCCCTTGTGCTCACTGTCAATCAACGAGCCCTGGACCATGTCGCCCGCAATCATGAACAACACATTGCGCTCCTCGCGCCTGACCTGATTGATGTACCCGGAAAGCAGCGACAACCCGCCGATCAAAGTCCCCTGCTCGCCACGCATCTCCGCCATGAAATCCCCGTGCATATCATTGCTGTGCAGGATGGTAAACCGCTTATACCTGGTCGGCGTGCTCGTCATCCAATCGCCTCCTCGTTGTCTGCGGCAGATGGGCAGTATTTGCCGCCCAACGCGCATGCACCTGCGGTTTTTGATGACCGTCATAGATGCTGTGCGGCGCGCGCCCTATACTTGACTTAACTAACCGAGCAGAAACCACCGCCGGCCTGGGTCGGCGGTACAGAAGGTGCCGAGGTACAGAAGTACAGAGGTACATTAGAGGAGGCCATTAACCAGTGGCAGAGCTACCCGAGGTGCGCGAAGTTGTCCATATCGACGAGATCCCTGCGACGATCAACAGCCGTGGCGTCAAGGCCCGTCAGGTGCTTAACACTGCGCCGTTCCGGATCATGAACCTTGTGCTGGACGCAGGCCAGATCATTCCGCCGCACACTTCGCCGGTTGAAGTGTTCTTTTATGTGATCCAGGGCGCAGGGGAAATCACCATTGGCGGCCAGGTCCATGTGGTCAAGGAACGAGACATCCTGCCGTGCCCCAAGGACACCGTGATGTCCGTGCTGGCTGGCGCGCCCGGCTTGTCGATCCTCAACGTTAAGGCGCCCAACCCGGCGACGGTGGCTTAGTGGGCTGTCCGTGCGGGCCTCAATAGCCCTGTATGTTCTTGCGGTAACCTGACGGAGTCGACGCGCTCTCGTGGTGTGAGGCGCTGGGGCAAGCGTTTGGATTTGCTTGCCATAGCGCAGCGGTCGAGGCGGCTGACCGCTGCACAGTGCAAAACCTGTCGGCTTGCGTTTGTCACTATGCCAAACATTTGGATTCGTTTGCCATAGCGCAGCGGTCGGGGCGGCCGACCGCTGCACAGAGCAAAACCCGTCGACTTGCGTTTGTCACTATGCTAAACATTTGGATTCGTTTGCCATGGCGCAGCGGTCGAGGCGGCTGACCGCTGCACAGCGCAGAACCTGTCGGCTTGCGTTTGTCACTATGCTAAACGTTTGGATCTGTTTGCCATAGCGCAGCGGTCGAGGCGGCTGACCGCTGCACAGCGCAAAACCCCTCGCCCTGCGTTTGTCACTATGCTAAACATTTGGATTCGTTTGCCATAGCGCAACGGTCGGGGCGGCCGACCGTTGCACAATGCATAACCAACCCGCTCGGGTCTCCCCCCCACGCCAAACGTTTGGTCCCACTGCCCCCACCGCCCTTACCTTGACATCGCCGGGTGGCGGTATAATATCGGTTTGGTGCGCCAAATGCGTTGGAGATGGCCTTTTGGCGCGGAGTCCATTGAGACGCGGCAGGCCGTCGACACTGCGGCAGGCCGAGAAGGCGGCGGCAGATGATCAACCAGGAACCCATGCCACTCGTGCTTCCCGAACCGGACGATTTCAAGTCCGGTCAGCCGCGCAACCGCAATATTGTCCTCTTTGTCGGACTGCTTGCTTTCTGGCTGGCCCTGGTCGGTGCCGTGGACTTCCCGCGCGTGATTACCGGTGCCCTGGTCTCGGCCACGCTCGTCGCGATATGGTCGCGCCGCCTGCAGACGGGTCCGGCGGACGCTGACGTGCCGATGTTGCAGCTTTTTGCCCAACCTGCAGCCTTTCGCTACCTCGCGCACATGGCGGTTGAGATCCTCAAGGCCAATTGGATGGTTGCCAAGATCGTGCTCAGCCCCAAACCGCCGATCGCGCCCCATTTTGTGCTGACCAAGACCAAACTGACCCGCAACCTGACCCGGGTGATGTTCGCCCATTCGATTACCATCACGCCAGGCACCATCAGCGTCAACCTGGATGGTGATGACTTGATCATCCACGCCATCAACTGGGAGGCGGCGCAGGGCGTCCGCGGTTGGGCGATCGAAGATCAACTCAAGGAGCTAGAGGCCACATGGAGTCGCTGATCCAGGCAATCGCGGCTAACACAGAGCCTGGCCGCAATCTCCTGCTGGGCGGGGCAATCGTCATCGCCGCGCTGACCTTTTTGTCACTCTATCGCTCGATCGTCGGGCCGCGTTCGGTGGACCGCTTGGTCGCGGTCAACGTCATCACCACCAAAACGATCCTGCTGATGGCCCTGGTCGCGCACATATCGCGCCAGTACTCGTTCCTTGATATCGCGCTCGCCTACGCGCTGCTCGGGTTTGTCACCACGGTGTTGGTCCTCAAGGCCACCCTCAAAGGAAGGCTGTTTTAGCCATGTGGCGTGTTGTGATTGCGGCGCCTTTCTTCCTTGGCGGGCTGTTCTTTCTGACCGTTGGCACGATCGGATTGCTGCGGTTGCCGGACATCTACACGCGCATGCACGCCACAGGCAAGTGCGACACCCTCGGGGCGGGACTGATGCTCATCTCCCTGATGATCCTTGCACCGAGCTGGGCTGTGCTGGCCAAGTACGTCCTGCTAGTTGCCCTAATCATTGTCATTAACCCGACGACGGCGCACATTATCGCCAACGTCGCCTATCGTTACGGGGGCATGGAGATGCACGGCACGGTATGCGTCGACTTCCGCAGACCGATTGACGACGGCGAAACCGCCTCCGGCCTGGCCGAGGCCGACCAGGCAAGCGCCCCGGTGGAGGTCCAGCCATGAGCGATGTCGTCCTGATCATCTTGCTGACCTTCCTGGTCGCGTGTGCGATCGCGGTTTCGTTTATCAAGGATTTGCTGTACGCGGTCATCGTCTTTGGCGGCTACAGCCTCGTGATGTCCCTGGTTTGGCAGCAGCTTAACGCGCCTGACATTGCCATCACCGAGGCGATCGCGGGCGTCGCGTCGGGCGCCCTGATGGTCGCCGTGATCATCAGGACGAGGAGGTTAGAGGATTGAAACCTCGTCACCTGATGCTCCTCGCTTTGCCCCTGGTGCTGGTCATTGCGCTGCCGATGTTGATGGTGGTCGCGACGATGCCGACCTACGGCGAGGTCAACCCGACCTTTAACTACGTGATCGAGCACTATAACGCGCACGCCCTGGAGGAAACCGGCGCGACCAACGTGGTCACCGGCATCATCCTGGACTATCGTGCCTATGACACACTGATTGAAACGACGGTGCTCTTTACGGGCACGATCGGTGTCCTGCTTGCGCTCAAGAGCGTGCCGCGGAGGAGGGGTGATCTGAGTGGACGACGACATAATCCTTAATGAGGTAGCAACGCGGGTCGTCCCGATGATCTGCCTTTTCGGGGTCTACATCATCTTTAACGGTCATCTCTCGCCAGGCGGTGGTTTCGCCGGCGGCACGGTGATTGGCGTGGCGATGGTGCTGTTTTCGTTGGTCTTTGGCCTGCGGGCAACCTTTGCGATGGTGCCAGAAAACTTGCTGATCCTGCTGACATCGCTGGGGCCGTTATGGTACGCGGTAACCGGGCTGGTCGGCGTCTTCCGCGGCGTGGGCTTTTTGGCCAACGCCAACGCGGGCATCAACCTGGGGGCGCCCGGGTCGCTGTTTTCGGCAGGGCTGATCCCGGTGATCACCTTTGGCGTAGGCATCAGCGTCGCGATCACGGTGACGATCCTCTTTGTCATCCTCGTGGAGGCGGACTGAGGCGATGGCAGCCGTGATTGATGTGTTCGTGCGCAACTACCCCTATGTGTACGCCGTGTTGCTGTTTGCCATCGGGGTCTATACCCTGCTATCCAACCCCAATCTGATCAAAAAGGTCATCGGGCTCAACATTGCGTCCACAGCGGTATTCCTGTTTTACATCGCGATGGGCAACGTTCGCGGCCGGCTCGAGCCGTTGGTCGACCCCGCTCATCCGCACGCTGAATTTGTCAACCCGATACCTACGGCCCTGATCCTGACGGGGATCGTCGTCTCGATCAGCGTGACCGCCTTTGCACTCAGTCTCGTGCTCAAGCTCTTCCGCCACTACGGCATGCTCAACGCCGAAGAAATGGTCAGGTTACGGGGGACGATCGATGAGGACCATTGACCACTTCCCGGTCCTGATCGTCGTCACTACCCTGCTGGGCGCCTATCTGAGCCCGGTTGTGGCCTGGTTCCGGCGCAAGCTAGTGCCCTACGTCATGGCTGGCGTCGGTTTGCTGGCCCTTTACCAGGCGGTTTCGATGATGAGCCGGGTGACGGCCGACGGCGATATCGCGTACAGCCTGGGCAATTGGCCGCCCCCCTGGGGAATTGAGTTGTTGGTTACGCCGGCGGCTGCGCTGGTGGCAGTGACAATCGCCGCCATCGCCAGCCTAGTCGGCCTTTACTCATCCGCCACGCTCGACCACGAAGTGGGTGTGCGTGGACACGGCTGGTACGCGGCGGCGTTTTTGTTGGCGCAGGCGGGCATGCTGGGCCTTGCGGTCACCAACGACCTCTTTAACGTATTTGTGATGATGGAGATCACCACGCTGGGCGCGGTGGGCCTCGTGGTCGCCAAAAACACCTGGGGCGCCGCCGAGGCTGGCTTGCGCTACCTGCTGCTGGGGTCGCTGGCCTCGACGATCATCCTGTTTGGCATCGGGATGCTCTACATGGTCACCGGCAACCTCAACATGACTTACATCATCCGCGAGCTGCCCGCAGCCGCCGCGGCATATCCGCTGTTGGTCAAGACAAGCCTGGTCATGCTGCTGCTCGGGCTCTGCCTCAAGGCGGCGCTGTTTCCGCTGCACATCTGGCTGCCCGAGGCGCACGGCAACGCCCCCAGCCCTTCGAGCGCGATGCTGTCCGGCCTCGTGGTCGAGATCTACGCGTTTACCGCTCTGCGGGTGCTCTACGTGCTGTACGGGCCGATCCTGGCCACGACCGCCCCGATCCGCGCCACAATTGTGCTGCTTGCCGCCGGCGCCATCCTGGCGGGCTCGGCGTTTGCCATTGTCCAGGTCGACATCAAGCGCATGCTTGCCTATTCGACCGTTGCCCAGGTCGGCTATATCTTCCTCGGCGCCGGACTCGGCACGCCCGCGGGCATCATCGCAGCCTTTTATCAGGTCGTCGGGCATGCGATCACCAAGGTCTGCCTGTTTCTCAGCGCCGGCCTGATCATCGAAAAGACGGGCCGCCGCAAGGTTGCCGAGATGGGCGGCATGGGCAGGGTGATGCCGGTCGCGACGATTGCCTTTACCATCTGTGGCCTGTCAATGATCGGCATCCCGCTGCTCTCCGGCTTTGTCGTCAAGTGGTACCTGATCCAGGCCGGGCTCGAGGCCCGTCAGACGGCCATTGTCGCGCTGGTCGTGGCCAGCGGCCTGCTCAACGCGGTTTACTACCTGCCGATCATCTGGCGGTTCTACTTTGTCTCGCCGGCGAAACCGCTGCCTGACCACCGCCCGGTGATCGATCCAGCCGCCTGGCCGCAGCCGACGGCGTGGCAACGCTTTTTCATGCGGCTTGAGGCCCCGTGGCAGGCGCTGTTGCCAATCGTCGTCCTCGCGGCAAGCTGTGTCGTGCTCGGGATCTGGACGGGCCCGCTGGTGGGCTATCTCTCGACTGTCGCAACCGCATGGCTGGGGGTACCGTTGCCATGAGCCCGACCACCCTGAGCTATATCGCCCTGGCAGCAGCAGTCGGGCCGTTCTTGGGCTCGATCCTCGTAGCGACGGCCAAGGAGCCGCAACGCCAGCTCCGCCTCGGCCTGGCGGTCGCGGTCACCTCACTGGTCGCCCTTGGCGTGTTCATCCTCGCCGGGCCGGTTGCCCGCGGGCAGACCGTGACGGTTTCCACCTATCAGGTCAGCCCGATGTTGGCCATCGAATACGGTGTGGACCGCCTCGGCCTGCTCTTTGCGGTCACTGCGGCGTCACTGTGGGTCTTGACGACGCTGTATAGCCACGGCTACCTCGCCGACGGACGGCACCAGCGGCGGTACTTCACGTTCTTGACCTTTGCCCTTGGTGCGACGCTTGGTGTCGCGTGGTCGGCCAACCTGTTTACGCTTTATGCGTTTTATGAGTTGCTGACCCTGGCGACCTATCCCCTCGTCGTCTATGAGACCGGCCCGGCTGCCGCCCGCGCCGGACGAACGTATATCATCTACAGCTTTGTCGGTGCGTCGTTGGTGCTGTTGGGCATTACCGGCACGCTGATGCTCGGCGGGTCGCTCGACTTTGTCCCTGGTGGTCTGCTCGCCGGCATACCGGTAACACCGGGCGTCTACGTCACGGCACTGCTGTTTATCGCAGGCTTTGGCGTCAAGGCGGCCATCATGCCACTGCACGGATGGCTGCCACAGGCCATGGCGGCGCCCACCCCGGTCAGTGCGCTGCTGCACGCGGTCGCGGTCGTCAAGTCGGGCATCTTTGGCATCCTGCGCGTCATGTTCTTTGTCTTTGGCCGCGACCTCTTGGCGCGGTCGGGCATCAACGAGATCATCATGGCGGTGGCAGCGACGACGATCCTGCTGGCGTCGCTCTCCGCGCTGCGGCAGGACGTCCTCAAGCGTCGACTCGCCTATAGCACCATCAGCCAGCTCTCCTACATCACCTTTGGCGTCGCCTCGCTCACGGCGGCGGGCATGACGGGTGGCCTGTTGCACCTCTTCATGCACGCCCTGATGAAGATCACTCTCTTCTTTTGCGCCGGCGCGATCATTACGCAGACCGGACGCACGCGGATCAGCCAGCTCGACGGCATCGGGCGCAAGATGCCCTGGACGATGGGTGCCTTTGCGGTCGCGGCGCTCGGGATGGTCGGTATTGCCCCGGTGGCCGGATTTGTGTCCAAGTGGTACCTATTGCAGGGCTCAGCTCAGGCGACCGGTTGGCTCGGCATCGCCATTCTTTCGACCAGCTCCCTGCTCAACGCGGCCTATTTCTTTCCGATCCTAACCCGGGCGTTCTTCAAGCCCTGGCGTGAGGAAGATGCCCCAACAGACGAGGCGGGGGCCCACGGGGCGCATGGAGGGCATGGCGCGCACGGAGCACACGGAGCCGGCAGCGGGTCCGCGGCGGCAGACGCCGCCATTGGCCACTGGGAGGCACCAGCTACGATGCTCGTGCCAATCGTGCTGCTCGCGGTTGCCTGCCTGGTGGTCGGCTTCTGGCCGCAACTGCCACTCAACCTAGTTATCCGGCTGGTGGGTGAGCTATGATCACGCAGATGATTGCCGCAGCCACAGCAGCCGGCAACGCCCTGGTATCGGCAGCCGCGGTTGATCCGCACGCAGTGACCACGACGATCACCGGAGTTGCCGGCGAGGCCGAGGTCATCGCCCAAGAGCACGCCGCGACCATCACTGAGGTTGTCAGCGGGATGCCCGCGCTGGCGATCGCCATACCGCTCGCTGCGGCGTTGCTGATCTGGCTCCTTGGCAACCGCAAACATGCCCGTGAGTGGCTTGCCCTCGTCGGCGCCGGCGGCGCCCTCGCTTACGCTGTGCAGGTCTTCCTTGCGGTCGGAGCGGACCATGTCCTGACCTGGCAATTGCCCACGCCGCTTGGCACGCCCCTTGGCCTTTCCTTGCGCGTCGACGGCCTCGGCGCGACCTTTGGCCTGGTCATCGCCTTTGTCTGGTTTGCGGCGACGATCTACGCCTGGACCTACATGCACCACGGTGAGGACCAAAACCGATTCTATATCTTCCTCTCGGTGGTCCTGACGGGCATGCTCGGCATCGCGTACGCCGGGACTTTCCTAACCCTCCTGCCGTTTTTTGAGCTGATGTCGTTGATGGCCTATGTGCTCGTCGTCCACTCGCAGACGCGCGAGTCGATGGCGGCGGGCAACACCTATCTCTACATGAGCGCGTTTGGCGGCCTGGCCCTGCTGGCCGGGATCGCCGCGCTGCAGCATTTTGCCGGCACGACCGCAATCGGGCCGCTCGCCGAGGTGCTCGCCACGGTGCCTCCCGCCAGCCGCTGGGTCACCATCGGGCTGATCTGCACTGGCTTCGCCGTCAAGGCCGGCGCCGTGCCGCTGCACGTCTGGCTGCCCAAGGCCCATCCGGTCGCGCCCTCGCCAGCAAGCGCACTGCTCTCCGGCGTGATGATCAAGGCTGGCGCCTACGGCATCCTGCGCGCGATCGTGATGGTTCTTGGCCCCCATGCTCCCGCCGAAACCGAGACCGCCTGGGAGTTGGCCCGCACCGCAGGCTCAGTCCTGGTTTGGATCGGCGTCGTGACCATGCTCACGGGTGTCGTTCTCGCCCTGCTGCAGGAAAACGCCAAGCGGATGCTCGCCTACCACAGCATCAGCCAGATGGGGTACATCCTGGTCGGCACCGGCGCCGCCGCATACCTGGGAGCCGAAGGAGCAATTGGCCTGAGCGGCGCCACCCTGCATCTGGTCAACCACGCCCTGTTTAAGGCGTGCCTATTCCTTGCCGTCGGCGCGGTGATCCTCAAGACCGACGAGGCCAACATGTACCACCTTGGCGGCCTGTGGCGCTACATGCCGTTTACTGCCGCCGCGTGTCTCTTTGCCGCCGCCGGCATCGCCGGCGTACCGGGTCTCAACGGCTACGTCTCCAAGACCCTGCTGCACCACGCGGTCACGGAGGCTGCGCACGTCAGCCACGGCGCGATGATCTGGGCGGAGCGGCTGTTTGTCGTGACCGGCATCGGCACGGCAGCCTCGTTTGTCAAGCTGTTCAGCTTGATCTTCCTTGGCCGGGCGCCGGAGCGGTTTCAACATCAAGTTAAAGAGGAATGGCCGCTCAAAGTGGGCATGGCACTGCTGGTCGTCGCGATCATCGGCATCGGCCTGGCGCCCAATCTCGCGATCGAGCGACTGCTTGCGCCGGCGGCGCTGGGCTTTGGCTATGACGTCCACGCGGTGGAACACATCGTGGACCTCAATCTGTTCACCGGCACCGACCTGCTCAGTCTGGCGATGGCTCTGGCGCTCGGCGCGGCCCTGTGCTTCATCGGCCTGCGCACGGGCATCTTCCACCTGCACGGACCAAAATGGATGAGCTTTGAGTACGTGACGGTCGCGGTGGCCACGCGCGTCGGCCGGGCCTGGATCTGGCTGGTCGACCGCTGGAGCGGGGCAGTCGACGCCGTCTTTGGCTGGTTGGCAAAGCAAATCCGCCGGCTGATCGGCAAGTTGCCTGGTGTTGACTACCTGCCGGGGCCGACGGACACGTCGCGCGAGTTTAGCTTGCTCAACCTAGACTTTAACTTTTACCTGGTCATGTCGGTGATCGCGGCGGCCTTGGTGCTGGTCGCCGTCTGGCAGCGCTCTGCCTCTTAGGCCGGGTGGCGCTGCGCAAAGATCTCGTATAGCACGACGCTCGTCGCGACCGCCAGGTTGAGCGAGTCGGGTCGCCCGACCATCGGGATCTGGACGACCGCATCACAGCTCTCTAGCAACTCAAACGATAGGCCTTGCCGCTCACTGCCGCTGATCAGCACCAAGGGCGTGGGGTACCTCATCTTGCGGTAGCCAGTCGCACCAGCGCCCGACGTGCCGACCAGGCTGACCCGGGTGGCACGACGCCACGCCAGGAACTCGCTCACGGTCGCCTTGACCAGCCGTTGTGCAAAGACCGAACCCATGCTGGCCCGCACCGCAACCGGATCGTAGGGATCGGTCGCCTGGCCAACCAGGATCACCCCGCGCGCACCGACGGCGTCCGCGGTCCGCAGGATCGTGCCCAGGTTGCCTGGATCCTGCACCGCCTCCAGGGCAACCCAGAGGTCGTCGCCCTGCGGCCGCAGTGAGCTCAAAGGCTCCCAGCGCTGCCGGATAATTGCGCCGATGCCCTGCGGGCCGTCACGCAGGGATAGGCTCCCAAAGACCTCGTCGCTGACCGCAAGCGTCGGCACGCCGTCGCGCCGTGCCTCCTCGACGGTGTTTAGCGCAAACTCACTGGTCAAGAGCCCGGGCGCAACGACGATCAGGTCGATGGTCGCGCCGTTTTGCACTGCTTCGCCGACAACGCGGATGCCCTCGACAAAGTAGCGGCCCTGCCGGTCCCGCTCTTTGCGGGCGCGCAACCCGCGGATCAGCTTGATTGTGCTGTTGCCCGTGCTCGTGATCAGGCCGCCGCCCCCGCCCAGTTGCTCACTCAACGCGGGCGCACTCGGCGGCTTCGCCACGCAAGATGGCAATACCGTGCGGAAGGGCAGGCAGAATCGCCGTCAGGCATTCCTGCACGGCCTTGGGGCTGCCCGGCAGGTTGACGATCAAGGTAAACCCACGCAGGCCCGCGGTGCCCCGCGATAGCATCGCACGCGGCGTGTGCTGGAGGCTTGCCGCCCGGATGGCCTCGCTGATCCCAGGCGCCAGGCGATCAACGACGGCCAAGGTTGCCTCGGGCGTCACATCGCGACGGCTGAAACCCGTGCCGCCGGTAGTGAAGATCACGTCCACGGCCAGATCATCCGCCTGATGCAGCAATGCCGCCTCAAGCTGCTCCTGTTCATCAGCAACGACCGCATACGCAGCAACCTGCCAGCCAAGCGGCCGGAGCATCGCGGCGATTGCCGGCCCACTCTCATCGACCCGCTCGCCGCGGGCACCCTTGTCGCTGGCCGTGATGACCCCGGCGCGGACCGAAGCAGTGGCAGCCGGCGCCTTGGCGCCTGGGGCGATGCCGCCGCTCTCCCTGCCGACCTCCAGAACAATCAACTCATCGCCCGGATGGATCGTGCCCGGCTTGACCACACGGGCAAAGACGCCTTCGTGCGGCATCACGCACTTACCGACCGCCTTCATGATCGCGCACCCTGTGTGGCACTCCTTGCCGATCTGGGTAACCACAAGCTCAGCGTCAGCACCAGCCAGAATGCGCGTGCCAATCGGCAGGCAAAACACGTCGATGCCATCGACGGTCAGATTCTCCGCAAAAGTGCCCTCGGCAACGTCCAGCCCCATCGCCTTCATTTTGTCGATGCTCGACGTGGATAGCAGGCTAACCTGCCGGTGCCACGGGCCGGCATGAGCGTCACCGTCCAGGCCGTGCTCGACCACCAGGCGTCCCTCGGGCACCGGCACCTTGACCGTACCCTTGGTCGGCGAAACGCACACCGCGATCACACGCGCCCGATCGGTCGCGCAGATCGGCGTGCTCATAGCTGCTCCGTCCAATCTTGTTCCCCCTCCCGCTGCCAAAGCCCCGACCGACCGCCCTCTTTGCGCACCAGCCGCAGCCTGTCAACCACCATACCCCGATCAATTGCCTTGCACATGTCGTAAATCGTCAACGCGGCAACGCTCGCCGCGGTCAACGCCTCCATCTCAACGCCAGTCCGTGCCGTCACCGCCGCCTCCGCCTCGATCTCCAGCCGGTCACCGGCCGCCCGAAACCGCACCTGTACCGAGTCGAGCGGCAACGTGTGGCACAGCGGCACAAGCTGATCCGTGCGCTTGGCGGCCATGATGCCGGCCACCCGGGCGACGGCGAGCACGTCTCCCTTGGGCATCGCGCGATCGACAATGGCGTCGAGCGTCGATTTGGCCATCCGCACTTCGGCCCGGGCGACGGCGCGGCGGCGGGTGCCATCTTTGGCACCGACGTCGACCATGCTGGCCCTGCCCGCCGCGTCAACGTGCGATAGCCCGCTACTGGTACCCTGGTTAGTCGTTGGCGTCATCGTCGTCTACCTCCCCGGCGATGCCCGAGCGGGCATCACACCCCACGTTAACCACCGATCTTGTACATCCGCCGCGTTGTGGCCGGTGCCTCGCT